>JYMV01020311.1_pt1 | contig 10703 bp, 9 predicted proteins | sample 338911 | NCBI WGS metagenome assembly JYMV01 (sample SAMN03354496, study PRJNA234377) | hydrothermal vent metagenome | biome: Deep sea; feature: Hydrothermal plumes at the Eastern Lau Spreading Center, Western Pacific Ocean; material: Seawater | place: Tonga | collected 2009 | depth 2000 m m
CCCCGACAAGGCGTGTCGAAGCGCATCATTGATGCGCCGCCAATTGGGCTGTGAAGGACAGACGTCCTCTAATTTGCATGAAACACCGTGACTCTCAAGGCAGATTGTTAGCGCGATGGGGCCGTCAACTGCAGAAATAATTTGTTCCACGGTGATGTCTCGAGGAGAAAATGCTAAACGGTAGCCGCCGTCACGACCTCGAACTGACTCCAATAAGCCGGCACGGGCCATTGTTGCTAGAATTTTGCTGACTGTGGGCATCGGCAAGTGTGTCTTATCTGCCAAGACGACAGCGGCATGGACTTCCTTTGGTTGGCGGGTCATATGGCTCATTAGTAATACAGCGTAATCTGCCAATCGGCTTAAGCGAATCATAACGCTCCCACTGCTCCAACTTGGTTTGCTGCCTTAGCGGTCTATTGCAACCGAAGAATAATGACTAAATTAGTCTTGTTTTAGATAAGAGCACAAACCTGCCTTGTCAAGCGAGTTAGAACCTATTTCTCTAGCCCTGATTCGTAATGAACCCAGCCGCTTTTAAAAACTTCAATATGATTGACTAAAGATCGGAGCCACTTTCCAGTGGCTCTATAAATACATCCAGCGCGTCGTACGCGCGACGAAGCGAAGCTTCGGCAGTCTCAGGTCGTGAGGAGCGAGTAAAAATGAAACCCAGATAATGGCGGCCTTCAGGCAACGGCGTAACCCTTTGTCCGAGCGGGATCGAAATATGGACGGCCTCTACATCTGCGCCCCCCCGCGCCACATCGAGCCCTTGAACAGCGCGCAGTATGCCGCCTTTCAGCACTGGGATCATCATCACACCAACAGCACACTGCTCTCGCTGGTAACCTGGACCCTTCTCGCCGATCGCGTGACTTAGAATCAATCTTTCCAAGCTGAAGCCGCCAGCAAAACGCAATGAGCTTCCACACCGACCACCGATCGAACGTGCCGCAATTTCTAGCAGGTGCACTTGCCCCTCGTTAATTCGAAGCTCGGCGTGAATTGGCCCATGAAACAAGCCAAGTGCGACCGCAGCATCAAGCACAGTTTGCTCAATACGGACACGTTCCGTAGAAGATCTTCGAGATGGAGTAATGTAAATTGTTTCAGGGAAAAATGGACCTGTTAAAGGATCGGGCTTGTCAAACAAAGCAAGTAAATGCAATTCACCCTGATCCATAAGCCCATCGAGTGCCACTTCCTCACCTGGCAAATACTCCTCCACTAATATAGGTGGCTTATCCAGCGCTGAGCCTGCGAGAATATCCGAGACACGTGCGAATGCTGCTTTCAGCTGCGACACATCATTTGCTCGGATCACACCGCGACTTGCCGCAAGGTTTGTTGGCTTGACGATACAAGGGAAACCCACAGGATCTATATTCTCCAAATCTTTGGCATCCGCCAATAATTTGAAAATGGGTTGAGGAAGTCCGGCCGCGGTAAGTACCGTCCTTAACTTAAATTTGTCCCGGGTGGCAGTAACCGCATCGACGTTATTATGGAGTAGACCGAGCGCTTGAGCTGCATGAGCCGCAAGTAATACTGCGTCCTCCTCAGCGGGAACTATGGCATCAACTGGATTATCCGCGGCGAAGGCCTTGATCTCTCGGGCACCTGAAACCGGATCTGAAAAATTAAATTGCACCACCCGGCTATCACCAAACTGTGTAGATGCCTGCGATTCATCAACCCCAATGACCACGCGAGCATCAACTTCCTCACACGCCGTGACAAATGCTGCTGCACGGTAGCTATTTGAAGGTAAAAGCAGTAATAGGCGTTTCATAACCGCGCCCACACACAATAATTACAATCGATCGAACTGTTCCGCGGTCGGCTCAGCACAGCAATACCATGGCTCGCTCATTACCTTTACTGGCTCGCAATTGGAAACAGAAATAGAGGGCGCTTCACGGCCAGTCGCCTCATGAGCAACCCGCCAGAGTTTGGCGAAAGTGTCTAAAGATGACACCCCGTTTGGGACGTCTGCTTCGACAATCGCTCGCACTTTCTGCTCCACCGAAATAGTCGCTAAGTCTGCATACCTCCAAAGATAGCTGAGACTTTCAGCGTCATATCCATCAAGAAATCGAGAAAAAGAAGTGCTTTTGAGAAGATGCGAGCCTTGCGGTACTAACAGACGTATCGCGAGCTGAATCGGCGCCACACGAGGAATTAATTCCAGCAGCACTATTTGTTGGAGAAGGTCAAGGTAGGACTCTGGCGTTGTCCACGGAGTAAACGGGATAAAAGTTGGCGATACATCGAGTCCTACTGCTCCGCAAATCTCTACTGTAGCGGCAAAATCGGCCCGCGAATGACCTTTATCGAGTACCTGCAAAACCATATCGTCAAATGATTCCACTGCCGTTGTGACAAACAAGCAACCCGTCTCGACGAGACGTGGCAAAAGCTCGCGATGGCGCTGTAGGTGTTCAACCTTGATAGTGACATCATATGTAAGATTCGGATGGCGTTTACTCACTGCTTCAACTATCCGCATGGCGTGGCCAGGGCCATTAAAAAAATCAGGGTCACCAAATGTAATGTGGCCCGCGCCCATTGCCACCTGCTGGTCAATATCAGCAAGGACTACGTCAGCACCAACTATAAAGAATCGTCCCCCATAAGCTGGTACAACGGGACAATGGCGGCATAAATGCTTGCAGCCTCGACTAGCTTCGCTATAGCCAGCTAAAGTGACCTCATTATCCGGCCCCAAAAGGTGCGAATATAGCTGGAGACTTGGGAGACCACGTCGGTCTGGACGGACAAAATGCTGCTTGGTCAAGGCCTTGGTTGATAAATGACGAACCGGACGGCCATCTAACAAACATTGGTAAACCTCAACCAGTGTAGTCTCAGCCTCACCACCTATTACTACCCCTACTCCAGCCTCCATCAGGCCGGACTGATTTGTTGGAGCGTACGTCCCGTAGCAAACCAACAGTGCTTGCGAATTTAAAGAGGTGATACGGGGCAGCACGCGTAGGGAAAGACGAGCGGCAGTGTGCATTGGCACGTGCAAAGCTATCAAATCAGCGGCAATGATCGCTTTTGTCTTCAGATCCTCAACAGCGAGATCATTGCACACCACATTCGCACCAACCCTCTTCAACCATGCCGCTGGAGAAGCTAGACCGAAGGGCTGATGCCCCAGATCATAAGTTGAGAGGAGTACAACATTCACTGGTTTGGGGGCCAAAACCCAAATTCATTTACCCGGCTGATAATATGGATTTGCGCCGCCGTCATGGTCAGTCACGTCCAGAACGTGTGCGATTGACGGCACTGCGTTCTTAATTTCAACTTCCACGCCTTGCTTTAGGGTCACATCAGCCATGCCACAACCCTGGCAACCTCCCTCAAGACGAATATAGACCGTGTCTCCTTGAACATCGACTAGAGCGATGTGCCCACCATGCGTAGCCACGGAAGGATTAATTTTTTCGTCGAACAACTTCTGCACGGTCTTTCCATCTGCTGTTTCGAGCCCAGGCTTAGGCTTGCTGTCACGATAGTCCACCAGCTCAGCAAATTCGGCTACATAGTGACGTAAAAGGTTTTCTACGCCCGTGCGATAGGTGTACGCAGATCCTATAAACTCCACGATGACCCTACCTTCTCGATAACCACGAAATTTTAAATCACCACCACTTTCTGTAATTGCCGGACGCACTCGGGTAGAAAGCAAGTCTTTGATTTCTGTCACGATATCTGAATCGGCCGGATCAAAATCCTCTTCTTCCTCATCTGCCTCGTCATCCAAAATCGTAGGTAAGTCAGCCACGTAGTGCTCCATAATTGCACCCAGGATTGCCGGCTTCATTAATTGCCAATCACCGTCTTTAAGCTTTGTCACACGAACAAAATCGTCGCCAAAAGCGACTTCAGCAACGGATTCAATATCGAACAAACGCGTCGCAAGTGGGGACCGTGCTGCAGAGACGGGGTCAGAGAAGGTTACCTCTTTCCCTTCCAGTACTGTTCTCCCAGGCAGAAACTTAACCAAGTCCGGATCGGATGAAACCTCAGTTTGAATGAACATCAGTGAACCCATTCCATTGGCATAGACATGTCCCTTATAATGGACTCTTAATTTGACAGTTCAAGGCTAACGATGCAACTCACAAGCAAGACATAGTCCAACCGTGACAATCGAAAATTATCACGCCCATGTATACTACGACGAAGCAAGCAGACATGCCGCAGAGATCCTGCGCGAAGAAATCGCACAGCGGTTCATAGTGAAAATGGGGCGCTGGCGGGAGGAACCAGTAGGGCCACACCCGCAGCCTATGTATCAAGTCGCCTTTGAGCCTGAGCTGTTTGGCGCAATCGTTCCATGGTTGCTAATCAATCGAAATAGCCTTGATATTCTGATTCATCCAAATACTGGAATGAGCCTCAGGGATCATACCAATCACGCCCTCTGGCTGGGAAACAAGCTTACTTTGCGTTTAGGTGAGCTTGAGGACGAAAATTGACTTAAATTCCAGCCGGGCGGGGGCAATTTTCTAACATCTGCCAGAGTTTCTGTCATAAACGAGCCAAACTCATCCCCAAAAACGTAACGCAAGACCGGAGATTACCAATATGACCGACGTTCTCGCCGCGAAAAGTTGCACACCTTGCAGGGGCGGCATCCCACCACTGACGAAGGATGAGGCAAGCAATTACCTAGCCCAAACAAAGGGCTGGAAACTCTTAAAAGACGGCACATTAATTGCTCGCGACTACGCCTTTGATAATTTCAGGGAGGCTATGGATTTCGTGATCAAGGTCGGCGAGCTCGCCGAGCAAGAAGGCCACCATCCCGATGTCTTATTTGGCTGGGGCTACGCAACCGTTTCTTTGCAAACCAAGAAAATTAAGGGTTTGCACGAAAATGACTTCATTATGGCCGTGAAAATCGACCAATTCCTCGAAGAAAACTAAAAAAATATGGGCCCACAGGAAGGACAAATTCCACTTGTTATAACGATTTAGAATCGCACCATGGCACGCAAATACCCGGTGAACCGACACACAGGCCGGGCACACTTAAAGTCTTAAAATACTAAGCCAGCACACGGAAAGTGCGGTTCCCGCAAGACAATAAAATTAATTCGCTTAAAATGGAATTTCGTCGTCAAAGTCGCCAACCGCGGGCGGCTCACCACCCGGCTCGCCGCTAGGAGACGAAGCATGATCGCCACCTACTCCAGATTCTGCTCGCGAATCCAACATGGTAAGCGTACTGCGAAAACGCTGTAGCACCACTTCAGTGGTATATTTTTCCTGCCCGGATTGGTCGGTCCACTTACGAGTTTGAAGCTGACCTTCGAGATATACCTTTGACCCCTTTTGCAAATATTTTTCCGCAATTTCGACCAGATTCTGGTCAAAAATCACCACCCGATGCCACTCGGTCTTTTCCCGCCGTTCGCCAGTTTGACGGTCACGCCAGTTCTCACTGGTTGCAACTGACAAGTTGGCGACCTTATCACCACTCTGCATTGCCCGCGTCTCAGGCTCTCGACCAAGATTGCCAACCAGAATGACTTTATTAACACTTCCCGCCATATGCTGCCTCGCATCAAATGTGAGCTGGACTCGCAGCCACAAATAAAAAACAGATTATAACCGCAGAGACAGCAGTGCCGCCAGTCCACACTTTCAAAGCAAGCGAATCTGCATAAAATCGACCTGAACGGTCGTAGACAGAATGGATCACCGATAAGTTTAGGTCACTCAATGATAAGATCGGACTTGCCCTCTTACCCACCATCAGGCAGCAATACGGTTGTAGTCAAACTTTCACTTGCTATTCCGGCCAATGGACAACGAAATCCGTATCAGCGGCGCTAAAGAGCATAATCTTAAGAATATCAACGTGGCGCTGCCGCGTAACAGCTTAACGGTGATTACTGGGCTGTCGGGATCTGGGAAATCCTCACTTGCCTTTGACACGATATACGCCGAAGGCCAACGTCGGTATGTAGAAAGCTTGTCTGCATATGCCCGACAGTTTCTTGAGTTAATGGAAAAACCGGATGTAGAATCGATTGAAGGTCTCTCGCCGGCAATAGCAATCGATCAAAAGGCTAAATCACGCAATCCTCGATCCACAGTCGGCACTGTGACCGAAATTTACGATTACATGCGTCTTTTATATGCGCGGGTGGGGACACCGTATTCTCCAGCTACGGGATTACCGATTGAAAGCCAGACCGTGAGCCAGATGGTGGATGGAATTTTGAGTTCCCCCCAAGGTATCCGACTTTATCTGCTCGCGCCTGTTATTCGCGGACGAAAAGGTGAATATCGCAAAGAAATTGCGGCGCTAATGAAACGTGGTTTCCAACGGCTAAAAATTGATGGCAAAATCTATCAAATCGAAGAAACACCCCCACTCGATAGAAAACGGAAGCACGATATAGAAGTCGTGGTTGATCGTGTCGTGGTTAGCAATGAACTTTCGGTCCGTTTGGCCGACAGCGTTGAAACCGCCTTGGCATTAAGTGACGGACTTTTATTTACGGAGAACGCCGACACTGGGGAACGCGCTACCTATTCAGCACGGTTTTCTTGCCCGGTATCCGGATTTACGATCGATGAAATCGAACCACGATTATTTTCGTTCAACAACCCGTTCGGAGCCTGCCCGCATTGTGACGGGATAGGCACAATTAACTATTTTGATCCGGATTTAGTTATCCCCAATACTGACAAAAGCCTACGTGACGGAGCAATCCGACCCTGGGCAAACACCTCCAGTCAATATTACCAACAAGCGCTTGAAGGCATCGCAAGCTATTACAAATTCAGCGTTAACAAACCCTTCAAGGAGCTACCAAAAAAAGCGCGCAACATTACCTTGTATGGCTCGGGCAAAGAGGTAGTACCTATCACCTATGACGATGGCCTCCGGACTTATACGACGAAACGGCCATTCGAAGGTGTAATTCCAAATCTAGATCGTCGCCTCAAAGAATCGGATAACTCCTGGTTACGGGAAGAACTCAGTCGTTTGCAAAACGAATTTGAGTGTGAGGATTGCTCTGGATTTCGCCTTAAAGCGGAGGCCCTCGCTGTAAAGATAGACGGCCGACACATCAGCGAAGCCACGAGTCAATCGATAGCTGAAGCCGCAAATTGGTTTTCTGAACTTGAAGCAAAACTCAGCCCTAAGAACCAACAAATCGCGGCTCGTATTCTCAAAGAAATCAACCTTCGGCTTGGCTTCTTGGTTGATGTGGGTCTTGATTATCTTACGTTATCCCGCAAATCAGGCACCTTATCGGGCGGAGAGAGCCAGCGTATCAGGTTAGCTTCTCAGATCGGTTCAGGTCTAACCGGCGTACTTTACGTGCTCGATGAACCCTCAATTGGACTCCATCAACGGGACAACGCACGTCTATTACAAACTCTCCGAAATTTGCGTGACCTCGGCAATACTGTGATCGTAGTAGAACATGACGAAGAAGCGATCATGGCTGCCGATCATATAATAGACATGGGTCCGGGCGCAGGCGAAGCGGGTGGCCAAGTCGTAGCTAGCGGCACCCCTACAAATATCATCGCCAACGCGGCTAGTTTGACTGGTCAATATCTGTCGAGAAAACGTCAAATCCCGGTACCAGAGCGGCGCGGCAAAAGCAACAAACGAGCCGATAAGGTGATTACGCTTATCGGAGCCACTACCAACAATCTACATGGAGTGACCGTTAAATTTCCGCTTGGAAAGTTCATTTGTGTTACTGGCGTATCCGGTAGCGGAAAATCTAGCTTGGTTGTAGATACGTTGTATCCAGCCGCTGCGCGGCACCTCAACCGAGCCCGCGCCCATCCAGGTCCATATAAAGCTCTCCAGGGCCTCGAATATATTGATAAAGTTGTCGATATTGATCAGTCCCCCATCGGGCGTACACCTCGATCGAACCCAGCTACTTACACTGGCTGCTTCACGCCAATCCGAGACTGGTTTGCAGGGCTGCCTGAAGCTGCTGCGCGTGGGTATAAACCTGGCCGTTTCTCTTTTAATGTCAAAGGTGGACGTTGTGAGGCGTGCCATGGTGAAGGAGTCATCAAGGTCGAGATGCACTTCTTACCCGACGTGTATGTAACTTGCGATAACTGCCGAGGCGCACGCTACAATAGAGAGACGCTTGAAATCGCCTACCGAGGCCATTCGATTGCCAATATTTTAGATATGACTGTCGATACGGCTGCTGAGCTATTTCACGCGGTTCCATCCATCCACGACAAGCTTGTAATGCTGCAAAGAGTGGGGCTTGGCTACATAAAGGTTGGCCAACCAGCAACGACAGTGTCAGGCGGCGAGGCTCAACGCGTCAAGCTTGCCAAGGAACTGTCTAGACGCGCCACTGGAAAGACCATTTATATACTGGACGAGCCAACAACTGGCCTACATTTTGAGGACGTACGGAATCTACTCGAAGTGCTCCACACACTCGTGGACACAGGAAATACAGTAGTGGTAATCGAACATAACCTCGAGGTTATAAAAACTGCCGACTGGATCATCGACTTAGGACCTGAGGGAGGAGATGGTGGAGGGCAAGTGGTTGTCGAGGGCACGCCAGAGGTGATCGCAGCTACATGCGAAAGTTACACAGGCCAATATCTTGCTCGCTTACTACGCCCCAGCGCTTCACAGAGAAGAGTTAGAAAAAGCGCATAAGTTTGCCCAATCGTTACACCTCTCCGTGCGTTGATTTCTGTCAGTGTTGGGCTGACTGAAGATCACTCGCCTCTGCTAAGAGCTGATAGCTGAGTCTGCGAACTCCTTCATCATACGCCCACGTAACCACTGCTATTTCATCGATACCGTACTCATTCGCTAACGCATCGATCTGAGCAGCTACCTTTTTTCCAGTGCCGACGAAAGCGTTAGCGCGATCCTGACTAATGCGTTCTTGTTCAGAATCGGAAAACGGGTGCGCTGCTGCAGCATCTGGAGACTCGATCGGCAAAAACACCCCGCGATCACGAAAAAGCCGCCACTTGGCCCTTGAGCTGTAGTGAAACTGTGCCTCCTCATCAGTCCGGGCAGCGAGTGCCCAGACACAAAGCCCAGTATGGGGTTTCGGATGACGATCACTGGGCTGGTAAGATCGACGGTAGATGCCAAGGGCCTGTGCTGCCCCCTGACCATCGGTAAAGAACCAAGCAAAACAATAGGGAAGACCAAAATGGGCAGCAATCTGCGCACCATAATTAGAACTACCGAGAATCCAGATTTCAGGCACCGTATCACCCTGGGGAAAAGCTTGAAGCCGAGCAAAGGGATGCTTCTCGGGTAAAGATGTTCCACTCACCCAGGCCATCAGATCGCGCACGTCTGCTGGAAATTGTGCCGGACGTTCGTTAGCAAGCGGATTAAGCGCAAAGGCAGTCCGACCATCCGAACCCGGAGCACGGCCCAGCCCGAGATCAATTCTACCGGGCGCCAATGCATCAAGCACTCTGAATTGCTCTGCAACCTTAAACGCCGAATAGTGAGGCAACATAACACCGGCACTTCCAACCCGTATTGTGTCCGTGCTCGTCGCAATCGCCGCAACAAGAATTTCGGGGGCGCTACCAACAATTGTTGGGTGGTTGTGATGCTCCGATACCCAAAATCGTTCATACCCAAGGGATTCACAATGTTTAGCGAGTTCTACTGCGTTTGAAATTGCGGTCTCGTTTGGGCGCCCAACGGTAGCGATCGACTGTTCGAGAACGGACAAGCGTGGCACAGTAAACTCCTCAGGCGCTGCAGCCGAAAAAGGCCAACGGCAAATATTTTATGGGTTGCGGGTCACACGTTATGGGTTATCAGTTCACTCGGTTTAGACCCCTGAGCCCCGGCAAAACTTGATCTATCAACAAACGTGTCTGATTCAAAATGTCCTTATCGCCAGTGCCGATTGGTCGCAATATGAATTTGGACACGCCTGCATTAGCATAATCCGCGATTCGGGCCAGCATGTCGTTACCGTCTCCAACCACGAACGTGGCTTGTGGATCGCGGCCCAATCTTTCCCGGTAGAACTTGGAGGCACGCGCCACTGACGGGTCGCTCCAAGACCCAAATCTATAGGCAAAAGCAGCTCCGTAATGATCCTCAGCAATTTGGCGACCTTCCTTAACAAGCGCTGCCTTGATGGCATCGATAATCGCACGGATTTCTTTAGGGGCCTCAAAGGCAGCCTGCCAGCCGGTGCCAAACCGTGCGGTCCGTCGGATTGCCGCATCGCTAGAGCCTCCAATCCACAGGGGCATATTTTTCTGAACGGGTTTTGGTTCTATCGAGGCTGACCGATATCGGTAGTACTCCCCATCGAAGTCGACAGAGCCCTCAGACCACAGCTTTGAAATGATTTCTAGCCCCTCATTTGTGCGCCGACCACGCCCCTTTGTATTAAGGGAGGTGGCTTCCCATTCAGGCGCGCGGCTGTTACCAACGCCAAATGCAGGCAGAAGCCGACCCTCGCTAAGAACATCGATAGTTGCACATTGTTTAGCCAACAATAACGGATCGCGAAGGCCAACAGAAACCACATTCATTCCAAACTTAATCCGCTTCGTCGCTCCCGCAAGCGCAGCCATCGTGGTTATGCATTCAAGAATCGGGTGACGAGAAACTAAGCGGTCCGTCTGCCAGATCGAATCTACACCGCTCACCTCGCACATATCGACCCAAC
>JYMV01017447.1_pt1 | contig 10700 bp, 7 predicted proteins | sample 338911 | NCBI WGS metagenome assembly JYMV01 (sample SAMN03354496, study PRJNA234377) | hydrothermal vent metagenome | biome: Deep sea; feature: Hydrothermal plumes at the Eastern Lau Spreading Center, Western Pacific Ocean; material: Seawater | place: Tonga | collected 2009 | depth 2000 m m
CAGAATGGCAAAACCATATAGACTATAATAATTATATGATCTATACAGCTGCCGCTGCAGGCACATTATGGATTGTCAACAGTATCCATGCTTATATTGTAGGACCGCGACCAAAAAAAGATATTATCCAAAAATGGGATGTTTTTCCACCTGAAAAATTTCAGGAAGAATGAGAATAAAATTTCATCCTAATCTATTAATTATTCTCCTATTATCTATTTTTGCCTGTACTCTGGAAGAAAAAACTTTTGATAATCCGGTAGATATTTACGCCGATGAAGCTCCCGACCCACCCTATCTATCTTTTTTCCCTAGGGCACAAACCACATCTGTAACAGCAGTATGTTCTTTAGGTGCTTACATAGTTTTTGATTCTACTGAGACGCCTCCTTTTGCCGGCGTACACCTGAATATCGAATTTGATGCATCGATTCTGGAAATAGATACTTTGCTTCCAGGCTGGATTGGGCCCGGTAGCATGACCGATTCGAACCAAACCACTCCCTTATTTACTTACACGCTGAATGAAGGCACTCTTGATATCTTCACTTACTACTTGGATACAGAAGAAACATCCATTGATAGCCTAACCCACGTAGCGGAAATATTGTTTAACCCACTGCAGACGGGGATAACTGAGGTTCAGTATGACACGACACAATGCGAAGTGATCCAAACCGATGACACGATTATCCAGATACAAGGTACACGTTCAGCAGAAATTACTGTACAGTGAGACTTAAACTATTTTCAATCTTATTATTTTCATCTCTATCAGTTTTAAAGGGAGATATTTTATTCAGTGAGAATTTTAGTCAGGATGACGTCTGGCCTGATGGTTGGCTCCATGAAGGAGAAAACTGGTATGTGGGCACGAACTGGCAGGATCCCGATTCTGGATATACCCCGCCAGGGGCTGTGTTTGAATATCGACCACGTATCTATGATTATGAATTGCATATCCAATCACCAGATATCGATGTAGGTGACGATGATGCGGTAATGGTAAAATTTGACTTGGCGTTGAATTTCTGGAATGCTTCTGCCCATACGAATGGCCTGACCATCGAGTATGATGGAGGCAACGGCTGGACAGAGGTCCTGAACTATGAGATTGGTCCCGATGCAGGTTTTGTAGAAATCAATTTCAGGACGGAATCTTTCTTGGCTGACGTTGATGGAGGATTATTAAAGATTCGGTGGAGGGCTTATGGCACCGATTCATGGTGGATAGATGCCTGGGTAGTGGATAATGTTAGAGTGATTTCCCTGCCAAAATTATCATACGTGCATATCGAGTCGAACAATGAATTTGATAACCAGATAGCAATTGAAGATGATGAAGTTACCTTAACCTTTACGAGTGAATCTACCCTGGCTGGTCTTCCATATGTACAGATGAATGGCAATGAAATCAATGTAGATCCGCAAGGTGGAGGATCATATCAGTGCCTATATGTTGTTCAAGATATGGATGAAGATGGTCCTGTGACTTTTTCCATTGATTTTACAGATCAGAATGGTATTGATGGCAGCACGGTAAAAAACACCACAGATGAGAGTAGAGTTGTTATTGACCGAACCGGTCCACCCCCTTTTGCAGTTGGTGATGTCACATCAGTAGGCGGAAATGTATTTGCGGGGAAATGGAATAGCACCAATACGGATGTGGAACTGGAAGTAAGCGTACCCCAAGATTCAGCAGTAGTTGACTTTAATTATTATCCCGGAAATTCACTTTTATTCGATGGTTCAAATGATAACGTGATCATTCCCGGCAGCAATCTTTACCAGTTTGATAGCCATTTTACAATAGAAGCTTGGATCAAACCAGACTCTTGGTCTGATTACGAAGGTTTTCTGAACTATGCTATGGATGCAGGTGAAAGTAACCAAGCTGGATTTGGTTTTGTGTTTTTTGCCACAGGCTGGCGTTTTTATCTCAAGACCGAAAATTATGATATTAATTATCCTAGCATGGTAAGTGCTTCAACGCCGGTTGGTCAATGGACTCACCTGGCTGCGACCTATGATGGCAGTGTACTCAAATTGTACCGGAATGGTTCTTTAGTTGACAACAAATCGGTAACAGGAAATGTTAGCTGGGGAGGAGCCCCGGCGGAGGTAACATTGGGTGCCTTTGCCAGACAAGGCACAGCAAAGTATTTTGATGGGAATCTTGATGATGTGCGTTTTTGGAGTGTGGTACGTACACCATTTCAAATCAAAGGATTTAGAACGACAACTCTGGAAGGTGATGAACCGGGTCTGGTAGGATATTGGAAGGCAGATACTGCCACCGGTAATGTACTTTACGACCAGACAACAAATGGAAATAATGGGGTAATTGATGGTGCCGCGTGGGTAACAGAAGATTCTCCAATCAATTTCTCAGAACCTGTTTATGATACCGGTGTTATTGTCGGCTCTACATATCAGTTACGAGGTAGGATCAATACCGGTGATTTTGAACCATTTGGCGCAAAAGACACCGTTACTGCCGCTGATTTCACCGCTACGCTCAAAAGTGTATCAGCATCACAGGAATCATTCGAGGCTATCGCCGGATTTGCTCACACGGAAACCGCATCTCTATCAGCGCTGTTGTTTGATATAGCCGGTAATTTCTCCTTAGGGGACACTAGTACCACTACTCTGGAGATCGATCTGGTAGCAAATGATCCGGATCCAGTAAATATAACATCTAACAATGTAAATTCATCATCATTGGCTAAAACCGGAGATGTGGTCACCATTACTATGAGCTATGATGAGGATGTTAATACACCCACCGTCACTCTGGAAGGAAATGCAGCCACGGTTACAGATTTGGGCAGTGAACAATTTCGTGCTGATTATGAATTAACTGGTTCTGAACCGGAAGGGATAATGGATTTCTTGATAGAGGTGACTGATTATATGGGCAATCCCGGAGATCACAATGCTGTCACTGACGGGTCTCAGGTAACCTATGACAGAACACTTCCAACTCTAAGCCCAGTCACCATCGCTTCCAGTAATTCTGATCCTGCCTGGGCAAAAGTAGATGATGTGGTCAGTGTTACATTCACTGCAAGTGAGAACCTATCTTCAAGATCAGCCACAGTAGTGACCCAGAATGCCACGATTACAGATCTGGGCAGTGATCAATTTCGCGCAGATTATACAATGGTAGAAACGGACCCGGAAGGAGAAACAGCTTTTGAAATTCTTTTTTCTGACTTAGCGGGGAATGATGGTGATCCTGTGAGCTCGACCAGTAATAGCAGCCGGGTAATCTTTGACAGAACCCCACCTGCAGATTTTACTGTGGGTACATTGATTGCAACAGGCGGCAACGAGGTAACAGATATATGGAATTTGACAAATACTGGTCTAGATGTCAATGTGCCGGTAGCTAATGATACTACTTTGAAGAATGGAACCATCCAGTTACAAGGAAAAGTTGGGGTAAATACCTATGAAAATCTAGGTTCACTGGCTGCGATAACAGCTAATGATCTAAATACCGATAAAGTTATAACTGTATCTGGAGATTTGGTGGAAGGGCTTACCGGCTTTACGGAAGGGGAAACAATTTTTATTAAAGCTACCATGACTGATCGTCCTGGAAATAGTACAGAAGGCAGCCAGAGCAGTACTGAACTCTTGATTGATGAGACTCCGGCAGGTCTGGCTCCTATTTCAATTATCTCCAGTAATGCTAATTCCACACTGTCTAGAGTTGGGGATGACGTCACTCTCACTTTTACTGCCAGCGAGATTCTGACCGAAACAGCAGTTATCATCGCTGGCCAGGATGCAGCAGTTACAGATTTGGGGGGAAATCAGTTTCAAGCTATATATACCATGGCTGATGGGGACCCAGAAGGTGTGGTGGGTTTTAGTATATCTTTTACGGATGTCCAGGGTAATCCAGATGATGGCATCGATACAACATCAGACGAATCTCAGGTGACGTTTGATAATACTCTACCGACACTGAATCCGGTGTCCATTACATCTAATAATGCGGGGGTCGAGTGTGCAAAAATAGGTGATACAGTCAGTGTCGCTTTCACTAGTGAGGAGTCGTTGTTATCTTGGTCTGCGATTATTATGGACGATTCAGTTGATATTATTGAACTGGGAGGAAACCAGTATCAGGCGGATTATGAGCTCACTGATACTGACACGGACGGCAGTGTTTCCTTTCTGCTGCAGGTCGTAGATCTGGCAGGAAACATAAGTGAAGATATAACCACAACAACAGATAACTCGGATGTGATATTTGATAAAACCTTGCCTGTTTTAAATATGGTGCATATAGAATCCAGTAATCAATATTCCACTATTGCAGTCCCTGGCGACATAGTGACCCTGACATTTGAAGGGAATGAATCACTGTCTTCCGTATTGGTAACTATTTCGAATGATACATGTAATGTAGTTGAAAATGGGGGGACTTTTTCAGCGACCTATACGGTTTTGGACTCCGATTCGGGCGGATTCATACCGTTTACTATCGATTATGCCGATTGTCCCGGAAACCCAGGAGAAACTGAGAGTACAACTACCGATGAAAGTTTTGTAAATATTGATGTGGGCCCACCTGATCTGGCGTCAATTAAAATCTTCTCTTCAAATCAGGATTCTACTTGGTCAAAGATAGGGGATACAGTTATTGTTAGATTTATTGCCACCGAACCCTTAGGTGCATCCAGCTTGACTATAGCTGATCAGGCTATTCAAGTAGAAAATCCAACAAGTACTATATACCAGGGAGGACGTGTCATGATAAGTTCAGATATCGAGGGAATAATCACCTTCCAAATTTCCTATAGTGATCTAGGCGGACTATCTGGGCAGGATACAAGTTCAACAACCGATAATTCATCTGTCCGCTTTGACAAGACTAGCCCTCAGTTTGGGTCCGTCTCACTAGTGACAGATAATGTTTACAGTGATTCTTTAGCAAAGCTTGGTGATGTTGCCACATTGAATTTTTCGATCAATGAAGCTCATCGATCCTTAGTAACAACCTTTGATGGGAATGAAATTTTTCCTTCCCAAAGCGGGTTTAACTTTTCATATAACCATACTTTTTCCGACAGTAATAATAATGGTGAAATTGATCTAAATATCTTGGTTGTCGATTCTGCTGGAAATCAAGTAGATACCAGCCTTAACCGGCTTTTCTTTGATAAAACTAATCCCAGTATATCCAATATTTTGGAGGGATCTTCAGAAATGGATCAGGCCTATTCCAAGTACGATGATTCCCTTCATCTTTCATGGACCGCTGGTGATCTTGAGTCTGGCCCGCGTCAGGCCTTCGTGGCCATTGGATCCGATTCGGGCTTGGCAGATGTAGTCAGCTGGACTGTCGTTGAAAATTTTAACTATGGTGCACTTACAAGTATTTCGCTGACCAATAATTCAACCTATTATGGTGCCGTCCATGTTGAGGATATGGTGGGAAACATGTCTGATTCGCTTTGGGGAAATGGATTCACGGTGGATGTCTCACCACCGGGCACAGGAATTATTTGGGATGGATTTTATATAGAAGATGTAGATTATACAGCTGACTCAACACAACTATATGCACGCTGGATAGATTTTACAGATAACCAAATTATTGATCATTATGAGGTAGCGCTGGGCAGTGGGGATGATACCACAAACATTATTGACTGGCGTGCAGCTAATCAAATGGACAGCGTTCGAATTGTTGGTTTAAACCTGGAAGGAGAAGTACAATACCATGTTTACCTGCGGGCCGTAGATGGAGCCACAAATGTATCTACTGTAATTTCTACGGATGGGATAGAGTTTGATGACCAACCACCTAGTATTATTTCTATCAGTCCTGAATTTGATTCACTTCAGGTGTTGTCTGTCTTAAAACCGGACACAATTCAGATTAAGTTCAATAAACCCATTCTTACTTTCAGTCTTGACCTTGTTTCAACACAGGATACGGCAATCAATTATACACTTATTGCCCAGGATTCAGGTATGGTCATTGCATTACAGGATACCTTGTCCAGTTTTGAAACTGTTTCTGTGTTCCTGGATACTGCGCTGGCTTTCAACTTGCTGAACTTATCTGACACGCTATTGTTTCGTAGCGAATTTTGGGGTGATCTGGATAGTAACTACCAATTAGAGGTTGAGGATGTGCTTCTATTCAACCAGAGGTGGCCGGAAGGAACCGATCTGGGGCCTGTGGATGGTAGCGTTCCTTATTTACGGCCCATGCCGGATGGAGAGGCTGACCTGAAGGATTTAGCTGCTTTTGGAAAAATGTGGATCTGGTATTATCAGGATTATATCGCTGATTCATTTCTCTATGCAGTTAGGATTCTACCTAATCAACTAAAGGGTATTGTTCAAAAAAACACCCTTACTTTGTATATACCGCCTGAAACCCATGCCGGTGAAATCACATTTTTCGATGCATCAGTAAGTGTAAATGACATACGATTACAGCAAACTAAGCCAAGTACATTCATATTTAATGTGAACGATACGCTACGTCAGCGTATGTCTTTTGCTTTCGCTGATAAAAACGGATTGGACTCAATCTTGGTGTTTTCAGTACCGGAATCTATCGATGATAAGTTCCGAGCCGCTGTGAGCTACCGTTTTCTGGATGGGAATGCCGGTGAATTAAGCCAGGGTATTGGTGAACTTGATTTGGAAGTACTACCTGAAAGATTTACAGTTCTTCAGAATTACCCCAACCCATTCAATGCTGAAACAGTCATTCATTATGAAATCCCTGATTCGCGACCCATATCAATCCGAATTTTCAATCTATTAGGCAGGGAAATACGCTCTGTTCAGTACACTGAACAGAAGGCCGGAAAACAAAGATTCCGTTGGATGGGTAAAAATGATCTAGGCGAGCAGGTTGGTTCTGGTGTCTATTTTCTGCAGCTATCAGCGGGAGACGAATTTAAAAGAATGAAAATGGTTTTGATGAAATAAAATGGGGTTACATACGTTCAGGAGCAGATATTCCCAATATAGAAAGTCCGCTGGATAAAACAATACGTACGCTGGAGACAAGTCCCAATCTAGCCCGACTCAATGATATATTATCGGTGATTACCCGGCATTTTCCATAAAATTTGTGGAACTGTGCTGCCAGTTCTTGAAGGTAGTTGGCGATTCCCTGTGGTTCCAGGGTTTCCAGCACCGTTTCCATAACTTGGGGGAAATAAACCAACTGCCTCATTAATTTTAATTCGTCATTGTGGGTCAGCAAATTAGAATCAAAATCTTTAGTGAACTCATATTTAGCAGTTAAACCGTGTTTAATAATGTTGCATATTCGGGCATGGGCATACTGCAGATAGTATACGGGGTTATTCTCCGATTGATCCTTAGCCAGATCCAGGTCAAAATCAAGGTGGGAGTTCATACTGCGCATTATGAAAAAATATCGGACCACATCAGATCCTGTTTCAGTTAATAAATTGTCCAGCGTTACAAATTCGCCTTTCCGTGTGGACATCTTTACTTTTTCACCTTTGCGTAAAAGAGTTACAAATTGATATAAAAGAACACGAATATGGTCAGTCTTCAAATCAAGGGCAGCCAATGCAGCTAATATATCTGGATAAGAATCAGTATGGTCTGCTCCAAAGATATCGACAATTAGATTAAATCCACGGCTGATTTTTTCCCGGTGGTAAGCAGTGTCGGGCAATCGATATGTAGGCTCGCCGGAACTTTTGATAAAAACCCGATCCTGTTTTCTGCCCAGTGCTGTAGCCTTAAGCCAGGTAGCCCCATCTTTTTCATAGATCAGATCTTTTGATTTCAGATCTTCAAGTAGTTGTTTGATCGCTCCGGTTTCATAGAAAGTTTTTTCTTTGGTAAACTGATCAAAATAAATGCCCAGCTTATCGAGACTGGTCTTGATTTTTTCAAAGATTATTTTTTCAGCCTCTGTTCGGAATCGAGGGTCATTTTTGCTGATATCATTGCCCAGCGCTTCATAAATGTTTCGTGCAATCTCTACAATATATTTACCTTGATATCCATTTTCGGGGAATTCATTTTCCTTCCCAATAAGTTCGAAATAACGGGCAGAAACTGATTCTCCCAGTATCTGCATTTGCTGACCGGCATCATTATAATAATATTCCCGAGTTACATGAAATCCATGCCATTCCAGGATATTTGCAACAGTATCCCCAAGGACTGCATTCCTTCCATGACCTACGGTTAATGGTCCGGTAGGATTGGCACTGACAAATTCCACATTTGCGGTTTTGTCTTTACCGGTGCCACCACGACCATATTGATCATTTTTCTCCAAGATTGTTATAATTGAATTTTGATAGAAAGAGGCATCAATTAAAAAATTGATAAAACCAGGAGGACTTACTGTGATATCATCAATATGATTCAATTTTTCTTTTTTCAGGGTTTCAGCGATGATCTCAGCTATATCAAGCGGTGGTTGACTGAGGTCTTTACTGAGCAGCAGGGCAATATTGGTGGATATGTCGCCAAACTTTTCTGCTTTTGGTGGTGCTAGTGTGAAATCCATTTCGGGAAAATTCAGGGCAGAAAGGGCTGCTCGAATTGATTCAATTAAGATCGCTTTCAGCTTCTTAATCAGTAAACTCCATCCGCGGCGCATCTGCCCACAATTTCTCTAAATTGTAGTATTCTCTTTCAGTCGTGCGAAAAACATGCACGACAACATCAATATAATCTATGAGTACCCAGTGCAGTTTTTCATAACCTTCGATATGCCAAGGTTTATAAATTGTTCCTTTACGTATATTATCACATATCGCTTTGATTTGCGGTTCTGTATTTGCTGAACAAATAACAAAATAATCCGTTAGCGATGTTAATTCAATTAGGTCCAGCGAAATGACGCCTTCGGCTTTTTTCTCTAATGCTTGTTCTGCTATTTGTTCCACCAGAGCGGCGGATGAATTAGATGCTGGGGACTGATCCGGCAAATCAGGGATTAACGGAAATAAAATCTTCCAATTTAGTCAGGGTTGTGTAATCCTTTCCAAGAATAACGGTCACATCGATCCCAAGCGATTCATCTGGGATAATTTGCACATGACTACTGTCGGTTACATTAATACCTAAAGAAGCAGCTACCTTTTGAAGGCTTTCTACCCTTTCATTGCGTTGAATGATCAGCGTATGCTGGTACTGATGGTGATCGGCATTATCTGATCGAACCACATCAATCTGTTGTGAGCGAAGAAATTCTGTTGTTCTCGCGGCCAGGTCAAGGACCCCACAGCCGTTTAGCACTTCAACTTTTATATCCTGTATTGGGTTTTGAATAAATACATCCTTTGCCAAGATCGGTTGTGCGGGTGTTTCTGGAAATGTTACATCAAAAGGTAAACCTTGGTGCATCTGGTTCTTAGAAAAGGAATAAATAAACCCAAGTAGAATAATACCTGCCACTGCAATGGCAGCATTTAAAGCCATTCCTAATGATTCTGATTTTTTTTGGCGGTTTTTCCGTTTGCGGGGGGACACAGATTAACGCATCCTGAGATGGAATGGTGAGTGATTTTGATACCTTTGGTAATATGGGATATTTTGAAATCGAAATTCCAAAAAAGAATTTTTAGTAGGAGCATAAATAAGGCCAGCATCATAAGCCAGTTCTAAGGAAGAACCCCCTGGGGTTAATCCTCCATTCATGGCATTTATAACTGGCTGATATAACAGAATGTTAGCATCTAACCGCAAATTATCAGTTGCCCAGTAGGTCAAATTGTTGGTATAGCCGGCTAAAGACACTGATTGTCCGCCAACGGACATCATGGACATGGTGAAACCATGCTGCATATCAAATCGATCCGGATCAAATAAAGACAACCTGGAATAGTCCAGTTCTCCATTGAGGTTCGTTGGAACAGACATTTCTGGCCTGCTGGCTTTGAACTGTGCCAAGACTAGACCACCAGTGAAAATGATCAAGATGAATGTTCTTATAAATTGCCGCATATGTAAAATGAATTTAATAAAAAATTATTTGTTCCAAAACTACCAACAATGATAAACATAATATTTATTTTAATGAGTGAGTCCGGGTTTCGATGACCGCCCCACCTAAACACACTTCTTGATCATAAAAGACAATAGATTGACCAGGTGTTATTGCGAACTGAGGTTCATCAAACATAACTGTTAGGCTATCTTCATTATTTTCAATAAGTCTACAGGCAACTTCCTCTGCCCGATAGCGTATTTTAGCAGTCAATTCTTCTTTGCTTGGATGCAATCCGGAAATCCAGTGCACTTGGGATGCTGTAAGTAACAAATGATATAACTCCGGGTGATCATGTCCCTGCCCAACGATTAAAGTATTTAAATCTAGATCCTTATCAGTTACATACCAGGGGGCATCTTTTTCGCCAAATCCACCGCCAATACCTAATCCTTGGCGTTGACCATATGTATAGTACATCAAGCCATCATGTTCACCGATTATTTCTCCTTCATCTGTCATAATTTGTCCAGGCTGGGTTGGTAAAAACCTTTTTAAGAACTGTCGATAATTCCGTTCCCCAATAAAACAAATACCTGTACTGTCCTTTTTATCATGATTATGGAATCCAAGCAAAGAAGAATTGACTGCTAAAATACGCTATCGAGCAGAGAAAGTTGCCTGTAGACTTATAGAAAATAAAGAAGATAGCCTAACAGTTATGTTT
>JYMV01031468.1_pt1 | contig 10700 bp, 5 predicted proteins | sample 338911 | NCBI WGS metagenome assembly JYMV01 (sample SAMN03354496, study PRJNA234377) | hydrothermal vent metagenome | biome: Deep sea; feature: Hydrothermal plumes at the Eastern Lau Spreading Center, Western Pacific Ocean; material: Seawater | place: Tonga | collected 2009 | depth 2000 m m
GCCGCACCCGCGGCAAGGGACGTAGAGTCGAACGCGAAGCCCAGGCAGCCGTCAGAGCAGCGATCTCGAATCTACCGAAACGCAAGGATCTGCTGGTCGAGTACTTGCACTGTCTACAGGATCGTTATGGGCATTTATCGGCAGCGCATCTGGTGGCGCTTGCTGATGAATTGCGTCTCGCTCCAACAGAAATTTTCGAAGTGGCAACCTTTTATCATCATTTCGACGTTGTCGTTGAAGGAGAAAAACCACCACCGCCCATCACGCTTCGCGTCTGTGATTCGATCACCTGCGAAATGCTGGGTGCTGAGGCTTTAATTGCGAGTCTAGAAAGCTCGGTTACTGACGATGTCCGGGTGCAGCGGGTACCTTGTGTGGGGCGCTGTGAACAAGCGCCCGTCGCGGTTGTAGGACAGCGCCCAGTGCCGCGTGCAGAGCTTACTGAAATCTCTAAACTGATTCGTAAAGCGGATACCGACTTCGGTCCGGCAGAAGCATGGATTCGATTGTCGGCATATCGCCGCGAAGATGGATACGAAGTATTTCGCCGTTGTAGGGACGGTTCAATCGACCACGAAACAATACTGAATGCGCTTGAAACGTCTGGTCTTCGTGGGCTTGGGGGTGCCGGTTTTCCAGCAGGGAAGAAGTGGCGCATTCTTAAAGAGCAGCCAGCACCGCGATTGATGGCCATCAATATAGATGAGGGAGAGCCTGGGACCTTCAAGGATCGTTACTACCTGGAGCGTGATCCTCATCGGTTTCTCGAAGGTATGCTGATTGCTGCTCAGGTGATTGGGATTGAATCCTGCTACCTCTACGTACGCGATGAATATCCAGGAGTGCTTGAGGTGCTCCGACAAAGTATTATTGAATTACAGAATGAATTCGGCGTGGAACTTCCGAATATGGAGTTGCGGCGGGGTGCTGGCGCGTACATCTGTGGCGAAGAGTCGGCCATGATCGAGTCAATCGAGGGCAAGAGAGGCATGCCGAGGTTACGGCCCCCGTACGTCGCGGAGGTTGGGTTGTTTGGTCGCCCGACCTTAGAGCACAACTGCGAGACATTATATTGGGTTCGCGACATCATCGAGCGGGGCCCCGACTGGTTTGCAGGTCAAGGACGAAGGGGCCGTAAAGGGGTCCGCTCATTTTCGGTCAGTGGCCGAGTCAATAAGCCAGGTGTACATCTGGCGCCCGCTGGCATTAGCTTGCGTGAATTGATCGATGAATATTGCGGCGGCATGCCGGAGGGGCATCACCTCTCAGCCTATTTTCCAGGTGGTGCTTCAGGTGGAATCTTGCCGGCTTCTCTCGCAGATGAACCGCTCGACTTTGACACACTGCACGAACATGGCTGTTTTATTGGCTCGGCTGCAGTGATTGTCTTATCGAACCAGGACAGTGTGCCGAAAGCTGCACGCAATGCGATGCGTTTTTTTGCCCATGAATCATGTGGCCAATGCACGCCCTGTCGAGTAGGCAGTGATCGAGCCGCACGGTTAATGGAAAACGAAAAGTGGGACCCTGATGTACTGGAGGATCTTTGCGTAGTCATGGAGGACGCTTCAATTTGCGGCCTGGGACAGGCAGCGCCCAACCCGTTGCGGTGCGTGATGAAGTACTTTCCCGAGGAGGTGGGAATCAAGTGAATGCTCCGATAACCGACACGGCGGCTACCGTCACTTTTTCCTTTAACGGGAAACATATTACAGCGCTTGGGGATGAAACAATTTTCCAGGCGGCAAGGCGCAACGGCTACGAAATTCCTCATTTGTGTTATTCCGATAGCCTGCGGGCGGACGGGAACTGCCGAGCCTGCATGGTCGAGATTGATGGTGAACGGGTTTTGGCGCCATCGTGTTGCCGGCAACCGACCAACGATATGACGGTCAGAGGCGACAGTGACCGGGCTCGCAAAGCCCAGTCCCTGGTGCTCGAACTGTTGCGCGGCGAAGTCGGCAACAGTCACTTTAGCAACGGCTCAGAGCTCGATCATTGGTGCGATCAATTAAGGGTGACAGAAAGCCGATTTGGCGATCGCCAGCAACCGGTCGGAGACACCTCTCACCCGGCCATTGCCGTTAATCTGTCCGCTTGCATCCAGTGCACTCGGTGCGTCCGGGCGTGCCGCGAAGAACAGGCCAACGATGTCATCGGGTTCGCTTATCGGGGTATCCGTGCTGAAATTGTGTTCGATCTTGGAGACCCGATGGGGGAGAGTTCCTGTGTTGGATGTGGCGAATGTGTACAGGCCTGCCCGACAGGTGCCTTGATGCCGGCAGGAGGTGTCGGCCTTGAGACGATAGATCAAACAGTAGATTCGGTCTGTCCTTACTGTGGTGTCGGGTGCCTTTTGACTTATCACGTCAAGAGCAACCGCATCCAGTATGTGACCGGACGCGACGGCCCATCCAATCATGGTCGGTTGTGCGTTAAGGGACGCTACGGGTTCGACTATGTTAATCATCCAGAGCGGATCGAACGCCCCCTCATCCGTCGGGACGGAGTACCAAAAGGATTGAATGAGCATTTCGACCCAGCCGATCCGTTGCGTATGTTTCGGGAAGCAGACTGGGAAGAAGCCCTCGAGTATTCAGCTGCCGGGTTGCGTCGCATTCGGGACCAGCATGGCGGCGGCGCGCTTGCAGGATTCGGATCGGCAAAAGGCAGTAATGAAGAAGCCTATCTTTTCCAAAAACTGGTTCGCACGGGCTTCGGCACGAATAACGTTGATCACTGCACCCGATTGTGTCATGCGTCGTCGGTGGCGGCCCTGCTGGAGGGGATCGGGTCAGGCGCTGTTTCAAATCAAGTTGCAGATGTTGCAAATGCAGAAGTTATCATTGTGATTGGAGCAAATCCGGCGAGCAATCATCCCGTGGCGGCCACTTTCATGAAAAATGCCGCACGGTCTAATGCCACGCTTGTCATCATTGATCCCCGCCGTACAGATCTTTCCCGCCATGCCCATCATTTTCTTCAGTTCAGGCCAGATACGGATGTGGCTCTGCTGAATGCAATGATCTATACCATCATTGAAGAAGGTCTCGTCGACAGTAATTACGTCAATCAATACACGGAAGATTTTGAAAAAATTCAGGAAAACATTGCCGGTTATAGCCCCGAAGCCATGGCGCCACTTTGTGGTATTGATGCCGTAAAGATCCGCGAAGTGGCTCGTCTGTATGGAGCATCTCGCAATTCGATGATTTTCTGGGGTATGGGTATATCCCAGCACATCCATGGCACCGACAATGCGCGGGCACTGATCGCGCTGGCCTTGATGACTGGCAATGTAGGCCGACCGGGAACGGGTTTGCATCCGTTGCGGGGTCAGAACAATGTGCAGGGCGCGTCGGACGCTGGCTTGATACCCATGATGTTTCCGGACTACCAAAGGGTGGACGACCAGGGTGTCAGGTCGTGGTTTGAACAATACTGGAAGGTGAATCTTGATGAAAAGCCGGGCCTCACGGTCGTTGAGATTATGAATGCTGCGCTCGATGGCGAGATTCGAGGCATGTATGTGGTGGGAGAGAATCCGGCGATGTCTGACCCCGACCTCAATCATTCGCGCCAGGCATTGGCTGCGTTGGAACACCTGGTGGTTCAGGACTTATTTTTGACCGAGACCGCAGCCTACGCGGATGTTGTTTTGCCAGCCTCTGCCTTTCCTGAAAAAACTGGCACGTTTTCAAATACCGATCGACGGGTACAGATGGGGCGTAAAGCTTTGGATTTACCGGGCGAGGCTCGCGAGGATCTATGGATTATCCAGGAGATGGCCAAGCGCTTAGGTCTTGACTGGGCGTATGGGGATGTCAGTGAGGTCTATGAGGAAATGCGCGGCGCTATGCCAAGTATCAGCGGCATGAGCTGGGACCGTATCGAAAGGGAAAGCAGCGTTACCTACCCGTGTCAGGATGAAAAAGATCCGGGTCAGAGCGTGGTGTTTGGTGACGGGTTTCCTACAGCGAGTGGCCGTGGCCGATTTGTGCCGTCAGATTTGATCTGGGCTGACGAGCGCCCAGACGACGAGTATCCCTGCGTACTGATTACCGGTCGACAACTTGAACATTGGCATACTGGAGCCATGACTCGCCGGGCGTCGGTGCTGAACGCCATCGAATCCTATCCTGTTGTTTCCTTACACCCCGACGATCTCGAGCAGGTGGGGGTTGCGGAAGGCGCTCTGGTGCGGGTGGAGTCGCGCCGGGGAGAACTGGTCGCCTATGCCCGGGTAGATTCGGGACTTCGATCCCGAGAGGTCTTTATCCCTTTTTGTTATGTTGAGGCGGCAGCGAACCTGTTGACCAATGCCGCACTTGACCCGGTCGGCAAGATTCCTGAATTTAAATACTGTGCGGTCCGGTTGGCCGCCGCCTAAACCCCCCCTCACAAGGAAGACCATTGGCCGAAATTATCGACGGGAAGGCCTATGCGACCCGTCTGCGCGCAAAAGTTGCGGAAGCCGTAGCAGATCTGAAGCGTAATCACGGTCTGACCCCAGGGCTGGCCGTAGTACTCGTGGGTGAAAATCCTGCCAGCCAGGTGTATGTGCGCAACAAGGCGAAGCAGACGATTGAGGCCGGAATGGAATCGTTGGCATATCGGTTGCCCGATACAACGAACCAGGGCGAACTCCTCGAGCAGCTCGAAGCGTTAAATGCAGACGCAAACGTTCACGGCATTCTGGTGCAGTTGCCATTGCCGAAGCAGATTGATTCCCGCGTCATCATTAATGCAATTGACCCGCGCAAAGATGTCGACGGTTTTCATCTCAGTAACGTTGGCTTATTGTCCACGGGCAACCCGAACCTGGTGCCATGCACGCCACTGGGTTGCATGATGTTGTTACAAGATCGCTATGATGACTTGTCGGGTATGAACGCCGTGGTGGTCGGGCGTTCCAACATTGTCGGCAAGCCGTTGGCGTCTCTACTGCTCGCGGCGCACTGTACGGTCACTATCGCCCACTCGAGGACGAAGAACCTTGCTGCGGTCTGTCGCCGGGCGGACATTCTAGTGGCGGCGGTCGGTCGAGCGCAGATGATTACAGGGGAGTGGGTAAAACCGGGCGCGACGGTGATCGATGTGGGTATAAATCGCATCGACAGTGACGACGGAAAAAGTCGGCTCGTGGGCGATGTGGATTTCGAGTCTGCAAGTAAAGTGGCGGGCGCGATTACACCGGTTCCTGGCGGGGTGGGGCCGATGACGATCGCTTGTTTGTTGCGCAATACGGTCCAGGCGGCCTGCACAATCGACAACCTGACGGTCGCTTTGTAAATGTAAGAAATCGCCGGCTGGTTTGCCGGGAAGAGGGGTAGACCTGGGGCAGGGTGGATTTCCCGTCAGCGAAAATCGCGTGAGCGCGTGGCGAGATTGCCCAGCATGGCGGTATAGTCGAAAAGGTGTTTGGTTACGAGGTGCAGCACTTCGCCTTCCCGCTGAATGACGCCTGATGCACCCAGCAGTGTGGCGCCAGCCAGCGTTTGCTGCTGGTTCTCGGCCACTTTTTTCCAGACGATCAGGTTGATACTGCCGGTCTCATCTTCGAGAGTGACGAAGGTAACCTGCTTGGCGCTCGATGGTCTCTGGCGGGTTATCACCAGCCCGGCTACCTGGACCATGGTGCCCGGGGCACATTGGTATACCTCGACACTTGTGATAATGCGGAGCTTGATTAATTGTGGTCGCAGCAAAGCCAGTGGATGTGTACCGAGAGTCAGGCCCATGCTTGCATAATCCGCGTAAGTTTCTTCGGCTCTGTTTGGTGTACGCAGCATAGGTGTGCCTTCAGCGGTCTGCGCAGACCCGAAGATTGGCATTCCAGGCCGGCGGCCGGCGGCATTCCAGGCGGCCTGCCGACGGTGGCCGCTAACAAGGCTCTTTAGTGCTCCGGCCGCAGCCAACGCCTGCAAGTCAGTCTGGTTCAGTCGTGCGCGGTGTGCTAGGTCATCGGTGTCACGGAGCGGCCGTTGTGTGCGGGCCGCTGTCAGCCCTTCTCCACCGTTTCGACTGAGGCCTTTAACCAGGCGAAGTCCCAGGCGAAGAGCATGACCGCCATCGACTTGCTCTAGAGTACAGTCCCAGTTACTGACGGTAACGTCTACCGGCCGTATTTCGACTCCATGTCGACGGGCGTCCTGGGTCAATTGTGATGGCGCATAAAACCCCATCGGTTGACTATTCAGCAGTGCGCAGGTGAATGCTGCTGGTTCATGGTGCTTGAGCCAGGCCGAGACGTAGACCAGCAGTGCAAAACTGGCAGCATGTGACTCGGGAAAGCCGTATTCGCCGAAACCAAGAATCTGGTGGTAGATCTGGCGAGCGAAAGTCTCATCATAGCCACGGTTGCGCATGCCGCTCACCAGTTTTTCCTCGTAGTGTTGAAGACCGCCACGCCGTCGCCAGGCGGCCATAGAGCGGCGCAGACCGTCTGCTTCACCCGGTGTGAAGCCAGCTGCGATCATTGCAAGCTGGATTACCTGTTCTTGGAAGATCGGTACCCCGAGGGTGCGTTTTAGCACCCGGCGCACATCTTTACTGGGATAGGTCACCGCTTCTTCCCCCCGTCTGCGTTTGAGGTAGGGGTGCACCATGTCACCCTGGATCGGGCCGGGACGCACGATGGCCACCTCGATCACCAGGTCATAAAAGCACTGTGGACGGAGCCGCGGCAGCATCGCCATCTGCGCCCGCGACTCGATTTGAAAAACGCCGATGGTATCGGCTTTGCTGATCATTCGATATACCGCCAGATCTTCTGTCGGCACTGTGGCCATGGTCAGCGTACGGTTACGGTGCTTTCTTATAAGGTCGAAACTTTTATGGATAGCACTCAGCATGCCAAGTGCCAGGCAATCCACTTTAAGAAGGCCGAGCGCGTCAATATCGTCTTTGTTCCACTGAATGACAGTGCGTTCAGCCATGGCAGCATTTTCAATCGGCACCAGATCACAGAGCGGTTCGTGAGAAAGTACAAAGCCACCGGAGTGTTGTGAAAGATGACGGGGGAAACCCATTAACTCCTCGATGATTTGAAGAGCTTGGGCCACTACAGGATTGTCAGGATCCAACCCGATTTCACGGACTCGCTCTGGCATCACCTGATGTTCATCCCACCAGCAGGTGTTTTTTGCCATCCGCTCCACTTGTTCGGAATTTATGCCAAGTGCTTTGCCGACATCTCGAACTGCACTTCGAGGGCGATAGGTAATGACCGCGGCTGTCAAGGCGGCTCGATCCCGACCGTACTTACTGTATACATATTGCATGACTTCTTCGCGTCGCTCATGTTCGAAATCGACATCGATATCAGGCGGCTCATTACGCTCGCGCGAGATGAAGCGCTCAAACAGAAGATCCATGTGTGCCGGGTCCACTTCAGTGATTCCAAGGCAATAACAGACAGCTGAATTGGCGGCAGAACCGCGGCCTTGACAGAGAATATTGTGTGTACGGGCAAAGTGAACGATGTCGTATACGGTGAGAAAGTAGGCTTCGTATCCGAGTTCCCTGATCAATTCGAGTTCGTATGCAATCTGCTGTTTGACTTTTTCAGGTGGGTTGTCAGGCCAGCGGTTTTGCATCCCCTTGATAGTGAGTTGATGCAGGTAGTCAGTCTGCGTGAGATTGCCTGGGACAAATTCACTTGGGTACGAGTAGTGAAGTTCATCTAAAGAGAAGGTGCAGCGCTGGGCGAGATTTATACTCTCGCGCAGAAGCTTCGCCGGGTAGATCTTCCCCAACAGACGCAGTGTTCTTAAATGTCGCTCGGCATTGGCACTCAGGCGATGGCCAATCTCGTGTATCGTCATGCCGAGTCGGATAGCGGTAAGCGTATCCTGAAGTTTCTGGCGGCTGCGAACATGCATATGCACATTGCCAGCAGCCACTAGAGGTATCCCGGTTCGGGTGCTGATGTTCTGCAGATAATGCAGGTGCTCGTAGTCAAAACCGTTGGCCGGCTGCTCGACAGAAATCCAGACTCGGCCTGGCATCAATTGTTGCAGCCAGGTGGTATTTTGCTCGAGACGCCGATACCGGCACTTAAGGGTTGTCTTTATTGTTGGGGTGGGGTTACAGGGCAAAAGACCCAGGCAGCCGGTAATTTGTGCTGCCAGAATATCGGTGCTGAGGAGACGATAACTACCCTTAGCAGCCGCGCGCCGGGCCCGAGTGATAAGTCGAGTCAGGTTACGGTACCCCGTTCGATTTTTTGCGAGTAACACCACCCGAGGCCCGTCGGCGAGCAAAAATTCGCTGCCAATGATGAGAGACAGGTTGCATGCACGAGCGGCAACATGTGCCCTGACAATGCCTGCGACGCTGCACTCATCGGTCAGGGCAAGCGCCCGATAACCGAGAGCGTGTGCCTGCCGTACCAGTTCCTCTGGGTGTGAGGCACCCCGCAGGAAGGTGAAATTCGACAGGCAATGGAGTTCGGCGTAGTCAATCAAGACAGAACCTTATACTGTATAAATATACAGTATAAGGCATGATCACAGCGGCCGACATCCTAGATCGGTATTGATGGCTCTGTGCTGGCCGACAGTCGGCCAGGAAAGATAGTCAGAATTAGTGCAGTGAGGCAGGGCGACGGCCGCGATTCACGGCGAAAATCGCTGCAATGCTGATGATCGAGAATCCTGCGGCGAGCAGAAACGCATAATGAAGTCGAAAGTCGCCTACAACCCCGGCCAGTGTCGCACCGAGAGTCCCCTCACCATCCATCAGCACGAATACAAATCCCAGCGTGGTCGCTTCCCGCTGTCCCGCAAAGTCGATCGCGAGTGCGAGTACGTCAGAACGAATCGCAATCAGAACTCCTATAGCCAGTACCAGGCTTATGGAAATCCAACCGGGAGCCAGTGGCAGGGCTGTTACTATTGCAGCCGCCGCCCCAAGTAGTGAGCCGACGATAAATACCCGCCGTCGGCCCTTGGCGTCGGAGAGGCGGCTGTAATTATCGAAACCAAGTGTCAGGCAGGCGGTACCCTCGCGGGAAAGGATCTTCAGGGTCAACGCCATAGTGGCTGATGCCGGTTAACCAAGCCCGACCCGAGACTACCGGGATGACTGCCGGGAGGTTACCAACACTCGTAGTTTCTACGATATGACAATCAAATTCAGTGTCTATAATCGACGTATGGCGGAACGCCTCCCCGATACCTAATTCACCGCGCTCATGCAACAAAGCCATTCGTGCTGATGTCCCTGTGCCACATGGGCATCGATCAATTCGACCAGGCGATACGATAACGGCATTCTTGGATGTTTTGACCCCGTCAACCATCTTAACCGGGCCAATAAATTCAGTCTGATTAACGGTATGAATAGCTGAATTTTCTGGGTGGATGGATGGCAATTGCTCCGCAGCTGCAGCCTTGATTCGTTCTCCTAGTTCAACGAGGTCACGAGCTTCATCCCGAGATAAGCCGACGCCGACGTCCTGCGACTCGACCAGGCAGTAAATCATGCCACCATAGGCAACGTCGACGCGCAACGATCCTACACCAGGTACTTCAATTGTTTTATCTCTATGCATCACGAACGATGCAATGTTTCGAAAAGAAACCCGCTTGCACTTCCCGTCGCGGCACTCCGCCACGACCTCCACCAATCCGGCTGGAGTGTCCACGCGCACTACAGTTTCTGGCTCCTTCATCGGAACAATGCCGGTCTCAAGTGCAACGGTCACAGTGCACATAATATTAGAGCCTGACATTGGAACAAAAAAGTCAGACTCCATAATGATCATGCCAATGTCGGCATCATTGCGGATCGGTGGTGTAATCAAATTAACACACACATTCACACTCCCACGGGGATCATTAAGGAGCATGTCTCTTAACCACGAATCCTCACGCTCTAACGTTTCCATGCACTCAAACATAGTCGCGCCCTTTGGCGGCAATACGCCACCGGTAATAACGCGGCCAATTTCGCCCTCGACGTGAGCTCCTACAACCGTGATCATCTTATTGAGATTCAATAGATACCCTCTTTAGCGATTGTGAGTTTTTGACCGGGGGAGAGATTCTTGACTTCAGAGCGGGGAGGGGGAGTGCAGAAAACGCAGTGTTCTGGGAAGCTGTGCCGGTGTACGTGAGCCAAAGGAGATTCAGGATTCTGATGTTTAATCTCATGTGGCAACTAGAATCCTTTTCTTGGTGGAACTGCACTTCCAGATCGGCCAACCAGAAAATCGAAATCGCACCCTTTATCTGCTTGTAACACATGATCCTTGAAAAGTTTCGTGTAGCCCCTGTCTTGATTAATTTCACGATTCGCCCGGCTCTTCTGGCGTTGCTCTAGCTCAAGATCCCCAACGTCCAAATGAATACTACGCTTATCAACATCGACTTCGATAATATCTCCCTCCTTCACTAAAGAAAGAGGGCCGCCAATCAGAGACTCCGGCGAAACGTGGAGGATTACCGTTCCAAATGCTGTGCCACTCATGCGTCCGTCGGATATCCGAACAATGTCTGTAATCCCCTTGTCCAGTAACTTTTTTGGAATTCGCATGTTGCCAACCTCTGACATGCCGGGATAGCCTCTTGGACCCGCATCCTTTAAGACAAGGACTGAATTCTCGTCAACGTCTAGATGTGGAGAGTCGATTCGCTCCTCCAGTTCTTCGATATTTTCAAATACCACGGCGCGCCCGCGATGGCGCATTAGAGTCT
>JYMV01035454.1_pt1 | contig 10700 bp, 15 predicted proteins | sample 338911 | NCBI WGS metagenome assembly JYMV01 (sample SAMN03354496, study PRJNA234377) | hydrothermal vent metagenome | biome: Deep sea; feature: Hydrothermal plumes at the Eastern Lau Spreading Center, Western Pacific Ocean; material: Seawater | place: Tonga | collected 2009 | depth 2000 m m
GTAATTTCTTGCTTTGCCTGATTAAACTCAGACTGATCAATCTGGTTTTGTCTTAAATCTTGTTCCAATTCTTTCTGTCTTTGTTTGCCCAATGCAATATTAGATTTTTCAAGGTTGAACAAATTATTCTTGATAGGGTTTTTTAAAAACCAAACCAACCAAACAGCGGAAACTGCAATCATTAAAACAAACCATACAATCATACTCATGACTTAACCCTTAAACGGTAACGCCTATCAAAGGCTGCAAATAAAGCACCCAAAGCAATCAGAATTCCACCTAACCAAATTAAACGAATCAATGGTTTATAGTAAATCCTTAAACTCCAAGCTCCTCCTCCTAAAGACTCCCCCAAAGCAATATAAATATCGCGCGTTAATGATGGATCAATCGCGGCCTCGGTCATAGGCATCCCAGTAACATACTGACGCTTCTCTGGGTTTAAATTTGCAATTAAATTACCTTCATAATAAACCTCGACATCCCCCTTATTACCCTTGTAATTTTCATGGCTAAAGTTTTCTACGCCCTTAAAGATAAATTCATACCCCTCAATAATAACTGGTTTATCAATCTCCATCTTAATGTCTTTCTCCACACCCAATTGTGTCGTAACGGTTGCGCCTAACAAAAATACTGCAATCCCTATATGGGCGATAATCATTCCAATAAACGAAGAACCAAAGCTGCCTTTTTGACGGATACGAGTTACCAATAATAACAAGGAGTGCAAGACGATCCAAATGAATAAAAACACAGCTATCAAGACAAATATATTATCTACCAGCCACACACTTGTCGCAAACAACACAGCAACTACCAGCCACAATGGACGAAGGAATATTACCACCCTCCCAACAGAATCTTGCTTCCATCTTAAAATCGGAGCGATGACCATGGCCAGGACAGCCGGGATCATGATCGGCACAAATACTGCGTTGAAATATGGGGCGCCAACTGATATCTTACCTAACCCCAATGAATCCAAAAGTAATGGATATAGTGTTCCCAAGAAAACACTGAGCATAGCTGATACTAACAAAATATTATTAATAAGAAGGCCACTTTCTTTTGACCACCATGAAAAATAATTTTGACTTTTCATCGACGATGCGCGCCATGCATATAAAGCCAATGAGCCGCCGATAACCAATACCAAAAAAATCAAAATAAACCTGCCCCTTTCTGGGTCAGCTGCGAAAGAATGAACTGAGGTTAAGATGCCAGACCTTACCAAAAAAGTTCCCAATAAACTCAATGAAAAACCTGCTATTGCCAACAAGACTGTCCAATGTTTAAACACCCCACGCTTTTCACTAATACTTAAAGAATGGACCAAGGCGGTTGCCACTAACCATGGCATAAATGATGCGTTCTCAACTGGATCCCAGAACCACCATCCTCCCCAACCAAGTTCATAATACGCCCACCACGATCCAAGAGTAATTCCGAAAGTTAAAAACGCCCAAGCAATCAATGTCCATGGACGAGACCATCTCAACCAAGTTGAATCAAGCTGACCTCTAACCAAAGACGATAGAACAAAAGCAAAAGGAACTGCCATCCCAACGTATCCCATATATAACATTGGCGGATGAATAATTAAACCAAAATCTTGTAAGAGAGGATTTAATTCTCGTCCCTGTAAAGGGATCATATCTAAGCGTTCAAACGGGTTGGAGGTTACTAATAAAAACAACAAAAAACCAATACTAATAATCCCCAATATTATTAGTATGTGATTAAGAACTTGGCTTGGTATTCGTTTTGAGAATAAGGAAACGGCAACACTCCAGCCTGACAAAATTAATGCCCATAATAACAAGGAACCTTCATGCGCACCCCAAACAGCTGACATCTTAAAAACATCTGGCAGATTAGTATTTGAATTACTGGCGACATACTTTACTGAAAAATCATCCATCAAAAAAGCATTCATTAATATCGCAAATGCTATGATAGTCCAAAAGAATTGTGCCCACAACATTGGCTTAGATAATTGTGCCAAGGTGAAATTCCCCGTGACCATCCCAGCCGTTGGTAAAGCAACTTGCAACAAAGTAAATACTAAGGCAAGCACCAAGGCAAAATGTCCTATCTCTACAATCATAAATACTTCCTTAAATTAATTTATCGTTAGACCATATTCATTATAGTCTTTATATCTTCTCAAGCATACATTAATATAGCGACTTTTTAAATATCATAATATAGATATATTATAAATAATTGGAATGGAGAAAGTGTCAAAGAAATTAAACTTATTTATACGATTAATATAGATCCTGAATTGAATCAAATATATGTTTATAAAGATAAGTTTAATTTCTTTTTTAGGGGTTATTTGCTTTACTGTAATTTAAATTTACAGTCAGAAGCTGTTTAAAATGGCATCATATTAAACAGCTTCATTGGTTTCCCAACTGACGAACGAAGTCTGCTCAAATCATTTTGCATCCACGACATTGAAGTATACATCAATACCATATTGTCATTGATATCATTCATGGAATCTAACATATGAGGAATAGCATCCATCTTCTTATTCATATCAACCATACTATCAGATATATCTTCCAATCTATCCATCTTAGCTGATACTTTTACTATGTTAATATTTATCTTATTCATAGTATCTTTCATAGACCCAACATCATTAGATATTGTGCCTACACTCTTTGCCATTGAAGCCACAGACAAAGCCATCAAACTCATATTTTCATCCATCTTTGGATCCATTGCATCCGCCAGTCTCGCCATGTCTGTTGTTACTGAATATACAATAACAAACATCCCGATTATGATAGCTGAAAACACGCCCAATGCTGGGGCAAAATACTTTTCAAATTTCGATGAAGCATGTGCATCAACCCCCTCAAGCATCTTCTCCAAATCGGAAATACTCGTTGAAATCATTACATCCTCATCTTGTATCTTTTTATTATTCTCCATAGCCTCTAAACATTATCCTCCATAACTTATATGCATTATACACACTACTAATGCATATGTAAAACATATCACTATATCGTTGATTAGTAATGCTTTTTTAGGCGGGAAATAATTTGCTTAAGTATAAAATATTACTGTTTTCTATATGGGGAAAAACATGGTTTCTGGTTTATTCGGTTTTTTTGTCGTTTTAAGTAGATTTATTTTTTTCTTTTTTGGACTTTTCTAACAGGCGGCGCTGCTTAAATTTTGACAAATAATCGGTGAATAAAATACCATCCAGATGATCTATTTCATGTTGAATACATACACCTAGAAGAGCCGTCGCTTCAAGTTCAAACTCCTGGCTTTTTTCGTTAATGGCTTTTACTTTTATATAGCTCTTGCGTGTGACTGATTCGGTGTAATTAGGAATAGAGAGACAGCTTTCCATCCACTTAATCTCGCCATCTTTTGCAATTATTTCTGGATTAATAAAGCATAATGGCTGAGATTTATCTTCCGAAATGTCTATCACAATTAAGCGAATATGTTGGTTGATTTGGGTTGCGGCGAGGCCGATTCCTTTGGACGAATACATGGTTTCAAACATATCTTTAATTAAGTCTCTGATGCCATCATCAACACTCTCAACTGGAGAGGCTATTGTCTTTAAACGCTTGTCTGGGTAACGGAGAATTGGTAAAATCATGGTTCTATTATATCACTTTTATTCATATAAATAATAAGCAGATTGCGCCTGCATAGATGGGCTATCTGCTTATATAAATTCATATTAATCTATAATTTTACGTAGTAATATATGCCATATATTATCGACCAATAGAATAAGATTGATAGTGGATTATAAAAGATTACCTTTATATCTTGATTGCTTGGAAGGCAAGAATTAAAGACCGTATAAGTTACATATATGAATATATATAAAGCCGTATTTCCATACATATCAATGAATGAATTTAAGTAGTTTTGGTGGAATAAATATACCAAATATGGGCCGACAATTGTTGGGGCTATTGCGGTGGGTAATGCATTATAAAAAGTTATATTTTTAAAAGATACATGGCCAGCACTCTTCTTCTTTTTGGATGGTATTATTGAAAATGAAACTGGTTTTGCATTAAGAAAAAGACCAACCAAGAAGTGCGATAACTCGTGTATAAAGACTCCTGGCAGAAAAAACAATGTATAAATCATTCGGGCTTCTTGGCCTCATTGCCTATTTTTTTGGCTCTCTCTTCGGCCTTATCAATTGCGTCCTTAACTTCTGGTGGCATGTAATTTTCGTCATGCTTAGCAAGGACTTCGGTAGCGATGAAAACATTATTCTTTAATGAACCAGTAGTAATAATCCCTTGGCCTTCCCTAAACAAATCTGGCAAGATACCGGTATATTCTATCTTGTAACTATTCTCTTTATCGGTTACCTTAAACTCCACTTTCATATCTTTTCTGACTACGCTTCCTTCCAAAACAAGACCACCCAATCGGAAGCTCTTACCCGTTGGTGCCTCGCCTCGTGCAACCTCAGTTGGTGAAAAAAAGTAGTTAGTATTACTACCCAGGGCTTGCAATAATAAATAGACAGCTGTTGATGCGCCTGCTATTAATAACAATACCGTAAGTATTCTTGAATGTCGTTTTTTCATTTAATAATCTCCTGGATTCTCTTGCCATTTTTTGGCTTTTAGTTCATCTTTTTCGTTAGCCTCTACCCAAAAATCACCATCTTCGGAAAACTCTCTTTTCCAAAATGGTGCCTGTGTTTTTAGGTAATCCATTATGAATTCGCAGGCCTCAAATGCGGCCCCTCTATGCTTGCTGGTTGTTATTACCAGAACGATATTTTCGGTTCTTTTTAGATCTCCTACGCGATGTATTATCGTAGTATCTCCGATTGGAAAGCGCCGTCTTGCTCGTTCGATTATACCATATAAAGACTTTTCTGTCATCCCGGGGTAATGCTCTAAACTCATCTTTTTTATCTTGGTATCTTCAAGATCTCTTACCAATCCAACGAAGGATACTATGGCACCAATATTAGATGATGATGGTGACGATCGAAGTAAATTTACTTCACTCGTTAAGTCAAAATCGGCTGTCTGTATAGTTACTTTATCCATCTTATTTATCTATCCCAATTCCTTTAAAATCATTTTATGGTATTCCTTATCCCTTAGGATACAATTTAATCTAAACATATTCAAGCCAGTGTCTAAAATAGGGTTTTCATAAGTTATATTGTATCCCAAATCTCTAATATCGTTGAAAGCATTTTGAGATATCAAATGGATAGAATCTGTGTTGCTACTGTTTAATCCAACAATACAAACGTGCCCATATAAGCCGCCATCAAAGCATGCTATATCACCAGGAATTGCATCCTCTACCGGAAGCTTTATCAAGTTCATTGCTTCACATGCATCGGGCCAATCACATGCATCGCCCTCCTGCCATTTTGCCTTTAGATCGTTACCATGTTTATAAAAATAAAACCGACGGACAAATTCTACACACTGCCACTTCAGGCCAATATCCGTATTCATTACTTTGTTTGTTTCTGGATATGGGGTGATTTCATATCCGTAATTTGAATAGATTTTAATCGGTATATTACAGAGGTTCACCTCCCCTATTGTAACCCCGAATTGAATAATGCTTCTTAAAAATTTATTTGACATTTATTTTCTGTACTAAAAAATACTATACCCCTATCTAAATAAATATAACTTATATGGGTATTAAGTCAATGATGATTTTATTAAACCTTCCTCCACTTTATGGTAAAAGTTGTGGCTCACAAGATGAACTCTGTGGCCGGCATTGTGGTATTAAAATCTAATAGTGATAGTTGTCGTCTTTGGAGCCAGATTCGACAAAATCTAAGTCTATTTGAATGTTTGATTCATCCAATAATTCCAGGCATTTTGGCACAGCAAGAAAGACGGATTTTAAACAAACATCGATCGACTCTGGCTTACCTGGTAGGTTTATTATAAGACCCTGACCCCTGACCCCTGCTACTTGCCTTGATAGGATTGCAGTTGGCACATATTCCAAGCTTGCTGTACGCATTTGTTGTCCAAATCCATCCAGCATCTTATCGCAAACTCTTATAGTAGCCTCTGGGGTTACGTCTCTTTTTGCTGGTCCAGTGCCACCGGTGGTTAGGACTAAATTGCAACCGTCCTTATCGATTAAACTCTTTATTGCTTTTTCAATATCGGCCTTCTCATCAGGGATTATTTTTACAAAATTTTGGTATGGAGACAACATTGCCTTTCCAATCCATTCCTGCATGGCTGGACCGCCTAAGTCTTTATACTCGCCCTTTGATGCTCTGTCTGATACGGTTATGAAACCTATTTTAATTTCTGTTTTATTCATTTTTATCTATTTTCCCTACGGCACATGACACGAATGATTTGGCTTTGCTTTTTACCGAATCAAAGCCTTGTGCAGTGTCCTTCTCTGGATATCCAAGGCCTTTTAAAATATCAATAATCTCTTCTCTTTTGTCAGATGCTACCTCTATATTTATAATACCAGTTTCTATATCTATATCGATAACTGGCGTGTCAAAAGCTTTATTTAAATTCTTTGTTATTGTTGATGTGCAGCCACCACAATTAATGTTATCTACTTCTATTTTCATAATTAACTCCATTGTATTATTTTAATTATAATCGTTATTATATCGTTTGGTAGTTATAAATAATTGTTTTGTTAGAATACATCTTATTTATTTTTTATGGTATAATACGCTTGGAAAGTAAATGTTATAATAGATATAACCTAACAATATAAAGGAAGTAACCAAATGAATACAACAACTAAGTTTTCACCGATTCACATTACGCTTGATAAGTATAATGAATTCGACACGCTATATAATGTTTTAGAAAACGCTATCGAGCAATACGAAACAGAGTCAACTGAGCGTCATTTCCTAATTGATTTAATCAATAGCCTAGGAGAAGTTTACAGCTTCAATGAAGAGAGAAATGCAGGCACCGAGATTTATATTTCTGATCTAGATAACAATGAAGAGGAATACTCTGAAGAAGGAGGCCCAAGTGATTTGTTTTTTGCTATGCGCTCCATTGAGGAAAGACTGTCTGACATTGAGAGAGAGTTACACGCGGGACAGACAAATATGCCTGAGGATACGGATTATCCAGCCAGGCAGACTAAGCTTGATTGGCATAAAATGACATTGGCTTGGGCGCAAGGTCAACCATTGGAATTCTTTGATTTCAATGAGCCTGGATGGCATGATTTACCATGGGGTCAAGAAGAATGGTATGGGTATGATAGAGACATTGCTTTTCGTTTTAAAGACGAGGGAATGATGTCTGATTATGACTAATAGAAAAATTGAATTAGAGCTTGATGAAGACGTGTTTGATTTCCTACTTAATGAAGGCATTCGTGTCAATCTTGAAGAGGGTTTTGAGGACCAATCAGTTAGGGTCGTGGCGCCGGAATGGGTTGAGATGATGGGTCGTTTAGAGACACATGAGATCTCTGATGGTGCTGAACTTACAGCGGAAGAGATGGAGGAAGAGGAGGAAGCTATGGGCTATTTTGTTGCGGTTGGTTTGGAATCAATTATTACAGATAGATTTAATAGCTTTGAAGAAGGAGTTGCGGTCAATGATAACATTGGAACCAACCTCGGCGTTTCCATCCACTAAACATTATTTATGCCTAAAAGACGCACAACAACCAACGGAATAACCCTTCAAAATCAAAAAAATGTTTCTTTCGAAATCCTAACCTCTGGTTGGCTTCTTAACGATGGGTGGCAAGTTTTTCATCCAGTCATGGATAACGGTCATAAAACGGACCTTTTAATCTCTGATGGCATCCACTTCTATAGAATACAAATTAAAACCACTGAGGCTAAGAGTAACGGCTTCCTGGCGAATAAGTGGGCGGGTAGTAATATAGATTTTGTTATCTGCTTTGCGAGGAATTCAAACTGGGGATATATTATGCCTGCCTTTGAATCGAGAAGAAAGAGAATTAATGCTAAGGGGCATGTTGCGTTTGAGCAGAATAAAAACTCTTTCTTAAAAGCCTTCCATTCGATCTAAGATTTTGAAATAGCGATAGGATCGCTAAACATCTTTTTGTTTGGAACCAGGAATATTGTCTCATCATCTTCAAGTTTCGTATATCTTAGGTCGATTTCGATTACTTTACCTTTGAATTTGGCGACCTCAATAATATCCCCATTCTTAAATGGCTTATAAACCATAATAAGAATACCGCTGAGTAAGTTCGAAACACTGTCTTTAAGCGCATATCCTAACGCGAAGCCGCCTAAGCCTAAACCAGCAATAAGAGCGCTCATATTGATGCCCATAGTTCCTAACGCCGTTATGATGGCGAAGATAAGCAAAGTCATATCTCCGGCCTTAATGGCGATGCTTGCTATGGCATTTTCGTTGCTACTCCATCTTTTGGTGTATTCAATAATCAGGCGAGACCAAAGTTTTTTGGCGATGTAGTAAGCTATAAATATTAAGGCGATTTTACCGGCCATGGGGGCAAAGGATAAAATGTATGTTTGTAGTTGTTCTGGCATAAGATAATTTACCTAGGTTTAACCTGGAATAATATTAATTTTGTGATTATTATTATATTATTTAATTTGGCAGAAAGCAAGTATTCCAGCTTGAAGCTATTAGGCAATATCCATTCATTAAAACGTTGATAGTTTTAATAAGGAGTGGCTTTTTAAATGTTGGTTAATGCAAATTTCCAACAGGTGCTAATGCTTTACCAACATTTAACTTTCCATATCCATATACGTCATCGACGCCAACCGCGCCTAAATCGTCTGCCGTCTGTAAAATAACGGTAGCGGTTTGCGTGCCCGTCAAATTTGGAAACTTATGACGAACTAGTAGACCTGCACCAGCAACCCTGGGTGCGGCATATGAGTTTCCAGAAGGCTCTCCATTACTACTAGTTGTTATTTCATCAGACGAAGTAACGATAAATTGATTTTTGTTTGCATCACCTGCCTGATTCGACCATAACGGGATGTTGTTGTTACTATCTATTTCACCAACATAAATAACATTATCCGAGTCTAAGCCTTGAATTGACCATGTGTTACAATTTGCCACTGTCATTGTAGCATCATTCGGACATGTAGTGAATCCACCTCTGCCCGTTCGCCCAGGGCTATCTTCTCTCTCTCCGGTCCAATTACTATGCTGTGCAGCGACAGTGATTAGGGCAGAAGAAGCCTCTGCATCACTTATAAAGTCATCTACATAAGCTTTTTTGCCTCCATCCGCATCAACCTCGATTGGAACAAACCCTGTTGAGGTTGTTATTACATCAGAAGCAAAGGTTGCTATGTTTATTGCTGAATCGCCCAAACCCCTATAATCAAACTCATTCACCGTTGCGCCTGGAGCTACCATGTGAGCTATATCGCTAACATACCTACCATGCCAGTCACCTCCATCAAAATCATGATCAAGTACAGTTATTGTCTTATCCTTTCCTGTCCAACCGTCTAAATGCGCCTGTTCAACCCCAGATACGTTTAGTCTTGAATATATATTTTCCGGAGTAGTGTTTTGAGCATTTTTTTCGATTAAAAATTCCTGTATATATGTTGCGCCAAGTTTTGAATCAACAACCCCCGATCCGTCATTCGTTATTGTTGTTCCATCACTAAATGTGTATGAAGTGTCGGGTTGAATCGGGTTGCTCCCGTCATCTCCACCACAACCCATTAATAATAATGTTGAACTCATCAAGCCCGCCAAGGCCGCTGTTTTTATATTCATATTTTTTCTCCTATATTGACCAATCGGGGCCAGTTAAATTTATGCTTGTAATTAATGGATATCTTGGTATTTCTACTGTATTCCGGTTGTGAAAATGGTTGCAAGGATGTTAGGTTGTCGCAGAAAAATTTCTTATCCATGCCACTGTCATCCGTGCAGTAAGTCTCAGTAATTTTTCCGCCTAACTTTGTAGATATACCATAAGTAATATGGCTATCGCTATCAATGAAAGATAGTTGAGTTATGCCAATAGATAATGCTTTTGATCTATCTCTTTTTTGAGACTCAAGGCCATTGTCGTATCCAAGATCAATGCGCGTATCTGTATCTAGGATAATATAGCCAGATAGTTTAAATTGCTGATTTTGTATCTTGTAAAAATCAGCAATATCATGCACGACATTGGCAGTATCTTTTGCTGATACTGGCGTTATCTCCGAATAAGAGTTACCGCTTGATATCTGCATTGCAATAGCACATGCGCCGAATAAGCAACTCATGATCAATTACCAGTAATATTTAGAATTTTGAATTTCATTAGCAAGCCAGTATATAAATTGAGATTATTTATACATAATAATACACCACGATGGGGATGATAGCAAATTAATAAAATTCAAAAAACGGGTGGCTATTAAATAATATACATAAAAAAACCTTACCCAGCAATCTTGCCAAATAAGGTTTTTTATTTTCACTTCCCAGTATACAGTATATCACACACCGCATACTGTATATTGATTAGAACTTCATCGTTGCCTCAAAATTAACAAAGTAATCAAGATCATTATTTGAATTATGACCGGCATTTGTAGTAGCACCAGTTAATCCAGAAAGATTCCAATTTCCCGTTTTGTGGTTCAGACCCGTAACTAGATTAACCTCGGTTGAATCTGGTGTTAGTGAGTGTGATGTAGATATTTGCTGTATTCC
>JYMV01035144.1_pt1 | contig 10699 bp, 7 predicted proteins | sample 338911 | NCBI WGS metagenome assembly JYMV01 (sample SAMN03354496, study PRJNA234377) | hydrothermal vent metagenome | biome: Deep sea; feature: Hydrothermal plumes at the Eastern Lau Spreading Center, Western Pacific Ocean; material: Seawater | place: Tonga | collected 2009 | depth 2000 m m
GGTTGAGGTTCTATGATGCCCGTGTCGTTTACAACCAGTGGATAGGGCATTCTCCAACCTCCGTCGTTCTCAACTGAACAGAGCTACTCTACTTGGGATGTAGCAGCCGTCAAGAATTCCAGGTTTCCGTCATCCAGCGAGGTATATTGCAGGTAACGCTTCGGATTAATGGCTTCGCCAGTCCACCTGCTGTTCAAAAGCATACGCCACTCGGTACAAGGTGGATTCATCGAAGTGCCGCCCGGTAAGCATTAGGCCCACCGGTAACCCGTTCGACCGTGCACAAGGAATGCTCAGGGAAGGATGGCCGGTGATATCGAAGGGTCCAGTGTTATCAAGCATATTCCAGGAGCGGCCCAACAGGGTGCGCCGGTCGATGTCGGGAATGTAGCTTTGGGCCTTCATAGGGGTCGTGGGCATCGCCAGCACGTCCACCTCGGACAGGTGGCGATCGTATGCCGCCCTCCAGCCCCGTCGCAGGTTCTGGGCTTTGGAGTACAGCCTACCGTGATATCGCTTTATGAGGTAGCTACCCATCAACAGCCCCAGCTTTAGCGTTGGAGGGAGGTCTTCGCCTTGAGCGTGGCGGAACTTTCCCAGGGTCACGCCCAGGCTCTCGTTATACAATCCCTGGGAAAAGTATCCAAGTCCGTTGCTTTGGAAAAGAGCGGTTGCTTCCTGCATGGCAATGCTAGACCATATGGGCAGACCTTCCGTGTGCTCTGGTATGGAGATCTCCGTAACTTGAGCGCCCAATTGCGCAAGCTGCTGGACAGCCTGCCTAACTGCAGCGTCCACGTCACTTTCTGAGACCTGGCTACCCAAACCTTCTGTAACTAGCCCGACACGAATCCCGGAGATGTCGGTGTGCAAAGCCTCGGTATAGGACTGACCGGTTACCTCACCCTGGCGAGGATCTAACGGATCCTTTCCTGCAATCACTTCCAGCAAAAGGGCGTTATCGGCCACCGTTCGCGTCATTGGGCCAGTATGGTCGAAAGTGTGCCCGATACCACCTATCCCAGTGTATGGCACAAGACCGTACGTGGGCTTTAGTCCAACTATCCCGCACCAAGAAGCTGGTATTCGAATCGATCCTCCTTGGTCTCCACCTATCGACATATCAATATCGTCGTAGTAAAGGGCCGCAGCCGAGCCAGAAGAAGACCCTCCAGCCAGATGTTCCTGGCTGTGGGGGTTCAAACAAGCGCCATAGGCGCTTGAGTCACCGGACCCGGAGAAGGCGAAATCTTCCATGTTAAGGATGGCGGTGATCTCCGCCCCAGCGTCCAGCATACGAGTAGCGATGGTGGCGTCTATGTCGGGCACATAGCCGTCCATGACTCGTGAACCGAAGGTTATTGGAATCCCTGCAACACAGATGTTGTCCTTCAGGCCAATACGTTTGCCGGCCAACTTGCCGGAAGACGCACCCTTTATGGAACAGCGCCTTACGATCGCATTGTACGGGTCTTCCGTTCGTGGTGGGCGGGCACCGACACTCCGGTTAGGGTACTTGATGAAAGGCAGATCAGATGGCATCTGATCCAGCCGATGGTAGCCCTCGAACAGCGCGGGTAAAACGGATTGAAAATCCTCAACCTCTTTGGCGGTAAGGCCAATATGCAGTTCAGAAGCTAGGTTATACAGGTCATCGTCTTCCGGTAGTCTCAATGGCATTAAGCGCTCCTTTCCCAAATAGCTGCTTAACCGAGGCATACTAGGCCACTACAGATGTATCTAATTCCAGTGGGACTCCTAGCCGTTAGGTGTCGCCACCCCGCATGAGCCTGCCTCTGCGGGCAGTATAGCCTAGGGGTCAAGGAGGTAGAGGATGTGTGATGGGTCGGCGAATCGCCACCGGCCAGACCCTTAATTATTGGTCTCAAAATGGTCACTGTGGACCAGCGCCCTGTCCGTGGCGCCGGCGGCATCGGAATTGTGGAACTGGCGAAGGTGGTGTACGAGACCAAGCAGCGTGGAGTCGGTAATGGCGCCAGCGAGAATGTTTAGGCTTAGCAGGTGGGCTGGTCGAGGGTTGGCACGGGCCTATCTACCCGGTGCAGTTGGGCCACGTGTTCATGGCCCTCCTCTACCTTGGTGTCCGACGCCAGGTTATGGCGTCTGGGCGCCGGTGACGTTCAGCTTAATGGAGTAGAGGGACCTGTCGGCGGTGATGAACAGTCGGCTCTTATCAGGCCCTCCAAAGGAGCAGTTTGCGGTCCTCTCCTCCGGAACCAGGACCTTGCCCAAAAGCTCCCCCTCGGGGCTGTAAACCTGAATGCCGTCCCAGGCGCTCGTGAACAGATTGCCCTTCGTATCCGCGCGGAAGCCGTCGGGCATCCCGGGCCTTACCACCGCGAAGATGCGGCTGTTAGATATGTGCTCGCCGTCAACGACGTCGAACGCGCGAATGTGCCTGGGCTCGCCCGAATCCGCGACGTAAAGGATGCTCTCGTCCGGCGAAAAACACAGGCCATTGGGCCGGTCGAAATCGTCGCCGACGATTCGGAGTTCGCCAGTCTCCGGGTCGAACCGGAATACGTAGTTGGCGCCCAGCTCGCTTTCCGCCTTGTGGCCCTCGTGGTCGCTAAGGATGCCATAGGGAGGGTCCGTGAACCATATGGTGCCGTCGGACTTCACCACCAGGTCGTTCGGCGAGTTCAGCCTGTTACCATCGTAGCGGTCCACAAGCGTCACCACACTGCCGTCGGGCTCGGTGCGGCTGATACGCCGGTTGCCGTGCTCACAGCTCACGAGACGCCCCTGCCGGTCCCGGTAGTTGCCGTTGGTATATCCTGCCGGCTCCCGGAACACCGATGCGCCCTCGGAGATGGACCACCTCATCATGCGGTCGTTGGGGATGTCGCTCCAAACGACGTAGTCGCCATCCGAGAAGTAGACCGGTCCCTCCGCCCACGCGGTACCCGTAAAATGCCTCTCCAGTTCCACCCCTTCGGGCAGCATTTGCCGGAAGCGCTCGTCGTAGACCTCAAAGCCCTCCCTTATCTCCTCCTTAGGGCGATACGTGGTCATCGTGACATTCTCCTTGTGCAGGCCGTCCGAGCTAATGGTGGGTGGGATATATCTCTATGCCCCCATTTGCACTTAATCCCCCATGGGACTCCTAGCCGATAGGTTCCGCACCACCCTGCCTGAACCTGCTTCTGGGCGCAGTATAGCGTAGAGATACGAGGCTACGGGCTAGTGGCGCGTCTTCTACCTGAGGTTGGCCTCAGGGCTATGACCAATAAAGCGAGCATTCCCGCTACGAGTGTAGCGAGTCCCCGCTAAATTTCAGGCCCCAGAAAACAACCCACCGACATCAGCGTTATTGGTCTCTGATGTGTCTGGTAAATCTGCATTCATATCATATTGGGTTAGAGGTTTGGTCATAGCTTCGCGGCATTGCTTGGCGAATTCGACTCCTGCAAAAGGCCCATCGGGTATCTCCCCATTCACGTCAGTGAACTGATAATCGACAGCAAGCTCCGCTGTCTGGACGACTTTCCCACTGAAACGTTCCAAGTCGACCTTCGTGGCTTTGTTGAGCAGCGCTGCGACCGCTCGTCCGGTAAACACAGGTGTCTCCCCGCCTGGGAAGGCCGTGGTCTCAGTGACGGCACCTCCAGGGTACAAGGTCACCGCATGCACGCCATGCGGTTTGAGTTCGGCGGCCATGTCTGTAGTGAGGCGGTCAAGACCTGCCTTTCCGACACCATACCCGATGTCGAACAGGTAACTGACTCCCCCGAAGCTCGAAATCTGCACAATCAGTCCGGATTTCTTCTTCACCATCATAGGCGCTACAAGTGCACTCATCACATGGGCGCTACGGAGTCCGATGTCTATTGACGCATCAAACACGGAAAGTGGACGTTCCCAGAATGGCTTGCCAAAGTGCGGCCTGAAGGCAATCAAACCGCCATACGCGCTATTGACAAGCATGTCCACCTGGGTTTCCTTGGCCTTTACCTGCTCCACGAAGGCTCGCACGGCTCCGTCATCGCTCTGGTCAAGCACACAAGGGTTCACACTGCCACACTTGGCGCCGGCGGCCGCTTCCTCTGACAGGGACTTCAGCGCTTCTTCATTGCGGGCAGTCGCGTAAACCGTACACCCTTCTTCGCGGGCAAGCACGAGAGCGATACCTCGCCCGAGACCGCGAGACGCCCCGGTGACAATACACACCTTGCTCATTTATATCTCCTGACTTTGATGACCTGGTAAATTGTGATTTGAGCCATCATAGTACATATGTGAAGCGTATAGAACCCAAGTCGAGTGTAGTGAAGTCAGACTAAAACTTCACCGCCACCGTCAACTTGGGCAAGTCCCTGAGCGGTGGCCAAGTGTCATTACTGCGGGGGCTCTCAATGCTGGCGCATGCTATGGCTACTATGACTCCGGCAACGAAACTGGCACGCCTTCATGCCAAGACAACGCGCACGCCAAAGTATCTCCGAGTTTTTGAGCCATTCTTTGGTTTGATGCGGGCAGGGAGATGATGGCTAGAGGATTCGGCGTCGGAATGACCCACAAATCTTGGTCACAAAATGGTCACGAACTATCAGGGACTACCCAATATCTGAAGTGACGTATCGATATAACTAACCCCTAATATAGATACGGGTAGGCACTCTTAGGGAACCACTGGGACAGGCCAAAACAGGCATCGTACAATTTGTAAGTCGCCGTTGCCTACGGCAACGACTTCCTGGCTGTTGACGCCAATAACGCCATCACTACATTATTGAGAACCTCTCGGGCCTCGAACATGTCGTCAAGCTGACCTCGCTCGACCTTTTCGACACCCAGAGCGATGTCAGTCCACTGGCGTCTCTCACTTACCTGACAGGACTCGATCTTGGCGACAACCAGATCATCGACGTCAGTCCCCTGGCATCACTCACCAACCTGACCTGGCTCCACCTCGAGGACAACCCGCTAAATCAGGAGAGCGTCTTTGTTCACATGTCTAACTTCAAGGCCTGAGGAGTGAGGTAAATCCTGTAACCGCGCGAGACAGAAGGCGGGAATGCCCCAATGTTGCTCATGATGCTCAACATCGTCAATCTACGCTATCAGCCCCCCTTATTCAACAGCCTGCTAGGTGGCTGAACGTATACTGTTCAGCTACAATAGTGCACTATCGAGGACATCCGAGTGATCGATGCAACACCAATTTCGAGAGGAGCGACGTGGTCTCCGATAATAACGGTCGATCCCTTGTGGTTATCCAGCTCACTGGGGGCAACGACTATCTGAACACGGTCATCCCATACGAAAACGAACTTTACTACGACAACCGCCCAACTGTACACCAAAAACAGATCGACGTGATTAAGCTGGATGGCGAACTGGGGCTGAGCCCAAGCATGGGCTCCATCAAGCACCTTTGGGACGACGGAAAGGTGGCTATCGTGAACGGCATCGGCTACCCAGAGCCCAATCGCTCCCACTTTCGCTCCATGGACATATGGCACACCGCCGAGCCCACCAAGGTGATCGGCGATGGATGGCTCGGCCGAGCGGTCAGGGACCTCGACCCCAAGGGTGAAAACGTGCTCACCGGGCTGAACTTGGGTCGAGGGTTGCCCAGAGCGCTGTCATGTAGGGGCGTTCCTGTAGCTTCTGTGGGTAACCTTGAGTCCTACGGGCTGTTCCCTGATGTTCGCGAAGAGGAGGCGCGCCGAGACACCCTCAATACCTTCGCCCAGATGTACGGCGGGGCTGAGGGAAGAGACGCAATCTCTCAGTTTATTGGAGAGACGGGCTCCGCGGCATTGAAAGGCGCGGACATCCTGAGAACGGCCCCTGAGAAGTATTCATCTAGCGTCGAGTATGCGGCTAACCCGCTTGCGCAGAGCCTCAAAGACGCGGCACAGGTGATGTGCGCCGATCTGGGAACCAGGATCTACTACGCCCAGCACGGAAGCTTTGACACCCATGGCGGTCAGCTACCTACGCACAACAAGCTGTGGGGTGAGGTCTCATCGGCTGTAGGTGACTTCATGCAAGATGTCAGGGAGCACGGTCGGGATGAGGAGACGCTAGTCTTTGTCTTCTCCGAGTTCGGCAGGCGTATCAAAGACAACGGCTCGGGGACTGATCACGGATCTGGCGGCGTGGCGTTCTGCATCGGCGGTTCAGTTGAAGGCGGTCTCTACGGAGAATACCCCTCGCTGAAGGAGCACGACCAACTCGAAGGCGATCTCCATTTCAACAACGATTTTCGGTCCACTTACTCGACAATCCTTGAAGGGTGGCTTGGTCTGGACGCCGTGCCTATCGTCAATGGGAATTTCGAACAGTTCGATTTTATCAGAAAATCCAAAATCAGCCATAAGCTATCAGGTGTCGGGTAAGAAATCTTACGCTGGAAGCTGACGGTTCTATATGCGTGGAGGGGGAAATATGAGTAGTCAGGATATCGAGTTGATGGCCCATCTGATGCGTCGCGCCGGCTTCGGAGCGACGAGGGGCGAACTTGAAGAGATGGTGGACAAAGGCTACGAAGAGACGGTGGAGGAGTTGCTTTTTCCACAGGACGGTCCGCGTCTGGGAGATGATGTTATCCGACGCTACCACGTAGACATCCACGAATCACGCATTCCTGAGCCGCCCGCTACTGAATGGCTGTATCGTATGGTCACGACAAGTAGCCCGCTGGAGGAGAAGATCGCACTTTTCTGGCACGGTATTTTCGCCTCTAGTTTCAGCAAAACGCAGCAGAGCCGCTCGCTTGCCGTCCAGATCGACATGTTCCGGCGGTTCGGCCTGGACAGGTTCGACTCCCTTCTCCTGGAGCTTTCCAAAGACCCGATCATGATTATCTGGTTGGATAATCAGGACAACCACAAGGGGGCCATAAACGAGAACTTCGGACGCGAACTCCTGGAACTCTTCTCCATGGGTGACGGCAACTACAGTGAGCAGGATATCAAGGAGTGCGCTAGGGCTTTCACCGGATGGACACTGGGCAACGCCGAGTATATGACAGCCCGCGCGATGAAGGCCTCGATCTGGCCTTACGGCGCTATCGCCTGGCACTTCGGGTACCGGGATTACGACCACGACGACGATGAGAAGACCTTCTTGGGAGAGACGGGCCGATTCAACGGCGAGGACATCATAGAAATCATCTGCCGCCAGACCGCTACCGGCCGCTTCATGGCCAGACACCTGTACGACTTCTTTGTGGCAGACGAGGCTTCCGTACCTCAGTGGCCCTACACTCCCCCGCTCGATCCAGACGCTATCGAGACGTTGGCCAGGGCTTACGTGGAGAACGATCACGACATTCGGTCCGTGTTACGGATCCTATTTAATTCGGATTTCTTCAAGGACGCCAAGTTTGCCCGAGTCAAATGCCCTGCCGAGTTTGTGGCTGGCGTGATTCGGCTGGGTGGTGACGTCGCCGAGCCATCGCTGGAGATGAACGAGGCGGGCAATTTGATGGGGTACATGGGCCAAAGCCTCTTCGCACCTCCGTCGGTAGAGGGGTGGCACGAGGGCACGGAATGGATCAATAGTGGATCGCTGGTGGAGCGGGTCAACTTCGCCGCTGAGTATTTCAATGACGTCGAAAAACCTGGAGTACGGGACATCATCGAACGGCTCGCAAAACAGAACGGAGGTAGCTTCTCGCCTGAAGATGTAGTCAACAGCTGCCTTGACCTCATGGGCCCGATCACGATGTCGGAAGAATCTACTCGCTCAGCGCTGATTCAACATGTCGCAAAGAAGGGTGACCTTTCTCTCCGAGAGCGCGAAAGTGGCAAGGCCGAGGACGATCGCGTGGCAGAGTTACTTGGCTTGATCGCAGCGACGAAGGAGTACCATCGCGCTTAGCCTGGAGCTGGCTGCGAGCATCAGGCTCCTCGTAGCTCCTAGTAAAGGAGAACCAAGCCACTGAGTAACGAGATCGCGACCAACGCCTTTAGTCTCAGCTACTTGAAGACTGTCGGGGTGATGAACAACAACCCAACAGGTCGTGGATTCGGGCACCCCGTCGACCTCACTGTCGGGCAGGACGGCCGTATTTTCGTGCTAAACCGGCACGCGTTGCTCGCACGCGTCGGCGTTTGCACCTTAGAAGAGGAGTACCTGGGCGAGTTCGCGTCCTACGGACACGGAGACGGCCAGTTCTGGCTGCCGACGGCAATCGCTATCGATCGACGTGAAAACATCTACGTTGCAGACGAGTTCCACCACAACATCACCGTGTTCGACTCGTACGGAGAGTTCGTAGGGAATTGGGGAGATTATGGCAGCGGCGACGGCCAAATCAACGGACCCTCTGGCCTGGCCGTCGACTCTGAGGACAACGTGCTCGTGGTAGACCAGAAGAACAATCGCATCCACAAGTTCACCGCCGGTGGAAAGCACCTACTTCAGTGGGGTGAGGGAGGCACCGGCGAAGGGCAGTTCGACTTGCCCTGGGGCGTAACTCTGGACTCCGAAGGGAACGTGTACGTCGCTGACTGGCGCAACGATCGCATACAGAAATTTTCCCCGGAAGGGCAATTTATGGCAGCGTTCGGCGAGTCAGGGGACGGCGATGGGCAGTTCAACCGACCCGCCAAGCCTGCGGTGGACTCGCAGGGTTATATCTACGTTGCCGACTGGGGTAACGAGCGAGTGCAAGTGCTGGGTCCAGACGGCAGCTTTCAGTTGAAACTGCGAGGTGCGGCCACCGTGTCGAAGTGGGCACAGGAGTTCCTTGATGTCAACCCCGACGAAAGCCTCACCCGGGACCAGTCGAATCTAATTCCAGACCTGCCTTCGCACCTTGACACACCCTACCTAGTTTCCACTCAGACTGAGCCCTACTTCTGGGGTCCGACCTCCGTAAACCTGGACGCACAAGGTAGACTGTATGTGACAGAGTCTTCCCGCCACCGTGTCCAGATCTACCAGAAATAAGACACACTTATACTGTCGGTATTAAGCGCCGCTCGGCCTTAGCCCATAGCGATCTAACGTTTCATATCCTTCGCTCCATTCAAAATGACATTGGCGCAGTTCTATTAGGACCTGATCTCTACACCCGCCATTTCCTCCTGTAGCCGATATATGACGTGGGTGTCCATGTCTCCCCACCCACGGTTTCCAATCTGAATGGAGATCTGTTCCACGAGATTGGCGACCGGCATAGGTACATTCAACTCTCGACCCAACTCGTTAGCCAGCCCGATGTCTTTTCTCGCCAGAGCCTGCCGAAAGGATGGCGGGTCGAACTGGCCTCGAAAAACAGTTTTTCGCAGTCCTTCCTCCTGATGGCCCAACACCATTCGATTTCCGGCTTCCATGAGTGAATCTAGGTCGAGACCGGCCTTCACTCCCAGGGTAAGCCCCTCGGCCACCACCTGCCTCACCGCCAGAGTAATCATGTTGTTGACAAGTTTGCAGGTGCTTCCCATCCCTAAAGGTCCTTGGTATACGACTGTGTCTGCGAAAGAATCGAAGAGTGGACGGAGCTTTTGGTAGACTTCTCTGTCGCCACTGGGCATTACTACTACTTGCCGGTCTGCAGCGGTCGCGGGGCTTGTGAGCACCGGGGCGTCTAAAACCTTCACGCTTTTCTCCTCGAATATCTCGCCGATCCTACGGATCAGCGAGGGTCGGCTGGTGGAGAGGTCCACGTATATACCACCTTCCTTGATACCATTCACCACGCCATGAAGACCTAAGGTAACGTCCTCTACCTCTCGAGGGCCTGGCAAAGACGTGAAGGTCACGTCACTGAGGCTAGCGACTTCGTCTGGCGCCCCTGCCAATCGGGATCCTTCCTTCAGCAAAGGTTTTGTCGCACCCTCGCGGATGTCGTATACGACCATTGGATACCCTGCGTTTTGGATATTTTGGGCAATCGCAGTCCCCAAGTTGCCAAGGCCAATGAACCCTATGGTTTCCATACTATATCTCCTTCAATTGGCGGGGTAGAACTAACCAAACTTCCCTGGGTACTGCTCGACCACGTCCAGTGCGGCCAAGACAGATGAATCAGATTATTATTCCCCAGTCACTGATCAGCTTACAAAATTCTAATTATGAACCAGTGAACCATCTCGAAAAGGAGTTAACAAAACTCTGATCACCTGTTAACTGGGTAGAAGTATCTTCGATAGACTCTGAAAGACTTTTTCTACCTGTAATTAGTAATGCAAATTCACTAGGAGAAGTGTGTATTTCTGCCTCTGAATCAAAAGAATTAATGCCGTATTCATCTATATCTAATTCACCATTGGCACTGGATATGCGCAGCCTATGTGAAGAGCCTAAATTAACTGCTAGTGTCTGTGAGAGGGTCTCAGTAGAATCTGTGGTTTTGAACCATCGGTTAATAAGCTTATTGCAAAAATGTTGAGGTAGTAGTGGAGCCAAATTTTCGTCGACTAAATATTTTTCATCGACGGCATTTAGAGCATCCCAAGCATGAATTGTTGATTCAAACATCGTCCACAAAAGTATTCCGTAAACTGAGACCCAATTGACCGGATGAAAGGCTTTCAAATCCCATTCATTGTCTTTGCAGGAATTGAACCCATCCAACAGCATCTCAAATCTAAGCTCGAATTCATTAATTAGTTGCTCTGATGAATCGAAACTTTCACTGGATTCCTTGGCCATTTTTGAGAAGCGCCCAGCAAGTGATTTACCGTCGAGAACACCAGGTTCACTAAAGGATAGATTG
>JYMV01012147.1_pt1 | contig 10697 bp, 11 predicted proteins | sample 338911 | NCBI WGS metagenome assembly JYMV01 (sample SAMN03354496, study PRJNA234377) | hydrothermal vent metagenome | biome: Deep sea; feature: Hydrothermal plumes at the Eastern Lau Spreading Center, Western Pacific Ocean; material: Seawater | place: Tonga | collected 2009 | depth 2000 m m
ATCAACTGGTAAAGATTTAAATGATACAGTGCAAAATCTAGAAAATAAAAACTGGGACAAAATTCATTTAAAGCAAGAACTTGAAGTAATGAATGTTGACGCAAACTTAAAGGCAGTATTTGCAAAAGGTTTGCAGTTAGATGGCAATATGTATATTAGTATCGACGCCCTTATTACTGGCATCACCTCATACTTTTATATTCCACAGCCCCAAGGTCTAGCAGCATTTGCCGCCTCTACCTGGATTGCATTTTCAACACAAGTAACCATTGCGAGTGCTGCGTTAGCGACAGTATATAGTCATACACTTAAGTAAAGAAACACCATTTTTCTTTTTTAAAGAATTTGGCTAGCAAGCCACTCTACTTTAGGCATGGTTGAATTCTCCATCACATCAATTCATAAATACAAAAAGATTTTTACAAGATCTATGTTTGTATGGTTAACCATAATAGCAATTATTGTGTTTTTATATGAAAATAAAGTTAGCTTGCTTGACTTTAATCACTTGATGAATTTAGTCTTTCTTCGTTTTTGTGGGCCAATAAAAACCTTAATATAAATCGGTGAAAAAACACAATGAATAGCAAATAAATATAGACTGTACCATTATAATAATATACTTATTTGACACGTAAACACAATATCTTAGTGACCTAATTAACCGGATGATCAATTATGAATCGCATAACAATTAAAGCCCTATTTTTACTCACATTAATAGCCTTTCCAATTGGTAAGGTGGCAGCAGGCTTGTCAATTACACCAGCGTTTGTTCGCATGGACCAGGCAGTTCAAGGGAAATCGTACCGCATTCCAATTAAAGTAACGAATCAATCAGCTAAGAAAACTGAATATTTTGTGGTTGGTGTCGAGTCTCCACATGGAAAAGAAAAAATTAATGGACTTCCTGCGAAGCGAGTTATCGCTTGGACAAAGTTTAAGCCAGGTAAATTTACATTACAACCTGGCGAGTCACGCAAAGTCCTGATGACCGTTAAAGTCCCCAAGGGTCGTGTTGGTGATTATCGATTATATTTAACAGTCGCACAAGATCCAGAAAAATACAATCTCGAGTTTAAAAAAGTAAAAGCAAAGAGTGCTGTTGGAGTTATGCAGCTTGGTAAGGTTTCAACTAGACTTCCCGAGTTTAAAACTCATGTAAAGTCACTTATTAAAATTAACATACCAATAGTTATTAGAGCAAAAAAACCTGGCTCAGTTATTAAAGTCAGAAAAAGTCAGGTCAAACTATCCAAGTTCAAGCTAGCTGCCACCAAAAGAACAGATAAATCAATGTCTGTCAAAACACTATTTACCAATAATACTAAATATGATGTGATTTTGAGCGGTAGCTGCTCATTACTAAACAAAAAAGGATCTAAAAAATTAGCTCAAGTTGATTTAGCTACTAATGTTCTAATTCAGCCAAAAGAAAACGCCCCGATTAATTGTGATTTTAGTTCTGCTTTACCACAAGGAAGATATCAGGTGCAAGGTAATTTCAAGGTCAAAGTTAAAGGTACAAAAACTAGCTTTAACATAAACAAACGTCAAAAGATAAAAATAAGTAAGAAAATGGCCAGAATGTTTGCCAGTCAAGGTGGTGGCGAGCAAGATATTGTTAGAACCCCGGTTTTATTGTCGGTCAAAATGCTTGAGCAGACTGTTACCAAAGGGAAGTTTCGTAAACAGATGGTAGAGATCGTAAATCCAACATCAAAAAAACTAAATATAAATGCTAAATTTAAATTATCAAATACTAATAGAGTTAAAGTAATCATCAGGCCGAGTAAGTTTAAATTGACTTCTGGCCAGTCCAAGAGAATTTCAATTGAATTTAAGTCAAAAGATAAGGGTAAGCCAGTCTTTGGGTGGTTGGAATTTAGGGCGAAACAAGCCAAAGGTGCAGTTCCTGAAAAAATTGCAGTAATGCTTGTTCCTGAAGGTCTAAAATTACAAAATAAAATCAAAATTGATAAAATTAAGGCTACATTGAATCAATCAAATACTCGCTTGACTATTTCTGCAAATATCTTTAATTCTAAAGAAGGTAAAGAGGCTTTATATCTTAACGCTACTATGGCCATTGAAGATTTACAATCTGGAATGCTCGCTTTAGATAAAGAAATCAAGATTTCAGAATCTATTTTATTACCTGGCGACAAGGCAATAATATCTACAACTATTGATTTTGACAAACTAATAGATGGTGTTTATAAAATTAATTTAAATGTAACTAGTAATAAAAGTCGTATTAGGAAAGGTCAATATGTCAATATAGTCGTTAATCGTGATATTGCTAATAAGGTTAAAGTTGTAGCTAATGATTAATGTAAAAATAAAACTACCAGTTTTGTTTGGCATGATGATTTACACTGCTTCACAATTAATATATGCAGATAGCTCTAATTTTCTAACAAATAAATTGGATGTTGAAAGCCCTACAACATTGTTTAATCAGGATAGACAGTATCAATTTCTATTGAAGAAAATGTTCAATGTTGAAGGTATTGAAAATGAAATTTTCACAAGTAGAAAGAAAAAACAATCAGCACTCAAGCATCTAAAGCGGTACCAAAGTCAAGGTCGCTATTCAAACGATAATGCTAGACTAATCCCGACTAATGCTGTTATCAGTAAAAAATATCATAATGAAAGTTATCAGCATATTCTTAAGATGATTAAAGAGGATTTATCAGATAGGGGTTACGTTAACTATTCGAAAAGACCGGCAAGTAAAAAAAGTATTACGGATTTCAAAATGGTAACGAATAATTTTTTTGAAACCAGTTTGCGTGATGCATTGAACGAGGTGTCTCAGCAGGTTGAAATCCCTTTTTTAATGGATGAATCATTACAGGGTACAATTACAGTTAAATTTGATGATACACCACTTGATAAAGCATTGGAAATGATGCTTGTGTCTGGAGGCTATGATTATGTTGAAAATGATGATTACATATTAATCGGATTTCCTCAGTCTACTAGTCCAATTTTCAATCGCCTTAGCCATACAAAAGTATTGCACCCGGTTTACGCTCTACCAACTTATATATCATCACTTCTTTCACCAGATTACAAGAATTTTATAAAGGTTAACGATGACAATAATACAATTGTAATTACGGCACCTGAAAAAATATTAAAAAGAGTTTTGGACGATATTGCGGCTATTGATCATAGACCTGCGCAAATAAAACTCGAGGTTCTGATTGCTGATATAACCAAAAGCGCTAAGAGAAAAATGGGTAGAGATTTATGGAATGATGGTGTTTATGGTGTTGGTACATTTGGTGGTACGCCATTTGACATACAGTCAACTGCAGAAGATGGTTTTACAATTAATGTTGCACCAAAAGGCGCGGATTTATTAAAAACCATAGGTGGTGAAGCGGCTTCTTTAGGTGGGGCAAGCGCCTTAAAGTATTTTACTGGTGTCATCAATGCCATGGAAGATACAGGCGAGGCTCGAGTATGGGCCAAACCTAGTGTGGTAGCATCTGATGGTAAATTGGCTGTTATTGATATTAGTACAGAGCAAATTGTCCCAATTACATCAGGCCCGAAAGAGTTTCTATCGGTATCTACTAAAACATTTAACTCGGGTGTTTTAATGAGGATTGTGCCACGTATATCAATTAATGGTGAAATTAATCTTGATATTCTAGAGGTGAAAGTATCTACTGTTGCCTTTACTGGCGAAAGGCAGCAAGGTAAAAGACTCCCAGTAAAAACCTCGCGAAGAATAAGCACCAATGTTGCACTTAAAAACCAAGAAACCTTAATTATTGGTGGATTGCTTGATATTCAACATGGGGATGATGCAAAATACTTTCCAGGTATGAAGAGTGCTAGCCCGTTGCTAGGTACAAATAAACAAACACGTGAGACTAGAGATCTAGTCATATTTATAACACCAACCCTCTTGCATGAGCATGCAAGTATCAAAAAAGTGGAGAACTTTCTATAATGAATACTAAAATAATTATCAGTCTAATGTTACTCATAGGATTATCAGGCTGTACCAACGAGTTGGCACAAAAAAATGATGTTGAAAAAATAGTAATGCAAAATAATGCAAAGCTAAGTTCGCAATATTTAAAGCAAGTTTCAATCCTTTCAGGACGTCTCGATGGCATGAGTCAAGCAATCATTCAAGGCTTATCTGAAACTCTTGATACAGCAAGATTAGCAAGAGAAATGGCAGAGAACGCGATTGCATTAGCTGAAAAAAATCAACGATTACTAAAAGAACTTAAAGATTCTAAAAAATCTAGTAATGGTGACACTCAAGATGAAGAAGGTGATGAAGAGGCAGTAGAAGAGGATGATTTCTAATAAAAAGTGGATATTGTGTGTAATCACTTTAATTTTTACAACACAGATTTTCGCTAAAATACAATTTCATCCATTATCAGGACTTATTTTAGAAGTGTCACCAGGTCAATTGGCAAAAAGCTCATTGACAATTTATCCAGATGCAGATGAAATCAGATCTATACAATATCAGCTAGCTTCACTTAAGTTAAATGGCGCTAATGCTGAATCTTTGGATATTCAGACAAGTACTCGTTATTCCGATATATTTTCTTCAGCGTATAATCCTGTAACCTATCTTTCTGGATTGGAGAATTCTAATCCAATTGAGGTTAATTTCAGATATAGAGCAAATTGGGTAGATTTTCCAGGTGTTTATAATGGTGTATTGGTGCCAGTTGACAATGCAAATGTACGTGTTAATAAGTACAATCTTAAACCTTTGCCAGATATACCAATTAAGATTGTTATTCACCCGAAAACCACCCTGCAATTATCGACTTCTAAGCTTGATTTTAACCCATCAAGTCTAGATTCTGTAATTACAAAAAAAATAAACCTTAGACTGTCTAGCAATAGCCCACATTGGGATTTATACGCAACTATAAATAAACTTTCTGATGGAAAAGGTAGGGATATGCCAACAAACAGGGTGCGTGTACGACTCAAAAATAAAAATTTTTCTGGCCCTTGGATAATGCTTGATCAGCCTAAAAAAATCTTATCCGGAAGTGCAACTGCCCCAGTTGATATCGCTACACTTGAATTTATGATTAAACAAAATAAGACCGATAAACCTGGAATTTTTTTTGGTGATATTGATTTTCTGATTAAAGATGATTTTTAAAATTAAATTTATAATATTATTCGTCTCAATATTTATAAATGGCATGGCGTTGTCTTTTATTGGGGATGACCTTAAGAAAGTTACCTCTGTTCATGTGATTACATCAGTTGTTCCTTATACAACACTATCAGTATCAACAAATAAGCTTTCATTTAATATTTTAGGCATGCCAGGTGATTATATTTCAACTGATGTTGTAACACTGTCAGTTGACTCGAATCAATCTACATGGGGTGTTTATGTTAGCGCTTCAAATTTAAAACATAAAAATAACAGTATTGCTAGTTTGGCGAGTGATCGCATATCGTTTTCTATCAATGATTCTAAGGTTTTTACACCTATTAAAAATAATGTGCTTTTTCTTAATGGGGTTGTTGATTCTGAATCTAAACCTGTTAAGCTGTATTTTCGCTTAACTACTACCTGGAAAGATACACCTGGTGTTTACAAGGGTAAAGTTACATTTTCTGTCTTAAACAATCCATGAAGTATCTATTTATTAAGGTTTATTTGATTCTACAGTTTTCGTGCTTAACTCCTGTGTTGAGTTATGCGCTTAATTCTGAGGGTATTGATATAGAGATTCAAGCTGAAGTGCATTCTAGTTTGCAAATGCAATGGCATAGATTGCAAGCATCTGATCAGCGCTATAAGACAGTGAAAGACAAGCTAGCATTAAGTGAAGGTTGGGTATTATTACCTTATGGATTGTATGTTGAAATGCAGACTAATGATAGTAAGCGGATTATCTCATTACATGTTGAAAATTTGACATCAACTAACAAGATAGATTTAATTTCAGTAGAAGATATTTACATTTCACATAATGGCAAAAAGCCTGTCACCGCCAAGAAGGATCTTACTATTCTTGATGTTAGTGATCATGGTCTTTTAAAAAGCCATGTATTGTTATTTATAATTAAAACCAACGAGCGCCAAAAGCCTGGTCAATATGTGGCAAATTTTAAATTTGTTAGCAATTCACTGCCATGAAAATCTTGTTAATAGTTCTATTACTCCCTTTTTCAGTATTGTCTGAAATGATGAGCTTTAGTGTATCTCCTGGTGTTGTTAAGTATGAAACAGTTCAAGGCGGGATTAAAACCTTTGACCTTTATTTCTCTAACCAGGGTAAACATCCTCTTCGTGCCAATATTCAAATAATGGACTTAAGTTTAGATGATTCTGGCGTTCCGATTGTGAGTAGTGCATCAACAAAAGACAATCAGTGGTCAAAATACGTATCAATAAATAAAAGTAACCTTCTAATTGATGCCAATCAATCAGAGAAAATTCATGTCACTATAAAAATTCCTAGAAGTGCGGTTTCTGGAGGTTATTTTGCAGTTGTTTTTAATGTTAGTAATGTTAGTAAAAAAAGTAAAATTAAGCGTACTCATAACGTTATAACAATCGGAAGCCAAATGCCTGTTCTATTTATTGGTGAGGTGACTAGAATTGGAAGTCCAAATATAAACGTGCTTAAGGGCGCTATTAACAAAGCTCCGTTTTCTAATAACAAGCCATTTAAATTACGCTTCACACTCAATAATTCTGGAACAACCCACACTTATGTTGATGGTGATGTGTTATTACGTTATGACAATAAGGTGATTTCACGCTTAAAATTAAAATCTGGTAGTGGACTAATCCTACCAAAAGGAAATCGGAACTTTCTAACAACTTGGTCAGATCATGTTAAATACTCTGGAAAGAGAGTGTATGCAGAGGGAAGATTTTCGTTTCAAGGTGGACGTGTTAATAAAAAAATTACTTTTATAGCGCCATAACCCCTGGTTTTGTGAATATTAGGGCTCTCGTGCTGTAACTTTTAAAGTTATATTCATTTGATATTTGCCAGATTGTGGAGCGATATTTACAAAATCATTCATTATGGCATAAACATGAATACTAGCCTTGCCGCCATCAGTTAGGGCTGGTGAAAATGCTCCTATTACATGGCCAGGACTTTCGTCATTGGTTATTGGCAAGATAAATTTTTCAGGACTGCCCATTGGTTGAATATCTTGAGATCCTTGGTAGTAAGCTCCAAGATTCCAGCTATCATATGAGTATTCATTTTCACGTTGTTTAAGTAATTCTGCGTTACTAACCCTTACACCAATAAGTGTATTAATGTGATCGTATTTATTATTAATTACTTCGCCTTTAGCATCGATGTATTGCTTATGAAAATATGGCACATTAACCACTTCACCTTGATCATCATAATAGCTACCTGAAAAGTTAAAATCCACCCATCCATTACTTTCTACAAGAAATTCCCCGTGAATATAGCCAGACCCACTGCTATTATCACTGTCAGCCGTACTAAGTGTTAATGTTTGAGGAATATCAATACACACACTTTCATCAACGCAGTCTCCGTCAGTAATAGGGTTTACATACGGATTATAATTAGTATGATTGTTAACAAGTCCACCTATACTGATAGGGCAGACGGGATATATGTCGGACTCAACATTGCATGTGTTCATATGATCCCTGTAAAGTCGATCAGATTGGTAAAGACACCAGTATTTAGCTTGCAACAATCCCGATGTTTCTTGGACTATTTTGTAATCAGTGTAGTTGAAGTACTGATTGTTAAATAAATAATAATCATTATATAAAGTATTGTCATCATAGCCCTCATATCCATTTGCACTACTAGGCTGGCAAATATAAGAGGCTCCAGCATTAAGACTGTATGTTGATAATGTAATTAGAATTATTTTTTTAAGAGTTAGCATTATTTTTTCAGTAGCTATATTAAATAGCAAGCGATAGTTATATTTTCTCATTAGCAGATATATTGATAATTACAACCATTGTATAGTTGCCAGATTGGTCAAAGTCATCTGCAACTCCATGTGTATAAAGTGTCACATCGAATTCACCAGATTCGTCATTAGGCATTATCGCCCCCCAAAAATTTCCAGCATTATCAACAAGATTTGATGAGATTCCAGTCACGCCACTTATATTCGAGCCAGTGAATTTAACATTCCAATAATCACTACCGGGTTCGTTTCTTTTATTGGTGCTATTGTAGTTATTTATTTTGACACCGAATGATGTCTCTAAATAGTCATAATTCCTATCTATAAGTTGATTTTTTGCATCAACTTTTTGTTTATGTAAGAGTGGGTATCGAATAAGCAAGTTTGAGTCAGTCGTTAAAATTTCCGTAGGAGTGTTCGGATTACTAGGGGTGGTTCCAGAAAAATCAATGTCAACCGCATTATTAGATTTAATTGTCCAGGTTGTAGATTTTGTTAGATTAGCAATCGGATCAAAATTTTCATTATGAACAGCCTGTGAAATAATAAGAACTTGCGCAAGAGGGATTTCAAGCTTAATACTAGCTAACTTTTCTATATTTGCAAAACTATAAGGATGAATTACCACAAAGATTGTAATTAATAATATTTTTTTAAGTTTTATGGTTGGCATAATGCATTTTAAATGATATTTTATTAAAATTTAATTGTATATTGATAATACAATTATACGAGTTGCATAAAAAAAGGCGCTAACCATATGTGGTTAGCGCCTTTTACGTGCTTATAGAGTTACTAATCTAACATAATCTATTCTTAGTACTTAGTACTTAGTACTTAGTTGCATTAGTAGCTTTAGTACCATCTGTAGTTAAAGCATCAGAAAGAACATCAGGAGATTGCTCTACACCACCAGAAAGCTCACCAGTTGTAGTACTAACAGTTTGCCCAACACTAGTTGAAGATACAAAGCTAAACTGTGAGTTATCAGCTGCTACTCCACCAAGACCATTGGTACCAGTGGTAGTGTATGCTTGTGTAGCTGTTAAGAATCCTGCTGTAGCAGTGCCGTCTGCATTAGCAGTTTCAGCAGTTGAAGGTAGAATAGTGTAGTTACCTTTTTCATCAGCCATAAAGCTAGTTACAATTGTAATCTGGTAGTCACCTGATTGTGTTGTTGCAACATCACCTACACCTTTTGAACTAAGTGTAAAGCTGAATCTACCGTTATCATTTGGCATGATGCTGCCAAAGTTATCAGTAAAACCTGATGCTACCAAAGCAGCAGGTGTTCCAGTTACTACTGCAGTGTTAACAGTATCCTGAGCTACAGTGTTCGTAGCCAATGAAGCTGTATCAACTGCACCAGATACAGGATCTGTACCACCACCCCAAATTGCTTTTGCATTTGTTGACTGACTTCCATCACTCGAACCATCTGTTCCAGATACATCAACAGAGGCTGCAAAGTTGGTTACTAAATGATCGAATTGATTAGCAAGAATAGCGCCATTTGCGTCTACTTCAGCCTTATAAAAAACCGGAAACTCGTTAGTTCCAGTAGTAGCGGTAGGCGATCTTCCAGTAATCTTTACTTTTACTGCATTATTGGTAACAACATGCCAAGTTCGGTTAATAACACCGTTAGAACCTCTGTTTACTTCGTTGTTTGGCTGAGAAACTGCCAATGACTGTGGGTGGCTAAAGCCAAGTGTCACTTCATCGTTTTCTTGAATGTTTGCATCTGTTACACCAGCATCGGTAACAGTACCCAATGCAGCAAAAGCAGTTGATGATGCTAAAAGCCCTGATGTTAATAATGTGACTATAGAGATATTTTTAGTTAAGTTTTTCATGATTTTTTTTTGTAGTAAGAATTAAGTTATATGGTTATATGGTTATTAGATTCCACCAAGCTGCTCATTAGCGGTAACAGTTGTTTTAACTGTAGTAGAGTAGTTTCCTGATTGAGTTGATGAAACATCGCCTGTTCCCATTGTAGATAATGTAATTGTGAATGCACCGGTAGCGTCAGCTGGCATAATAACGCCATAATGCTTAGATACTGAATCAGCAGAAGTAGCAGTAGCAAGTCCGGCAACTAGTTCAAGCGGCGTTCCTACAGGGCCAGTTGATCCACCCTTCCAAGCAGTAGCTGCACCAGATACACTCGCTGAGCCTGCTATTGTTACACCAAACGTTGTTGTAAGTAAGTCATATCTATCGTCAATTAATTGATTACTAGCGTTTACTTCTTGTTTTGCAAGTTGAGGGATAGATGTAGCTCCACCAGACTCATTAAAGCTTGATCCTGAGAAAATAACATTAACTCCATTATTTGATTTAATTTCCCATGTTGTGCTTGATATAGTACCAGCTGCTGTACTAGCTGAGTCTGATGGGGTATCAATAGTAATTGACTGCGGATGTGAAAATTTGACAAGAGTTTCGTTATCTTTATCTGAATCGTCCTCAGCAAATGTGTTAAAAGTGATTAACGATGCAACTGATGCTGCAAGTAAAGTTTTTGTATTTAAATTTTTCATTTTATTTCCTCAATTGTTTAGTTGTTTTGTTAGTGGAAACTATCTAGGGGTTTTCCTCTAGTGGTTTTCCTTGGTGTGTATTATACAACGATAATGTAGAAATGCAAGCTATATGCCATAAATAAACCTAATAAGATACTATTTTAATTATAAGTCTTTGATTTATAAGTAATTAATAAATAATTTAATTTTAAAATTAAA
>JYMV01032386.1_pt1 | contig 10697 bp, 10 predicted proteins | sample 338911 | NCBI WGS metagenome assembly JYMV01 (sample SAMN03354496, study PRJNA234377) | hydrothermal vent metagenome | biome: Deep sea; feature: Hydrothermal plumes at the Eastern Lau Spreading Center, Western Pacific Ocean; material: Seawater | place: Tonga | collected 2009 | depth 2000 m m
GCTGAACATGAGCGAGTTTGCCCTCGGCGACCCGGTCAGTTCCGCTTCCGGCGCGGCCCGAAACCCCTGGGACCTGGAGCGCAGTCCCGGCACGTCCAGCACCGGTTCGGGCGCGGCCACGGCCGCCCACCTCTGCGCCACGTCCCTGGGAGAAGACACCGGCGGATCCATCCGCGGACCGGCGGCCAACTGTGGGTTGGTGGGGCTGCGTCCAACCTGGGGGCGCGTCAGCCGTTATGGTGTGGACGGAGCTTGTTGGTCAATCGACACCATCGGTCCCGTCGCGCGGACGGTGGAGGACTGCGCCGTTACCATCGGCGCGATAGCCGGGTATGACCCCCAGGACCCCTACACCCGGCAGACGCCTGTTCCCGATTACGGCCAAGCGCTAACGGGAAACATCTCCGGGCTGAAAGTAGGAATCGTGAAGGAGTTCCTCGACCCCGATGCATCGGGAGTTACCGCTCAAACGCGAGACGCGGTGCTGGCCGCCGTCGAGGTGTTGAAAGGCCTGGGCGCCCAGGTCAAAGAGGTCTCCCTCCCATTGGGAGCCAAGTCCGGAGTGGTTGTCCGCACCATCACCCATACCGAGCGGGTGAGCCTTCATCCCGAGTGGCTGCGGCAACGGCCTCAGGAGTACCATCAAAATACCCGGGTAGCCTTCACAGCAGGAAACCTGATTCCGGCCCAGGTCTACTACAAAGCGCAGAAGTTAAGGGCTCTGATCCGCCGAGAAGTGCTACAGGTCTTGAACGACGTTGACGTCTTGGTTCAACCCACCAGCGCCGGACCGGCGGAGGTGATGACCCCCGAGCGGAGACTCGAGAGCAAAGAACAAGCCAAACGGGCCCTGGCGGCGGGGAGCTTCCGGGGTCCTTATAGCTTGGCCGGCGCTCCGGCTCTCTCCATGTTGTGCGGCTTTACTTCTGAAGGAGACGGCGGGCTACCTTTAGCCCTGCAGATCGCCGGGCGCCCCTTTGACGAAGCAACCGTCTTGCGTATAGCCCACGCCTATGAACAGGCGACGCCCTGGCATAACCGAAAGGCTCCCATTTAGAGCGCGTTCGGCTGGCTACGGGCTTGGGCATCCGCCTTAGTTCTAAACGGTATAATGCCGGATATTGGTGACAGCGGTGTTTAGTTTCTCTAGATAAAAAAGGAGATAACGCCGATGAAAGCCCGGATAGCTAAGGTGTTTGATGTTTTGCAAGGACCTAGATTGTTTGGTTTTTTATGGCATATCCTCGTCGGTGTCAGCCGATTGACCGAGTCTGAGATTGAAGCCGCTAAGTTGGTATTGGGAGAGAAATCGATCAAATATCAATCTGTGCGTGTTGCCCAGGGAAGGCTGCTCACCCCGATCTTCAGGTTCGGCCCAGGAAGGGCCTTCACGACTTTTCATACGGTCAATCTGCCCCGGTCAGGCCACCATTCTAGGGAACATCTCGAGCTGCTCATACATGAACTGGTTCACGTTTATCAGTTTGAACGAATTGGTACCGACTATATATTCCAGTCATTGCGGGCCCAACAGGAAGGCGGTTATTTCTACGACAGTTGGCCTGGCCTAAACAAATGGAGAGCAGACGGTAAGCACTTCGACGATTACAACCGGGAGCAACAAGGCCAGATCGCTCAGGATTACCAGAAAGATGTGATTGAGGCGGGGCTGCCTGAGGGAAACGAGGTGCGGGTGGCATACGAACCCTTCATTGCGGAGTTGAAGCTTGGACAGTTGTGAGCCGGTTCCTTGAATGACGTGGATGAGTTGGCTCAACCCACTAGCGCGAGACGTCCCTTAGTCGAAACTACCGGGTTGAGGACAGCCCACGCCTACGATCTGGCGACGCCCCGGCACAACCGAAAGCCGTCCATTTAGAGCGGATTCCCATTGGAACACCGTCTACATAACTCGTTCCAAGCCAGATTGGCCCGGCGATGCCCGTTCTACTATGGCTGGGTCGTCCTTGGTGTCGCCTCCGTATCCAGCTATTCCACTAGACCGTTGATGTCCTCCGCCGTTCTGGCGGTTTTCGTAGTACCCATGACCGCCGAATTCGGCTGGTCGAGGGGCGTATTTTCCGGCGCGTTGAGCCTGGGCGGCCTTCTAGCCGTAGTAATCTCGCCCATGATCGGCCGCTGGATCGACCGGTACGGCGCCGGAACTGTCCTGGCCGTCGCCTCGGCGATAGTAGGTGTGTGCGGAGTGGGGTTGTCCCAAGTGGCCAACTTGGGAGGTTATTACGGCCTGTTTGTTCCCGGACGGGCCTGTTTCGCCGCGCCTCTGGAGTTGGCGCCCTCCACCGCGATAAGCAACTGGTTTATCAGGAGAAGACCGTTGGCGTTGGCCATCTTGATGGGGACCCAAGGCACCGGCCTAGCCGCCATGCCGCTGGTTGCCCAGTGGGTCATCGGGGGTTGGGGCTGGCGCGCCGCTTGGTCATCACTGGGAATATACACCCTGGCTATAGGCGTGATCCCGGCTTTGCTGTTGATCAGGCGGCCCGAGGACGTGGGATTGGCCGGCGACCCGATGCCCAGGGGCTCTGGCGGGAGAAACTCGGTAATCACCTCTTCTGGAAACGGGGTTCAAGACTCGGGGGAGCCAGATTTCACCACTCGCCAAGCCTTGCGGACCCGGTCCTTCTGGATTTTGTCTGTCTTCTCCGCCGCGATCTTTCTGGTTCAGGGTGGAGTTTCCGTGCACCAGGCGGCCCACTTCATCGATCAAGGGGTTTCGGGTTCATCGGCCGCTCTTATCGTCGGCGCCTTCGCTTTGTCCCAAGTCGCGGGAGGGCTGGTGTGGTCCACATTGGCTATCAGGATACCGGTGCGATTCCTCCTGGCGGCCAGCGGGATGACTGTCGCCCTGGGTGGCACGGTAACTGGATCCAGCGGGACGTTTGTCTGGGGTTTGTGCGCCGCGGCCATTTTGGGCGGCGGTATCGGCGGTATACACCTGCTGCTTCGGCTGGTGTGGGCGGATTTCTATGGCCGCAGCTCCTTGGGCAGCATCCGGGGCGTAACGTTGCCGGTCCAGATCGCCGGCCAACTGACCGGCCCGTTAATCTCCGGTTTTATGTTCGACGCCACCGGCAGCTATCGTATGGCGTTCTTCCTGGTGGCCGCGGCGGCGGCGGTGGCGTCGGTCATGGTGCTGGCGGCTACGCCCCCCCCCGCAGACCGGTTGAGGAATTGAGCCGGAATCCGTCTTGATGTTTGTAAGTAGGCAGGACGATCGCCGCCGAATGACGCCTACATTTGCACTAGGCTACTCATACCCGCCGAAAACGTCTCTTGCCTTCAGCTTGTCTTCCAGGCTGCCGAAGGCCATGGTATAGAACCCCAGGTATCCCGAAGACTCTAAACGGTGGAACACGGCCGGGAAGTCTATGTTGCCTTCGCCGGGATTGAGGTGGACCTCTCTGTCTCCAAGGTTGTCGGCCAGACGGACTTCGCCTATCCGGTCGACGCCGAAGGCGTCGAGAAATCCGTTGATTCCCTCAGGCACCAGGTTGGCGTGGTTGACGGTGAACGCCCACCTGAAGCTATCTGACGAGATCGCGTCGAAGTAGTAACGGCTCTCTTCCACCGTATGGGCCAGGTAATGAATCTCGGCGTTTTCGGGCTCGAAGTTCAGGTTTTCCAGGAACAATTTCACTCCCTGTTCTTCGGCGTAGGCCACGCTGCGCTGCAAGCGCTCCAGGGACGCCAGCTTCCGTGCCTCCAACTGGGAACTGAAATGGTAGCCGCTGTGCACCACCACCCCGTTGCAGTCCAACACTTTCGCCAGGTCTATATAGCCCCGGAGGTACTGGTCCACGGCGTCGCTGACATAAGGCGAGAACTCGGCGATATTGACTGAAGAGGCAGTGTGCAGGGACAGGCGGATGCCGTTTTGGTGGCATACGTTCCGAACCGTGTTGGCCCGCTCATCGGTCCAGTTGCCCAGCCGGTTGGGGCCGGTGTCGGCGCCGAAGTCCAGATAGTGAAACTTGTGGGACTTGGCGGTTTCCAAGGAGTCTTCCAGGTTGGTGGCGCCCGAGTCGAAGCCGATCCTATCTCGTAGGCTCATGGTCTATTCATCCTTTTTCAATGCCCGATGGGTAAAAAAGTACCGGAGTGAAGGTCGCCTCGATTCTAAAATACACTCTCTTTGCCCGCATTCCAACCTGGTTCAAAGGGAAGCCGGGCATGTTTGACAGCTATTTGCCGAGACTGTATCTTCGATTCATCCGCTTCGGAGGCCTTAAATCGGCTGGACGGGAAGTAGGGCCTGAGTTAGGAGGAGAGATGGTACTTAGCATCGACCATATAGAGTTGATCGTCCGCGACGTGGACGAGTTCGTGGAGTTTTATCAAAAGCTGGGATTTGAGGTGCTGTTGCGAACGGCCCATCATGGCGGGTCAGCCGAACTGAAGCTGCCCGGCGAGAACCAGCCCGTTCTTGAGATTCACAGCGCCACCGGCGAAGAATCCATCGGGATCAACCACATCGCGTTCAAGGTGGCCAACGCCCAAGAAGCCTACGACGACGTAGTGTCCAAGGGAATCAAGCCCGAACGTGGGCCCCACTTGGTGGAGGTCACCGGCAGGACCAACGTCAACATGCGGGACCCCGACGGTTGGCGTTTGCAGTTGGTTGACGCAGACCGCATAGCGCCTCAGTAGTCTGGGCCACCGGCGCGGTGCGCAAAAATGTAACGCGGTATGAACAGCCCTGGGCCGGATTTCCTTATCGGGGGTTATGAGCCCAGGGTGTCCATTATCTTTCGAACGCGGTCGGGAATCTCGGTGGCGAACGCATGCCGAGGTACGAAGTTAAACTCGGGACGGCGTAGTTCCAGTCTGGCGCACCATCGGCAGATCCCCGTCCAGTGGTGCCAGCGTTCCAGATGTCCGCACCAACACCGATCTTCTTTCACTGATTTTGGCACTTGCTTGGTATTCAACTGATGTGTACTCCGTAGGTTTTAAAACCTTAGAATATCGCTTTCGACCAATGGCCCGTTCGAGGCGCCGAGGTTTCTATTTGTTCGGTGGAAGTCTGACGTCCACGAGATGCTCCGGCACTGCGGAACCTCCGGTACGACACCCCTATTGTAATCGATTCCAGCCCGATTTTGGCCGCTCTTCGGCGCCGTCCCGAGTTTTGCTTGATTCATTCCGGCCAAGTAACTACTGTTTCCGCCGCCTCTAAAATCATACGGCGTAATCTAGCCCCGGTTTCTCAGCTCTTCGCACATCTCCTCATCGATCTGGGCTAGGTCCATACGGTCGGAGAAGAGATAAACCACGGAACGCAGCGCGTAGTAGCGGTCGTCATCGGGATTGAGTTCGATGGCCCGGGACGAGTCCCTGACCGCCTCCTCAAGGCGTCCCATTTCGTAAAAGGAGTAGCCGCGATCGTAATGGGCATCCGCGAAGTTCGGGTCCAGTTCGATCGCTTTGTCGTAGTCGGCGATCGCTGACTCGTATGAACCGTTCCGGCTGTACCGGTTGCCGCGGGTGTGAAAACCTTCTGCGTCAACGGGTTCTGGTGGGCGTGAAGGGATCCGCTTAGGATTCAAGATTGATTCTCCGGTCCGCTAAAATGCTCTAGGTGAATCTGGGCATGACCTCTTTGGAAAATAGTTCCATGGACTTCAGCACCTTACCGTGCTCCATGCCGCCGAAGTCGAAGTTACAGCCAAAGTACTCGATACCCTGGTTTCGTAGCTCTTGAATCTTGGCCGCGCATTGGCCGGGCGTGCCGATTATAGCCCGGTGTTCGGCCAAGTATTCGTAGGTCGCAGGTGCTTCGTTGCGGGTCTTGCGCCAGTCCTCCATGCGGCGATAGACCTCGCTTCCCTCGTCGATGAAGCGCCGCCACTGCATTATATCCGCCACCCAGTTCAGTCTGTCCACCGTGTCTTGACGGGCCTGTTCTTCGGACTTGGCAACGTAGAAGTAGCGAAAGAAAGGTATCTCCGACTTGGATAGGTTGAATCCCGCTTCTTGGGATTTCTCCACGAAGCGCTGGCACAGATCCAGGGCGTCCGCCGTGTCCTGCACCACCGCGATGCAAAGGCTGTGTCCGGTGGAAACCGCGAAATCCAGGGTCGCCGGGGTCCGGGTAGCCGCCAGATAGATGGGAGGGTGGGGCTTCTGGATAGGCATCGGCACGAGATTGGCCCGGTTCACCTGAAAGTGCTGTCCCGAATAAGTGAAGTCGGGCGTGGTCCAAAGTCCCTGGACCATATTTACGGAGTCCTTGAACCGGTCCAAGCTTTCGTCGGCGTTGATGTTGTAGCCGTGATACTCGTAGCCCCCCGACCCCCGGCCGAACCCCACGTCCAAGCGGCCCCCGCTGATCAGGTCAAGAGTGGCGGTATCTTCGGCCAGCCGCAGCGGGTTGTGCAATGGGGACACCAACACCGCTGTCCCTAGCCGAATGGTCTTGGTGCGGGCCGCCAGGTTGGTGGCTAAGATCAGGGATGAAGAGCCGATGCTATAGCGGGTGAAGTGATGCTCAGCCAACCAGGCGCTGTAAAAACCCAGTTCTTCCGCGAACAGAACCTGTTCGGCGCTCCGGTCGATAACCTCTTTGGCATCGGTCCCTTCCGGCCATGGCAGATGGGTGAAAAAGGCGAACTTCATGCTACTCGGCTACGACCAGCGTTTTCTTGTGCTGCTGTGCCTGGCGGACGGGCCGCTCATGCTTGATGCCTTGCCGAATGCCCAATGGCCTCGCCTCTTAGGTTGATTCCGGTCAAATCATAACCGCACCGCTTGTACCTGTCCATCGGGTCTGGCCATTGGATACTGGCCAAGTAGCCGCCCTTTGGCGGCCTCCTGGTTTAGGGAAAACCCAGGCCCGGAAAGGTCGACTCCGGGAGAAACCGGGAGGCAACGGCTAACCACTCCAATACATCTTTAGATATTTATTAGTCTGTAAGGAATTCCAAAGAAGGTATATCCATTGATGATTTTCTCGATCTCTACCCTATCTCGATGAGAAGCATACAATATGACGATATCCAATCTACCAGGACAAGTGCGAGTATCGATCTGTACCATTACGAATCCTGGATTTACTTGCTTTATTTTCTGCAATGCTTCTTGATGTTCTGAGACAACACGCGCTACTTCTTCCGATGTAGGTAGTTCATCACAGGATAAATAGTGGTTCTTGCTGTCATAAATGAGGTCATCACGTACCTCGCGGAGCCGATCGATATTGAGAATTACTGCCAATGCGGAGATGGAAAGTAGAATTGCCAAGAAGCCTAACAAGAAGCTTAAATGAAAGTAGCCTGGTGTTCCCGCAGAATTAATCTTTAAAATTCTTGGCATCATGTACCGAAAAAATTATCGTACCATGCATTCGAGCCCCACCCATGTGTGGGTACTGCGCAACACAATCACTGCGTTATTCTTCTGAGGGAGTAGAGATATTGGCCAAGATTTACTTGTTGGGCACTGGCACCCCGACGCCGACACCGGCGAGGTTCGGCTCTTCCCACGTCGTCGAGGTCGGCGGCGAATTTATCATGTTCGACTGTGGGCCGGCCGCCACCCACAAACTGGTCCAGTCGGGCCTGTGGCCGACCCAGATAGACTACCTGTTTTTCAGCCACCACCACTTCGACCACGACGTAGATTACCCTTGCTTTCTGCTTTGCCGATGGGACCAGAGTATCGGCAAAGAGAACCAGTTGCAGGTGTACGGCCCCACACTGACCGAATTGATCACCGAGCGGATCCTGGGGGAAGACATCGGCGCATTTGCCCATGATTGGAAGGCGCGGGTCAACCACCCGGGCAGCCAGGCCGTGTTCGTCAACCGGGGAGGCACCCTGCCCCGCAAGCCGCCCTCGGTGGATGTTCATGACATCGGACCCGGTTACGTCCACTCCGGAAGGGACTGGCAGATAACCTCGGCCACCGCCGACCATGCCCAACCCTGGCTGGATTGCCTGGCCTATCGCCTGGACACACCCGACGGCACTATGGTGTTCACCGGCGACACGACCCCTTGTGACACGGTGTTAGAGCTGGCCAAGGACGCCGACGTCATGCTGTGCATGTGCTGGGGTGACTCGGACGTTATGGACGCGATCGGCGAGGGTGAAGGCAGTATGTGCGGCACCCGAGGCGCGGCGGAGATGGCCCAGCAAGCCGGGGTGAAAAAACTGGTGCTGGTGCACACCGGCCCAAGCCTGTGCGAACACGGAGCCATGGAAAAAGGCATCGGCGACATCAAGAAGATCTACGACGGGGAACTGGTCTTCGGCGAAGAGCACATGGTGATGGATATGCTGCGGAGGTGAAAATCCCCCCAACCCCGCTTCATCGAAAGGGGAGCTTCGGCGGGGATTTACGCTAGCTTGAAGACCTCTTGTGCGGTCTTGCCGAAGGCCCAGTCCTTGTCGTCCTGGCTTTTGAAGACTGGGTGTTCCATTACCCCTTGTAGGGAGTTGCGGTAGCCTTCCCGACCCCCCACCGGCGGGTAGTCACTGCCCCACATCATGCGTTTGGGGCCGAAGGCCTCGTAGGCCATCTCCATCAGGGGCGGGACCTCGGTGAAGTCAAACTGGGCGGCCAGTGGAACGGGGCGAACGCAGAATTCTCCCAGGCCGCCGAACTTTATGTATGTGTTGTGGAACCTAGCCAGGGTCAGGGCTTTCTTGTAATCGTCATAGGGAGCGGTGACCGAGGCGGGGCTTTGAGGCCGGTAGGCTCCGGCCAGGTGCTCCAGCACGATGGTGCAGCCGGGAAGCTCTTCCACCAGGCTCTGGAAAGACGGATCGGCCGTATGCTCCGCGGTCCTGGGGAAGCAGCTTACGGGTAGATTGAGCTCGGCGGCCTTGCGCCAGATGGCCAGCGGGTCCGGTCCCGGAGAACGTTCGATGGGGTGGAGCCTCACGCCGACGACCTCCGGGTGTTTGGATAGCTCCTCAATGGTGGCGGTGGCGTTGGGGTCTTGCACGTCCACCCAGATTACCGCGCCGAAACGGCCGGGGAAACGCTTAACGCACTCCATTATGTAGTCGTTGTGGTAATTGGCAGCGTGCTGAATCAGGACGGTTTTTTCAACCCCGTTCAGATTCATCTGGTGCAGGATCATTTCCACCGGCTCGAACCAGTTGATGCCGGCGTGGCTATGGGTATCGACAATCATCATGTTCCTCTCGCTCCCTGTTGATGCGGTCTGTATAAGTGAGTCTTGTGCTGGCTGGGTGTATCCAGTGCAGACAGTGGTTCGACAAGCTCACCACGAACGGTGGGGATGCTTATACCGTTCGTTCGGAGTCTGCCCATGGATCTGGCGGTCTGGATTTTAAGCGCGGTACGGCGCCCTCATCCCTTCGGCTGCGCTCAGGGCAGGCTCTAACCTTCCCCCGTCGAGGGGGAAGGGACTATGTTCTCGCCCCCTTTATGGGGGAAAGTTAGAGAGGGGGTTCGTATCATTCAGCCGCGGTGATGGTGATGTGAGACATGTAGGATTCTTTCTTCGCCCCGTGCCAGTGGTTCTCCCCTTCCAGGATGTGGACCACGTCGCCCACGGTCACTTCCTGCTCCTCGTTCTCGTTGGCGACCATGCCGACCCCGGACGTTATTACCAGGATCTGGTCGCTTTTGTGAACGTGCCAACCGGTAGTAGCTCCCTTTTCGAAATTCACGATGCTGCTGTTGAAGTGCTTGCTGGCGCCCTCGGGTAGGAGGGGTTGGCGGGTCCGGCGAACCGGGCCGCCGGTCCAGCCGGGGATCGGGGTGGCCGTGTCTATCGGGACGATGTCTACTTCTGCGATTCTTATGACGCGCATTTCAATCTCCTATTTCGCTCAGATTAGTCGCGTGGGAACTGGGTAACCAGGATAATACACCCGGCAGTTGCTTGGGGGTAGGTATTTAATCAATCTCAAAGGCTATACTCCGCCTCGCCGTAATCCGTCTATCAAGGCTTCATTGGTCTTGGGCCAGGGCTTGGCAGATTCGTCAGTTCTATCCGATGACGTGTCCGGTTGGCACTAGTCTTGGTTGCCGGGCTCCCGCGACACTCGGCCGGCAAACGGTGTTTCCAAGTGGTTTGTCGCGATGTTCTCAAGTCCCGGAAGGTGGAATTCCTGATCCCAAACAAACCGGCCATCAGCCAAAACTCGCACCACGTCAGGATTTGTAAGCGCCTCCGCCTCGTCTCTCCGGAAGGCAGGGCGAATGTGATTAAGGAACAAACCTATGACATTCCCATGGGCGCTGATGCCAATCGTTTCGCGTTTATTCCCAGCAAGTATGTCTTCGACAGCTGCGGCGAACCGTTTTTGGGCATCCAAGGAGCTTTCGCATCCCGGCATCGCGAAATTGAAGTCATCCCAGGACCGGCGCCAGATCTTACTGAAATCATCCACGATCCCCTGGACGACAAGGCGTTCACGCAGATCGTCCTTGACGTTGATGTCTATGCCGGCTTTATCGGCGAAGGACTGGACCGTCTGCAAGCACCGCAGAAAGGGGCTCGAGAACATTACCTCTATGCCCAGAGGCTCGAGCAGGCCGCACAGTTTTTCTGCCTGGCCCTGTCCAACGGTACTCAGCGGCCACTCTGAGTAGTGAATACTGGGCGACGGGTGCATCTGAGCGTGGCGGATCAGGTAAATAGTTGTTTCCATCTATCGGTCCGATTCTTGGCTGCGCAAGTCTAGACCTGCAGCCGG
>JYMV01041690.1_pt1 | contig 10697 bp, 12 predicted proteins | sample 338911 | NCBI WGS metagenome assembly JYMV01 (sample SAMN03354496, study PRJNA234377) | hydrothermal vent metagenome | biome: Deep sea; feature: Hydrothermal plumes at the Eastern Lau Spreading Center, Western Pacific Ocean; material: Seawater | place: Tonga | collected 2009 | depth 2000 m m
TATTTGTTCGATATCGGGTTGAAGGCGATCAGCTGATAGCGACCGAGATAAAAAGATTGAACTAGATGGGTAGGCCAAATCCTCGAACGATGGACTTGCAACACTTGTTGCAAGCACTATGTAACCATCTAGAACTGGATCATCGAAAAGAAGATTGACACGTGGAACTCGTTTCTTCGTTGACGCAACTCTCGTGGACGTGCCGCCATACCTGGCCTCGAGCCTCGAAGAACACGCTCTGGTGTCTGACGGGCTGCTCGATTGGCGACTGGGGCACAATATTGTTCTTCCAGTTGACAGGCCTAGCCTGGCCCACTCTCTGGATCATGCTGCTGGCCATCGTTAACGGGATTCTGACGTCAATCACGCTGGAAACAATTGTTCTGTCTCGCCAGATGGCTTTTAAGACAGCTTTTAGAACCGCCATTGGTATGTCGCTCATTTCCATGCTGGCTATGGAAATCGCGATGAATGTGGTCGATGTTGCCCTGACCGGTGGAGCTGTACTGACTCTTTGGGTCATTCCCGTAATGTTCACAGCAGGGTTTTTTGCTGCCGTACCCTACAACTATTGGCGGCTCAAGGCTCTTGGCAAGGCCTGCCACTGAACAGTCTTGGTTCCGCGATGTGCAGTAAAGCCCCCTCAAAACAATTTCTGCGATCAAGTGTTTCCATACTGATAGGGGTGACATTTCTACTATGTGGAGGGGCATTCGCTCATCATGAGTCCAAAAGCCAAAAGATAGAGCTTCTCTATCAAGATCAATCGGTGGTAGACCTTGGTGAGAACGTTTATCAGGACCATTGCGCCGGCTGCCATGGCTGGAACCTGGAAGGCCAGACTAACTGGCACAAGAGAGATCAGGACGGTTATCTACCGGCACCACCTCACGACGAGACCGGCCACACCTGGCACCACGCGGACAACCTGCTCTTCGAGATGACTAAGTACGGTATCCAGGCTCTAGCTGGGGACGACTACAAAACCAGGATGCTCGCTTATGAGGGGACTCTGTCCGACGACGACATCGTAGCGGTGCTGTCTTACATCAAGTCCCAATGGCCGGATAAGGTCATTCAGATCCATAACGAGCAGATCAATCAATAACGCTAAGGTCATGCTAGCCCTGCAACTACCAAGAGGTACTACAGATTAAAGCCTACCGTTGTTACTCCTCTAGGTTCCCACGAAAGTTTTAGAAACTTCTAAAACTAGTAATAAAGCTCTTTATAATTCTTAATTCTGGGCGAACACAGATTTAAGCAAACCTCTGTATTAATAGGCTGAAGTACGTTTTTGAGTGCGTGGATACGAACCACGAGGTCGGGAGTTCGAATCTCTCCGGGCGCGCCATAAAAACAAAGTCTTAGGCAATCATTTAAAAAGTGCAGTCTCCCAATGAAACACAATTCTCCCAATGAAACCTATGTCTTCCCCCAAAACGGTCCATGATCCAAACTGAACGCATCCTGGAAAATCCAGCAATTGCGATTGATCACGCCGGTGATGGAGAATTAGTGGTACTACTACATGGGATCGGCGGCAACCGCACTAATTGGACCCAGCAGGTTGAGGCGTTTTCCGAGCAGTTCCATACGGTGGCCTGGGACGCCCGTGGCTACGGCAATAGCGACGATTATGAAGGCGCCCTTGAATTTGAGGATTTCTCCCGTGACCTGCTCGCTCTGATCGATCACTTCGGTGTTGAAAAGGCGCACCTGTGTGGCCTGTCTATGGGTGGTAGGATTATCCAGGATTTTTATCGTCTGTATCCTAATCGAGTTGCCACACTTATTCTGGTCGCGACGCTCGCCAGTTTTGCTGATGGTATGAGCGAATCGGAACGCCAAAAGTTTACTGAACTCCGTCTGAAGCCCCTGAAAGAAGATGGCAAAGACCCAAAGGACATTGCTCCAGGGGTCGCAAAATCCCTGCTTGGTCCCCAGGCAAGCGAGATGCACTATCGGCAGTTAGTCCGAAGCATGGAAAAACTGCATAAGGAAAGCTATATCAAAACCATCGAATCGACGGTAACCCACGACAAGGGGCTCGATTGGGAATCCGTTAGCGTACCAAGTCTATTGGTCTACGGCGAACACGACGGCCTCTGTCCGCCTGGAACCGGCCGAATGATCGCAGCGCGCATTCCCGATAGCGAGTTCATCGAGATTCCCCGCTCTGGCCACTTGATTAACATCGAAGAAGAAGAGCTTTTCAATCAAGCGGTGCTGAATTTTTTGATGAACCAAAGAAGCACTCTGAGTTGAAGTACAGTCGTATCTCCTTTATCCGCTCACTGAAACTAGAAAACCCATCGTACTAGGTGAAAAACTTCGTAAAATGCCCAACGCGTGGAGTCAAAATAATATAGAGAAAGTCCTATTTTTCTAGGGTGAAGTGGGGATCTGAGTGCGTGGCTACGAACCACGAAGTCGGGAGTTAGAATCCCTCCCGGCGCGACATAGAATCAACGGTTTAGACAATTACACAAACTGTCTGTTGTCCGAAATAAACGGATCAACCCTGAAATTATCGAGCGCGCGTATTCCAATTGGTGAACGGCACACCGGGAGTAGAGCGTATCAGGGTTGCTATTTGTTGTTGGCTTAGTCAGACTCGCATCCCGGCCAGTCTATTAAAACTGGCAACCAAATGGTGTTAGAACTGCAACTACAGATTTTCCCACTCCGTCAGAGTGTTTCAGTTACCCTGGTCTGCTAACTATCCATTGCGTAATAGCGCTTCCCCGAACTCAAAAGTTGGGGTTTTATCTTAAACTCATCATGAGAATGCCTTATGAATATTTATGTTGGAAATTTGTCATATAACGTCACAGAAGATTCACTTCGGTCGATGTTCGAAACTTTTGGGGGTGTAGTGAGCGCCAAATTGATTATGGATCGGGACACTGGTCAATCCAAGGGATTTGGATTTGTCGAAATGGAGAATAATGCTGATGGCCATAAAGCTATCGACAGCTTAAATGGTAGCGACAATGATGGCCGAGCCCTCAGGGTTAATGTGGCAAAACCTCGAGAACAAGGTAATAAGGGTAGGCGGAACCGCTATTAGTACGAGACTGTTATCTCGAATACCCTGCTATGCAACTCCAGAGCTCCAGGGGTGAGTTGTTTTCCAGTACTGGATCAGTGCTTGATAAGCGTTATCTAAGTTATGGAACTTGTTAAGTTAACGTGTACAGAAAACAACAGAACGCTAGACGCGAGTGTGCTAAAGAAGTCTGATAGGTTTCTTGAAGTGGTTGTCGAAGGTACAGATACGAAGGTGACGTTAGCCAAGAAATCTCCAGATGAACGAGTATACGTAGGCCGTATGGCTGGATTGGAGTTTATATCGACAGGGTGAGGCTCAATTAGAACTGAATTCGGGATGTCGAGCATCCCGAGCTCGTCCACTTCAGTTATATAACCGTAGTATCGCAATCAACCAAATATTGTCCTCCGGAAGAGGCCGTTTATTGGATTGATTAAGACCAGCTGGCACCATTCGGTCTCAGCCGCTACAAGTCAAAAATTGCAGAAGGTTCTGCCAGTGCTCGCTTGCCGGCAGAACCTTAGCGAATTAACTGGAATTTTTGTTAATTCGTCGTTGTCTATTGTCTCGGCGGATTCGTGTTAGTTGTTCAGCATCGTGACTTCGGTAGATTCTAGTATGTGGCCCGACTTTGCGACCTGTTCACCGGCTTCGGCAAAAAATTGATCCATGACCTCTTTTGACGGGACATGGCACAGAACAAAGCACGTTTGTGGATCATCGTCGCATCTGCCATGGAAGAGTTCTACGATGCCTGCTTGTCTCGCCATCGGTTGGGCGCTGTAGTAAGCCTGTTCCCATTCAGAAAAGTCGTTGCTGATCTTAAACTTGATTAAAGCGTATGAAGCCATCCTGATTCTCCGTAGAGTTCATTAAGTTGTAGGATCGCTAGATTATAAGAAGTCGATTCCCCAGTGGTAGCCCCAAAATTGTGACAACGTAAAACTTCAGACTGACTGGAGCATATTACGGATTAACACTGACTGCTAATGCAGCATGGCAGCAGGGATGCGTCGGGTCGTTGTTTCTATAATCTACTGCACTTGAATCGGATGCAGCTAAAGTCTGAATTTGAGGGCTGATTTGTTTCGGGTCCTCCTGGCCAGAAAATAGTGCGCTGGCGTCACTAACTGGACCGTTCTCTATTGGATTACTGCTTATATGCGGCTCACCAGAAAACTTGGTGAACGGGCTTATTTGTTTATAGGTAATATAAATCCCATGCGGGCTTCAGCATCGATCAGCGTGGGCTCGATCTTGGGGCTGATATTCGTTAACTCGAAAGCGTAAGGATCAAAGATGAATCGACCATTGAACATTCTATTTCTGATGGCAGATCAGTTAGCGCCTCACTTTCTATCGGCTTATGGGCACAAAGTGGTTAAAACGCCAAGATTGGATGACATGGCCGCGGACAGTAAAATTTTGATGCGCATTATTCCAACTCGCCCTTGTGTGTGCCCGCCAGGGCAGGGTTGCTGACCGGGCAATTGCCATCGGCTGTCAATGTTTTCGACAGTGGCTGTGACTACGAACATTCAATACCAACTTTCGCACATTACCTGCGAGCTAATGGCTATGTCACAGTGCAAAGTGGTAAAGCACATTATGTTGGTGCAGATCAATTGCATGGCCTCGAGAGGCGGCTGACAACAGACATTTGTCCCGCAGATAACTGTTGGTTCGGTGTGTGGGACGATCCAGATCGTACTTTGGATTGGTTTCACAACTTAAACAATGTCGTCGAAGCTGGTATAGCAGAGAGGTCGAGCCAACAGGATTTTGATCACGATGCGGCGTATGCAGCAGTTCGTTGGATTTACGACTATGCACGTGGTCAGGATACGCGGCCGTTCATGCTCAAGGTGTCGTTTACGCATCCCCACGACCCCTATGTGACACCCCCTGCGTATTGGGAGCGTTATCGGCATGATGAAATCGATATGCCTATTACATCGGTTATTGTCCCAGACGAACGGGACAACCAAGGGCGCTGGCTTTACAGTCATTATGATCGGGGTGAATGTGAAATTACGGATGAGGCCATCCGAAATGCTCGGCATGCCTACTATGGGTCGGTCAGTTTTGTAGATGATCGCGTAGGTGAAGTTCTAGATGCACTGAAGGCGGCTAAGTTAGACCAAAACACCGTTGTGATTTTCACAGCTGACCATGGAGATATGCTGGGTGAACGGGGATGCTGGTACAAGATGAGTTTCTCTAGTTCCCGAAGGGTGAGTCAGTGTACGTCCCTGGTCGATTTAATGCCGACGCTGCTAGAGCTTGCGCTCGATAAGGGGACAGAGCATCTAGTTGAGCCAATTGCAGGTCGTAGCCTGGTTCCATTAATTGCGGGAGAGTCGAGCGATTGGTGCGATGAAGCTGTCTCGGAGATTCTTTTCGAAGGGGTACGAGCGCCAGGTTTAATGATCCGGCGAGGGCCGAAAAAATATGTCCACTGGGAAGGTCGCCCTTGCAGCTTATTTGACTTGGCTAAAGATCCTTTTGAGCACAACAATCTTGTCGATGATTCTTCTAAGCAATCCGAGGTGGAAGATTTTGAGGCTGAAGTTCATCAGCGCTGGTCACTGCACGATCTGACGCAGAGAATACTCTTGAAACAGCGTCGTAATGCACTGGTGCACAAGGCACTTATGACCGGGGAGATAACCCCACTGGACTTCCAGCCATTTGATGACGCGTCCAAACGGTACTACCGAGGATACGGTAACTGGCATGAAGCAGAAGCACGCGATTCTCTTCGGTATGACCGCTGAACTACAACAGTTTTATAGATATGGGTGCCGCTCATCGTAAACTCGGGCGGCATGGTCCATGCGCATGAAGTCCGCGCCCAGTTCCTGGAGTTTGGTGATAAAACGTTCCAGCATCAGCATCCGATGGCCGCGTCCAATGACGTAAGGATGGCAGGTATAGGTGATAATGCCCCAATCTGTGCAGCGGGTCATATAGATAAAGTCGTCAACCCAGTTTTCCATCACGCTGTTTGCGTTGCGATGACCAGGTCGGGTGCTGGTCATCTCGAAATGAGGGTGGTCGTCTTGGGACCAACTGATAGGCATTTCGATCAACGGGGTTTTATCACCAAACTGCATGGGCTTTTGTAATTCGATGACATCCCCTTGGCGTACCCGATATGGGGAATAATCATGCCCCATCATGGAACTTTCATAGTAAAAGTCGTGTTGGATCAGCAGTTCCAGGGTGTGAGGGCTTAAATCCCAGGCCGGGGAGCGGTAACCTTGTGCCCGCCGGCCACACAATCGTGCAATGGCGTCGTTGGCGCGGATCATTTCAGATTCCTCTTGTACCCGATCTAGCAGGGCGGGTTGCACATGCGTCCAGCCATGATGGGCAATCTCGTGGCCACCCTCGACAACTTCGATGCAGGCCTCGGGGTAAGTTTCGATAGTGAAGCCGGGAATGAACCAGGTTGTTGGAATTTTCTGAGCCTGCAGTAAAGGCAGAATGCGGCTTGCGCCAACAATCCCGAATTCACCTCGTGAGATAGGGGTAGGCGTAGTCATGCCACGGGCGATATGCCCCGACATAACATCGAAATCGAAAGTCAAACAGACCATGTGTTTTGCCATCAACTTTTTTTCCTAGCAACGGGATTGCGATATGAATCTGTGCGTTCGCATGACGCCACATCCTATTCTTTTGACCAATGTTGTCACGGCATATCACGATAGACTAGGAACGCAACGATTGAACCAGTTTTGTAACTATACAGGGTTACAATGAAGGTTAACTTTCGCTGTAAGCGAGGCGGGCTAGGCTTGATTTTGTTGCAGCTATTGACAGGAGATTGAGATGCCATTGATTGAACGCTCCAGTAGTGTCCTCGTGGTTATTGATGTACAGGAAAACTTCCTCAATAAGCTGGCGTTGCACGAGAGATCGCCCTTGGTTTCACGTATCAGGTGGTTGATGCAGGTCGCGACACTTTTGGGTATTCCGATGATTGCGACCGCAGAGGATGTGTCCGATGAAGTTGATATGTGCTCGAACCTGAAAGCGTTGTTACCGCAAGGTCAAAGTATCTACAACAAGCTGGTTTTCAGCCTCCTTGGGCAGGATGACATTCGTGAAGCACTGGAACAATTGGATAAGCGAGATGTGGTCCTGGTTGGGCTGGAAACTCGGGTTTGTGTGATAGAAGATGCCACAGGCTCTCCTTGGCCGCATCATCTAGCAGGACTTCGCCGCATGGAACAGGCCGGTGTGACTATTACCAATGCCAAGGGTATCTATTACGAGTGGATTCGGGACGTTCCGAGTGCAAGGGATATAGAGACAAAGATCGGCCAGGACACGCCGTCGGGGCTTACACTATAGTTGGTGCGGTAGTAATTAAGGATAACTAGTACTTTGATAATCCTGAACAACACAATCGGGCCCACGGCAGCCAGTAGAGCTGGCTGGTACACAGCCAATTCAGGTCGTATTGATCTCCAATAGACACCACGGAGATGAAGTGTCCAATGATTGCGGATCAGCTAAGGCTTGCAGTTACCCCGAGTTGCTGGGTTAAGAATTTCCTCGCCGTAGAATTAATTGGTTGAATTGTCCGATGAGCAACGATCTGCAGAATTCTTTTGCCTACAACGGCCTTACCGCGAGCGTGCCTGGCCTACCGGCAGCGTGGTATTTCGACCCAGTGCAGCATGCGCGTGAGATGGCCACGTTGTGGCGCAATAACTGGCTTTATGTTGCCCGTAGCGAAGGATTCTCGAAACCCGGTGCCTTCCGCACGCTAACTATTGGTGACCAGAATTACCTGGTGGTGCGAGGTCGTAGCGGCAGTTTGCATGGTTTCCATAACACTTGTCGGCACCGGGGCTCGCTGCTGTGCGAGGCCGTCGAGGGCCAGCTCGGCACATCGGGGCGGATTGTCTGCCCATATCATCAATGGACATACGACGCTGAAGATGGAGGTTTACTGCGTACATCCTCTTTTGTCGAGCCGGAGGGTTTCGACAAATCTCTGTACGGGCTTTTTCAGGTCGCCATTGTCGAGTGGCGCGGTTGCGTCTTCCTACACCCTGACTTCGATACTCCCTGGGATGCCAATAATGTATTCCAACGTCCAGCCGACAACTTCGCTAACTTCCCGCTGGAATCGATGGTGGTTGGCCACACCTGGCATACCGAGATGAGTTGTAACTGGAAAATTTTCTGGGAAAATTTTAATGAGTGCCTACACTGCCCAGCAGTACACCCTGAGTTAACTGATCTGGTACCGCTGTATGGTCGGCGTATCATTCACCCCCGAGACGTTCCCGACTGGACTGATCATGTGCAGAGCAATGACCCGCGTTATCGCGGGGGGTTGCGTGATGGAGCCGAAACGTGGTCAGTGGATGGGAGTGTTCAGGGGCACGCCATTCAATCGCTGACATCCGAAGAGCTCGCTCGCGGGCAGACCTATGCTTCTACCTGGCCTAGTGTTTTTATTGCCGGTTATGCCGACCATGTACGGATAGTTACATTACGCCCTCTGGGGCCCGAACGCACCGACCTGGTGGCGGAGTGGCTGTTTCCACCAGAGACGCTAGCTGATCCCAGCTACAAGCTCGAAAACGTCGTTGACTTTGGTCGATTGGTGATGGAGCAGGATGCCAAGGCCTGCGAACGCAACCAGCGTGGACTGCACGCAGCACCGCTCAAGGCCGGTGTGTTAATGCCCGAGGAATACTTGCTCGAGCGCTTTCACAACTGGATCCGGGCAGGTATCGATCATTGAAAAAAACGCGAACTTTCTAAGGACACCGATATGGCGGGACCACTGACTGGCTATCGGATTATTGAATTAACCTCCATGCTAACTGGGCCTTGGGCTGCGTCTCTTTTAGGAGATCAAGGTGCAGACGTGGTCAAGGTTGAAGTCCCCGAAAGAGGTGATCATACCCGCTCAGTTGGGGCACATCGCGAGGGGTTGTCTACTAGCTTCCTGAATATCAACAGAAGTAAAAGATCGATTACCCTGAATCTCAAGCACGATGAGGGCAAAAAAATTCTGAAGCGTCTGGCTGCTACGGCTGACGTGTTTATCCAGAACTTCCGACCTGGGGTTGTCGAACGGTTGGGTATTGGCTATGACGACATTCGGAAAGTCGCACCGAAGATTGTCTATATCTCGATGTCAGGATTTGGTGAACGGGGACCACTGGCACAAAAACCGGTCTACGATCCGATTGTCCAGGCGATCTCAGGATTGACGACGGTACAGGCTGGGTCCGATACGGCGCGCCCGCGGCTTATACGTACTGTTCTGCCCGACAAGCTCACTGCCGTTTATGCCTCTCAGGCCGTCACGGCGGCGCTTTTGTCTAGAGAAAAAACAGGTACCGGGCAGCATGTGCGGTTATCTATGCTCGATGTTGTCATGAATTTTCTCTGGGCTTCAGATATGGGCGGACAGACATTTGTGGATAACCCGGTCACGAGCCAGGCGGCTGCGAGTTTTATCGATCTTATTTACGAGACTCAAGACGGCTACATGACGGTATCGACCATGACCAACAAAGAATGGGCTGCGCTCACACGGGCGTTCGATCGACCTGACCTGCTGGAAGATTCGCGGTTTAAGACGCCGCAGCTTCGGGATAAAAACGTAAACGAACGCCTGGATGTCATTCAGGAGGTGCTGAGAACCCGCACCACGCAGGCCTGGCTGGAAATCTTCGAGCGCGAAGATGTGCCCTGCGCACCCGCCCTCACGCGTCAGCAGGTGATTGAGCATCCACAGATTCTGGCGAGTGAGATTCTGCAGGAAAATCTTCATCCTGTTGCAGGTTCTCTGCGTCAGACCCGTGTAGCGGCGCGGTTCGAAGGCTCGCCGCCCGATTTACCCAAAGGGGCGCCCAGGCTAGGCGAACACAACCATGAGGTTCTGAGTGAGCTGGGGTTGTCCGAACCCGAGATTGAGCACTTAATCGCACAGGGGGCGGTGGGCACTGAACAGTATTCAAAATCCTGAACCTCTTCACCGCGGGGCGTGGTGTTAACACGGAGATGTGAGAATAGACAAATGATCGATTTTTATTTTTGGCCCACACCCAATGGTTGGAAGATCTCGATTGCCCTGGAAGAGATGGAGTTGCCTTACAGCGTCATACCACTGCGTATAGGACGGGGGGAACAGTTCACCGAAGCATTCGAGCGCATCAGTCCCAGTCATCGTATGCCCGCGATCGTCGATCATGAACCGTTGGGTGGCGGCGACTCTTTTCCGTTGGCTGAATCGGGTGCAATATTGATGTACCTCGCCGAGAAATCCGGCCGGTTTCTGCCAACGGATATTCACGGTCGTTACGAGGTGATGCAGTGGCTGTTGTGGCAGACCACCCAGTTGGGACCCATGATGGGTCAGCATGGTCATTTTGCCTTGTATGCGAAAGAAACAATTCCCTATGCAATCGACCGTTACCGGTATAACGTATTGCGTCTTTTTAAAGAACTAGACAAACGCTTGAAAGGGCGAGAGCATATCTGCGGTGAATACACGATCGTCGATATGGCCTGTTGGCCGTGGATCGTCACCTACAAAAGTCAGCAGATTGATCTGGGCGAGTTCCCCAATATCCGCAGATGGTACGATGTGCTTAAAACACGC
>JYMV01011764.1_pt1 | contig 10696 bp, 5 predicted proteins | sample 338911 | NCBI WGS metagenome assembly JYMV01 (sample SAMN03354496, study PRJNA234377) | hydrothermal vent metagenome | biome: Deep sea; feature: Hydrothermal plumes at the Eastern Lau Spreading Center, Western Pacific Ocean; material: Seawater | place: Tonga | collected 2009 | depth 2000 m m
ATATACCTTTATGTAGGAAGTACCCTCTCCCCAAATTGGCCAATGAGTTCCACGAGAAACGATATATCATAGGACTACATCCATATTATTCCATTTTCCATCTGTCATGACTTCCCATATAAATTAGGTAGAATTATATTTGTTGACCTACCCATTCAAGTGACACTTCTGTGTATATAATTATATATGAATTACTCCCCTTTCCCAGTTAGTTGCACGAGATACGATATATCATAGGACTACATCCATAGTGTTTATCTTCCCAACTAACATGACTTCCCATATAAGTTAGGTAGAATGATTCTGTAGACCTGTGACAAATTTGTCAGTGACCGAATGATAAATACGTCGATGTCTGTGCACACACCCCTTTTTGACACACACAATCAACTTACACAAAGGAAAGCGCTTCCTGTATCCCTTTTTGACATACACAGTCAACTTACACCAATGCGGACGCTTCCTGTGTCCCTTTATGACATACACAGTCAACGGACACCAAGGAAGACGCTTCCTGTGAAAACAACATATTCCCTACCTGTAATTTTAACACAAGATGTCACAGCAAATCTTCATACTTCAAAACATTCTGCTATCAGGAAGTGAATCAGATTACTAGTCATGTGAGATTTATCAGGATAATAAAATGAAAAACAAAAATAAAATACCGCCCTGTTGGGATACTTACAAATCTAACAGAAAAACAAAAATAAAATACCGCCCTGTTGGGATACTTACAAATCTAATAGAAAAACAAAAATAAAATACCGCCCTGTTGGGATACTTAAATATCTAATAGAAAAACAAAAATAAAATACCGCCCTGTTGGGATACTTACAAATCTAATAGAAAAACAAAAATAAAATACCGCCCTGTTGGTATACTTAAAACTCTAATAGAAAAACAAAAATGAAATGCCGCCCTGTTGGGATGCTTAAAAATCTAATAGAAAAACAAAAATAAAATACCCCCCTGTTGGTATGCTTAAAATTCTAATAGAAAAACAAAAATAAAATACCGCACTGTTGGGATACTTAAAACTCTAATTGAAAAAAACAATACCACACTAGAAAAATCGTAAAAAGAATACAAATCGTTTTTTTCCGAACACACAAATCTCTAGTAGATCTCCTGGCTTGGGACAGGCATTGCAATAAAGAAAAAAGTGTGTGTGGCAGGGGGGAGGGGAAGTAAGAGTAAGCTGGTCCTATGGGTCTCAACCTTTTAACACCACTTTGATTCATATCAGAGCTAAAACTGTCACATATTACAATTGTTCCCCAGTCACTATAAGAGACTGGCATAGTCTACCCAAAGACATTGTATCAGCCAAATGAGTTCCTAGTTTCAAAAAATGTTCCAACAAACTGACGGACAGAAGACTAATCCCGTTTACTCTCTTGGACATGGTCATGACTTGGACTAAGTAGTTTAAATGAACATGTATTCAAGTATAATCTTCCTCTTAACAAATTCTGCGAACACTGTACCAGGAATCACACTGAAGCCACCGAACATTATATACATACTAATGTTTGTTGTCCAAATTTAACAGCTGTGGCGTTAATTTAATGCTTCATCTATATATATACTAGTCTACCAACCTGCCACAAGTCACTGACAAACTTTATCACATAAAGTTGTACACCCCGCCCTGAGGTTTTCTGACCGCACGATATAACTGAAATAGTGTTGAAAGTGGCGTTAGACACCATTTATGGCACAAACAGGCGTAATGTTGATACTTTAATGAATAAATATTCCATGTTTTCAGTTTAATTTGGGTAACTCTATAAAGGAATTGTCTAACTCCATATTAAATGCATTATTGATCTTAAGCTGTAATCAAAGCAAACACGAGACTTTATATGTCGTAGTAAAATTGTTTACTCTAGATAGTGGTAATGACCTTGAGCAGATTTAGATTTTAATGATTAAAGGGAAGTAACTCAAGTTCAACAGTGAGGTATATAGCTTGGTATTGTTGTTTTCAAGTTAGTTCGTCCATACATGTATATTGTTTTGTATATTTTTGTCTTTAATGAATTTCTCCCGTGAAGGTTTATTACCTATGTACTACTTCATCTTTTTTGTACATAATTGTTTTCATTTGTGTTTCACAAACCTATGGCTTTATTTGCTTTTTTTCACAAAACGTAGTGTAAAATAGAATGATCCATCAACCACCGCATCTGTGGTGTCATGGTTAGCGTGCGGTAGAACGTTGGTTCGAGCCCCGATCAGGTCAAACCAATGATTATAAAATTGGTATTTGTTGCTTTTCCGATAAGCACGCAACATTATGGAGAAAAGAGCAAAGACTGGCGCATGGGCTCGGAATCTGAATAATGTGCCCGAGTGGGGGCGACATGTCTACCTGCGGATTGTTGTTTCAGTGAGCTAATCTGGCTAAGCATCCCTGTCTAACAAAAAAACAGATCTCATCATCAGTTCATTTAAAAGCAACTGTTCTCACCATGATATAGCTGACAAATTGCTGAGTTGACGCTAAACAACAATCACTCATTCACTTTATCCATTAGTCATTTTGTATTTGGTACATGTAAGTATGATTTCCTCCGTATGCCTACAAATGACAGTCTGTAGGATATTTATAGGAGGACAATAGGTGTTTTTCACTGTACAACAGTTTCGTGGAGGGGGAGGGGGAGGGTATATGTCATTAGGCGGCCTCGTCTTCCTGCCGAACAATGTTTTACGATGAAGTTTTGCTTATGTGGTGCAATTTTAAATTTGACGGCGTTCTGTTCAATTTGGACACTTATAGAAGAATGTAGTAGCATAAAATAACTATTGATAGCAATTGACTTTAAGAACGTTATTCGTCAAGGCCTTGCATTGGTAGAGAAGCTTCAATCTAATGAGAAGAAAAACTGACGTTACCTTTGCAGCAAATCCCGAAATTTAATATCAAGATATTTTTCCAACTTGAAACAAAATAACAAAAAATGAAAAGGGGTAGTTATTCCTTTTTTAATACACATGTGAAACCTAAATAAGTAATTTGGTCGTTATCTGATGTATGCAACCTTTGGAAGTATAAAAGTAAAAATGGTGATAATAATATTAAAATAAACTGTAAATAAAAATAATGGATGAGGAAATATTTGGTGAGTGGTGGAAACACCTATCCAAAGGCAAGATCTTGCCCAAACAGAAGACAACATACATACACTAAGATGAGTTGCCTTGGGAGTGTGGTATGTGTGCTCACCCGTACATCGATCAAGATGAAGTGGCCTTAGCTTTTGACACTCGTGTGAACCGACCTTTAAGATACTGTTACATCTTGGCACCTGAATCTGTTCTTCATATGCCTGTTGATTATTATCTATTTGTGCACAACTCTGGTAAATATATTTGCAACACCACCACTGATATTAATCACACGATATACCTTTTTTTCTGAATAGCAGTTTATTTATGATGGCGTTATCTTAAGTTTTTGTTATTCATATTAGAACTATTCGTCCTTGCTGATATTAAGGGTCAAAAATATGTCCTTGCAAGCAAGCTCTCACCCTCGCTCAAGGTTACAGGCAAGGTTACTGATAGCGATACTGTCTTGGTATTTTGTTTGATGTATTCTCAGTCTCAATACTAGTCATTATGTTGTTTCTTTTCTTAAATTCATGTTATTTTTACTGTATGTTTTACTAGTGTACATAAATGATCCATAGAATTTAGTTGTTAAATACAGGTTTATGTTCATCAAATTAGCATTACTTCAAATAAAGCATATACATTTACTATTTCTATAATATAATTCCTAAAATTATTTATTAGTAAAAAAATAAAATAAGCTTTTTCATCAAATGGTTATGGCGGTCTATCAAAACAATTAAGAGGAAAAGAGGTCCATGGGGAAAAAAGTTGAGAACCACTGCGTTAAATGATGCTTAGATTTAATTAAATGATGTTGACTGTAGTGACTGCTCTGTCTGTTCTCTTTTTATCAAGTTTGACAGTTTCATTATGTTACCTGTGTAAGAGTGTTGGGCGGGTTGGGGCTTTGGGTATTATATAATAGCTTCTAGCTTGTTGAAGACATAGCGTACATGTCTGACCTAATATGACGTAATATTTTAACTATTCCTAATTTTCCAGAGCATGTATACCTGACTGCCTGTGTAGGCATACCGTGTCTACCTTCTTCAGGGCCCACGTAAGGGGTCTCATAACTTAACTAGCGCAGGTCCTCATATGTCCTAAATCCGGCACTGCTTATTACGATAAAGAGGGAGATGCTTTAAGGTGCAAAACTGAGGTGGGGCCAATTTTAGCCCCTATAGCTCCCAAACCTTTGTTAGTTATTCGTGGTGTTCAAGATTTGAAGATCCCAAAGGGGTAAACAGAATCCGTAAATCGAAGGACAGACAACACAATGGCCAAATGAAACAGGACAAACAACGATCTACAAAGTAATAAGCATACAAATAAGGATTGAGTTACACGAACCCGACTAAAAACCGGAGGTGAACTCAGATGGTCCGGAAGGGCAAGTATTTTCTGCTGTATTATTTTATTTATTTTACACAATACATCACCGTACATTAGGAAGCACACACAAAAAACGCGCATTGTACAACACTACAGCGTTTTTATATTGATGATCATAGCTGTTGTGTTGTTAATGCCCGGTACCGGTACTGAGATAAACCCTGGTCTCTGTTCAACGTCAGATGAAAGTGGGACAATGTCTGATAACTCTCTTGAGCATTTTGATTTTTTTAAATACTGATATGGATACGAACGTCATGATAAAACTCGTAACACATAAATAAGAAGAGGAAATGCTTTATACATAGAACAGAGGATGGTGAACACTTAAAATTCTTGAACTAGATAGATTAGTTGATTCGTGTTTTTATTATTTAAATTTCATTATTTATCAGATCAACCAGATTGAATAATGTTCATAATAACTGAACTGTTGATTGAACACGTGTATAGAAATAGAACCTGATTTCTGTGAACACGTGTATTGAAATAGGATCTAATTTCTTCGGACACGTGTATAGAAATAGGACCTAATTTCTTTGAACAGATGTTTATAAATAGGATCTAATTTCTTTGAACACGTTTCTATAAATAGGACCTACTTTCTTTGAACACGTGTATATAAATAGAACCGAATTTCTTTGAACACGTGTACATAGATAGGACCTTATTTCTTTGAACACGTGTATGCAAATAGGACCTAATTTCCTTGAACACATGTATATAGATAGGGCCTAATTTCTGTGAACACGTGTATATAAATTGGACCTCATTGGCTTGAACACGTGTATATAAATAAGATCTAATTTCTTTGAACACGTGTATATAGATAGAACCTAAATTCCTTGAACGCGTGTATATATATAGGATCTAATTTCTTTGAACATGTGTATATAAATAGGATCTAATTTCTTTGAACACGTGAATGTAGATAGGATCTAATTTCTTTGAACACGTGTATATATATATGCTCTAATTACTTTGATCACGTGTATACAAATAAGACCTAAATTCTTTAAACAAGAGTATATAAATAGGACCTAATTTCTTTGAACACATGTATGTAAATAGGATCTAATTTCTTTGAACATGTGTATATAAGTAGGACCTAATTTCATTGCACACGTGTATATAAATAGGACCTAATTTATTTGAACACATGCATATAAATAGGATCTAATTTCTTTGAACACGTGTATGTAAACAGGACCTACTTTCTTTGAACACGTTTATATAAATAGGACCTAATTTCTTTGAACACATGTATTTAAATAGGACCTAATTTCATTGAACACGTGTATATAAATAAGACCTAATTTCTTTAAACACGTGTATATAAATAGGACCTACTTTCTTTGAACACGTGTATGTAAAGAGGACCTAATTTCCTTAAACACGTGTGTATAATTAGGACCCAATTTCCTTGAACACGTGTATATAAATACGACCTAATTTTGTTAAAGACGTGTATATAAATAGAACCTAATTTCTTTGAACACTGTATATAGAAAGGACATGATTCTTTGAACACGTGTATATAAATAGGATTTAACTTCTTTGAGCACGTGTACATAAATATGATCTAATTTTTTTGAACACGTGTATATAAATAGGACCTAATTTCCTTAAACACGTGTATATAAATAGGACCTTTTTTTCTTAACATGTATATATATAAATAGGGCCTAATTTCTTGGAACACGTGTATATAAATTAATCTTAGAGTCACATGTCATTTTATACGTGTTTTGATTGGCTTAAAAAGTTGAGGTTATTTTCATATATACTGAATCTGAAAACAGACGTCGTTCTCAAGGAGTCGCGTGCCGTTGTCATCAGGCGATTTTCTTTAAATGAGGCACCTTTGGGGTTATTTAAATTTATTTTCGATTATTTTCCTTATTTTGAAAAAATAAATTTATTTTTCAATAGCATAGCTAGCTGCGGAACCGTAGCCCTTATGGTCGTTGGCCAGTTTTCTAATATTTGGGGACCATAGGGCTACTTTATTTAGCCATCTTGTCGTTGTGGTATTCTCGCTTTGAGGTCACGTGACATTTGAGAGATAACTCTAACAACAAAACACGTGTTCGGTTAATACATGAGAAACGTGAAAATGCTGAATGAGAGTTCACCTCAATTGGAATAATCATAGAAGAAAATAACATTTCTGGTTAATATATGTAAAATATTTCATTCTAGGTTGAATAAATATTTTATTTCAGATAAGAAAAGCGCCGTGGAAAACCTCCGAAAAAACGTAAGCAATTCGAACACGTGTTTTGCTGTTAGAGTTAGCTATCCAAATTCATGTGACCTCAAAGCGGGAATACCACAATGACAAGATGGCGGAATGAAGTAGGCGGGATCAGTTAATATCGAGACATTTGTTATCATAATTACCTAGTAGTGTATAATTATTATTAAATAAATATGAAAAGCGATCGATAAATATGTAGCGAAACTAATTATCCACACGACTCCGCTCTCACAAAGCGTTTTGTTGTGAAAATTACTGTTGAAAGGTGCGACAAAATCAAGATCACAATTTGCCGATTTTTAATAGAGTGAAATCCGTAGCCCCATGGTCCACAAATATCAGAAAACTGGCCAAGGACCATAAGGGCTACGGTTCTGCAGCTATATCATAGCAAAAAAGGTTTGAATTAATTTATTAGGATTGATCGAAATTATTTGTTCGGTTCATTCGAATTAACCTCAATCAGGTTCTACACTCCCTTGCGTAACCCGCTACGCGGGTTACATGGTGTGTTCAACCTGATTGAGATTATTTCTTCATGAAACGAACAAAATTTGCGATCAATCATTAAATAAATAGGACCTAATTTCTTTGAACAAATGTATATAAATATGACCTAATTTCTTTGAACACGTGTATATAAATAGGACCTCATTTTTTTGAACTCGTATATATAAATTTGACCTAATTTCTTTGCTGTGAAGTACAACCTCTCGTAGAGGGATTCCACTGGTTGTACGTGACGCATAGCCACACAATTCGCCGTCATGATTGTATGGAAATGTGTGTCTGATGTTTGGACAGTTCTAAGCTGGTAAAATACAACATAAGCAGCTGCCAATGAGCTAAGCACAGTGCATACGGACTGGACGTTTATGGCGAGTTGTGGTGGCATAAAGGATCATATCCATATTCGGCCGTTTTACTTGTGACAATCAGGACATCCCATCCATGCGTATCCGCTTTTTGCAACGTGATTTGTTATTTGTAAACACGACATTCCACCCATAGGTGTCCCCTTTTAAAGTCGTGTTCAATTGTTTATAAATACGACATTCCATCTATTGATTTCCCCTTTTAACTACCTGATTTTTAGTTTGTAGTCAGGACATCCAATCCATAAGTACCCGCTTTTGACCACATTCATGCTTAAACAGAATATCCCATCCATAGGCACCCCTTTTTAACCAAGTAATTTAATGTTTGCAAACATGATATCCCATCCATATATTTCATCTTTTTAACTACGTGATCCACTTGTTGTAAGCACTTCCCGTTCCTTTACTCATTCAGGACATAGCACTAGGCTTGTAACTAGATTAACCTGATGGGTGGCTCTAGTGGAGTAGGAACTGATTTCCTTTCCGAAGCACATGAATTCACTTCCGGTTTTCAGTGGGTTCGTGTTACCCCATATTTAGTTATATGTATATATTTTGTAGTTCGTTGTTTCTCCTTTTGTACTTTTTCTCTTGGTCATTGTGTTGTCTGTTCCTTACGTAGTCTGATTACCCCTTTGGTATCTTCGAACTCTTCTTTACAAATGTGATATCCCATCCATATGTACCCTCTTTTAAACACGTGATTCATTGTTTGTAAACATGTGTCAACATTTTATTTACGTTAATCACTGTTATTAGACAGGAAATCCCATCCATAGGTACCCCCTTTAAACCACGTGATTTATTGTTTGTAAGCATGGCATCTCATCCATATATGCCCTCTTTCAACCGCATGACTTATCTCTCAGTTGATCCGATTATCCAGAACCTGTGGTTTCTCTCAGGATTTCCTTGACAGAGGGTAGCTGCTAACAAGGAGTCTTCTTGGTTAACCAATACGAAATATATGTGTCACAAATGACCACAGATATGTTCCACTTGTCGTAAATATTTCCAAGTCCTTTCCTCATTCATGACTTATGAGTCCAAACCCAATTCTTAGAGGGATTCCTGTTTCTCGATCTTTAGTATTTTGTGCATTGCTTTGGAGATCGGTGTTTGTCCGTTTTATTTTGGCCGTTGTTTTGTCTGTCCTTCTTAGACTTACGTATTCTGATTACCCCTTTTGATAACTTCAAACTCTTTTTATTGCTTGCGAACATGAATATTACAGAAATGTTACTCACTTGGTATTAAACAACAAGTAATTAATAAAACATATATGATACCGACATGGCAGAGAAAATGGACAAATTGTTTAGTGTTTAATGTTTAATTAATTAGCTTAAATATAACCTTCAAAATATTTCACTATTTTTACTTTTTTTGTAATTTGTTTATTTTTGTAAAGAAATACATACATTTGTAATTTAATAGTAGCATAGATACTTTGTTTTTCTTTTGACACTCGTCACACATATTTAGTTCATTATCATTAAATACACCCTTTTTTGTAGCAAGAATATCGTGACGGGTGCCAAATATGGAGCAGGGACTGCCTACTCGTCCGGAGCACATGAGTGCACCACCGGTTTTGAGTGGGTTTCATGTTGCTCGATCTTTAGTTTTCTGTGTAGTGTTTTGAAAATCATCAGGTACGCAAAAAAATTGAAAGATTGCAAAGCCAAATATTTTCCAAAGTTTTGGGAGCAATACAACAAAAGGACCTAAACAGGATAGCGAAAGTCGGCGAAAGTTAGCTTGTCCTTTAAGAGGATAACCTTAGTTTTATTAATGTAAGTTCTCATCAACATCACTGTCAAATATTAACTACAATGTACACTACTTTTACACCATTACTACAATAAGTTGTACTAGGTCTCTGTGAACATTGGTAACGTCCAGTAGCACAACTTACATTTATTGCAGCGAGAAAACAAATGCTGGACCCCTCTCATTACATACCAGGAGCTCGTATCGGTCAATGTTGATATGTAATGAACACGGTGTATTCAACCCATCACTTTTGGTTAATATTTGTCTGCAGTTTTTACCATCAGGTGAAAGTACAACGACGTTGTTTGTTTCACTACCTGCCACATACACGTTCCTATTTTTATCTAAGGCAATTCCCCTTGGTGCTTGTAAGATTTGTTTGTCTTTGAAGGTCCAAATTTGTTGTCCTGTTAAGGTATAACAGTAAATCGTATTGGTAATCCAGTCCGTACACTTAATGGTATCATTACGTAATGATATGTTTGTGGAGTTTATGCCAGGAATATTGACTCGATCAATCAATTTACCCTTGTGATCTAAATATACAATGTGACTTCGAGTAGAACTTGATATTATTCGAATGGCTAGACGATTCATGTTGAAATCTGTTCCCCAACATTCATGGCCAATATCTACCGTGTTTATAATGGTGTTTGTAATGACGTTTACAAATACGACTTCACCGTTGTCAACAATTGTAACAGCTACAATGTTTTCTCCTGTGTATGAAACATCATAGGGCATACCTGAAAACCGGACAATCTCTTTTTCGTACTTTCCGTTATTTGAAAACATCAACAACCGTTTGCCTTCTTGTTCAGCGAATACACATTTGCCATCCGGTAATATGTCACAACCTTTTATACGGACTAGCCGATTAACCTCAGTTTGAAAATTGACAGTCGTCTTTTTTGTGAGTTGTGTTGGAACACACATCTTGCTTTCCTGTGGAATATGTGCTTGCAATTCAGCCTCTTTTACAAGACTGGTACTACAATGCTTTTTCGTAACAGATACAACAGCAAATTTAGAAACATCTTTCACAAAAGATTCCAATTCTGATGAAAAGTCAATTTTCAGTTCAAAAATGTCATAATCGAATGCCCCATTCTGTTTCTTAGCTTCTCCATCCACAACACTCGTCATTTCGTTCACTCCTATGAACGTCTGGAGATCACTAGCATATTTCTTCACTTTATTCACATCTTGCCAAATATTATCAAAGTCAGTTCTTTTGGTTTCCATGGCAACCAATACT
>JYMV01016288.1_pt1 | contig 10696 bp, 10 predicted proteins | sample 338911 | NCBI WGS metagenome assembly JYMV01 (sample SAMN03354496, study PRJNA234377) | hydrothermal vent metagenome | biome: Deep sea; feature: Hydrothermal plumes at the Eastern Lau Spreading Center, Western Pacific Ocean; material: Seawater | place: Tonga | collected 2009 | depth 2000 m m
CAAGCGGCACAATCGGCAACCTAAAACACCGCAGTACTTTCGAAGAATGATATTCTGTACACATGACACACACACAGTTCAAGAGAGTGGCGAGATCAAGAATTTCAAAGATCGCAGTGTCTGCAGCGATTGTAACCATGTTCTTGGGGTGCCAATCCCCCCTAAGTTCACAATTTAACACCCCGAATCTCAAGAACATCCACCACCTGTTGGGAAAAGACGTCCGTGTTGAGGATGGGCTTTCAGTTTCGGTTCAGGGAATACCCAAGGATATTGAACCAGCACTCATTGGGCGAATGGATGAGTTAGACGCTATTACTCCAGTTGGTACTGATAGCACATGGCCTTCCCAGATAACCACCTCCATCAGCAGAGAGCCACTCTCAACAACAAGCATCACCATAGACCAAGCAGTTCTTTGGGCAATAAAAAACAACCTGGATTTACAACTTGCACGATTAGAGCCAGCTATTTCAAAACAATCATATATTCAAGCTGATTCTGTATTCGATTTTGTCTTTGCAGGAAACGCTTCCAACAGGGGGCTGAAGATTCCCCAGCAACAGACACTGGTGGGTGGTATTCAACTTGGTGCATCGGAATCGGTAAGCGACGTTCAAACATACGAAGCATCTCTGGCAAAAAAATTAACAAGTGGCGGAACGTTTACAGTTGCGTCGACTGTGACAAAAACCGATTCAGAAACTTCTGGGTTTACCTTTAACCCAAACCCAAGTTGGCAATCAATAGGAACCCTTGACTTTAAACAACCACTTCTGCGCGGATTCGGGGAAAAAGTTGCGCTCTCTGAAGTAAAACTTACCAAGAACGCCAGTGCAAAATCGATACAAGAGTTTAAACACGCCCTACACATCCTTGTGACAGATACAGAAAAAGCATATCTCCAACTCGCCCTGCAATGGAGAATACTTCAGGTTCAAGAATGGTTGTTGGAACAGGGAGAATCTATTGTAGAAATTCTTGAATTGCGTCGAGCCTACGACACGAGCGAATCGGATTATGCACAGGCAGTTGCGACAGTAAAACAGCGTTCAGCAAACGTGATTTCTCAACAGGCAGAAGTCCAAAACGCATCAGACCAACTCAAATTATTGATGAATAACCCCGCGATTGCGATAGAAACAACGACGGTTCTCTGTCCCAAAGGAGATATTAAGGTAGAAGATATACACCTATCACTTCGAGACACTATTTTAACTGCCGCAGCAAATCGACCGGATCTCCAGAGTCTTAGAATCTCAGTCGATAGCCAAAACATCAAAGTCAATGTTGCAAAAAACGCAACTCTTCCACAACTTGATCTACAAGCACAACTTTCTTTTTACGGACTTGATTCTGGAGTTGGAAACGCATACTCAGAAGTATTCAGCGGCGAATATATCAACCATCTAATAGGGCTTTCGTTTGAACAACCACTTGACAACAGATTTTCCAAAGCAGGATACAGGTCTTCAAGGCTGCAACGCGTTGCAGCAATTACAACATATAACAAGGCGATCCAGCAAGTTATCTTGGAAGTAAAAGTAGCAATGAGAAACGTTGCAACAAATGCAGCACTGGTTTCAGCAAACAAATCTTTTAGAATTGCACAGGCAGAGAACCTTCGGGCATTACGGGTTGAGGAGGATACACTTGCTGGGCTGACAAGCGGGCTTAGCAAATGCTCGAATCGCCGAGTTTACTTCGGCGGTTAATTTTAATTCTGCTTTAGCCTCGCTATATTTGGCATCGGGAACGACTCTAGAAATGCATCAAATCATTTTTGACGATGCAATTGCTTTGGATTATTAACATGCCAATTGTTGGTGCTTCACAAACAAATATTCAAAATGCTGTAAACATTTTGAAGAACAACGGCGTGGTGGGGTTCCCCACAGAAACGGTGTATGGTCTTGGGTGTGACACGAGAAATAGAACAGCGATATCGCGTGTTTATGCACTAAAAAACAGGCCAAATAACAACCCAATGATTGCTCATGTGCTTGATATAAAAGACGCAAAAACAATTACAACTGGTTGGGACAGTCGGTGCGATTTACTAGCAACGACTTTTTGGCCCGGGGCACTCACTATTATTTTAGAAAGAAACCCATCCGTTCCAGAAGAAGCATGTGGCGGACTAGACACCATCGCCGTGAGAAGTCCTCACCACAAAGTTGCAAGAGAGCTCTTAATTGCGTTTGGGAGCACAATTTCCGCACCATCGGCAAACATTTCTGGATTCATATCTCCAACCACCGCCGCGCATGTACACGATGACTTTGGAGACTCGCTTTATATTTTAGATGGTGGTGCATGCCGTGATGGAATTGAATCAACGGTTTTATCTATGGTTAAAGATTCCAAGATTTTACGGCTTGGTGCAGTTAGTCAACAAAAAATATCGGAGATAATCGGAGAAGTAACATGCGTTGATTCAATTACACAATCTGAATCTCCAGGAACAAGGGACAAACATTATGCGCCAAAAGCAAAACTTGTTTTACGCAACAAGAAAGAAATTGTTCAAGACACGAACAACCAAACTGTCTATCTACTACTAGAGAGCGGTGAGATCGTGGGACACAATACGATTCAAATGCCAAAAACTGCAACTGAATATGCAAAGAAACTGTACGGGGCAATTCGGGAAGCAGACAAGTTGAATCCCCAGTTGATTTGTGTGGAAACCCCGCCAACAACCCCAGAGTGGGTTGCAGTGAACGACCGTCTTAGTCGAGCGTCTTCTTCTTAGTGATCAGGATCTTTTCCCACTATCATGACATCAGCAATTATTGGGGTTCCACTCCACGCCTCTTTGGGCACTTCCTTTTGAATAGAAATTGAAAGAACCCTGGCGTTTGGTAATCGTTTTTTTAACTCCTGTATAACACCACCGTTGTATTCGATATGAAATTGGCCAACCAGAAGCAACACCTTTTTATGAACGGTTGGTTTTTGTAGTGCGATAGATTCAGCCATTGTTGCATCCCAGACCTGCTGGCTCCTAAAAATCGGTAACAGTGGATCTTCAGGATCAATTGTTGTAACATCAATCTTATCACTCGTCACATCTTCATCATGGTTTGCTAACTCCCAAAAACGCTGTCTATAACGACCACCCGAGAGTGCGTCTGGATAACTTACAAACACTCTTCTATCTGAAGGCAACGAATCAATTTTTTCAAACCCCCCAGTTCTTGCAAGTCGTACATATCGTCTTGGAGCATTTGCGGCGATCACAACTCCTCCATAACTTTTTGTTACATCTATGATGGGTTGATACCAAGCACCCCAACTTCCACTACCAGCCCAAGATGTAGAGTTTGTAAGAGACGCAAAAGTTTTCTACAAAAATTTGTTCGTCGCGTTCTAACATTTCAAAAGCGACGCTGCTTGTTGGCCACTTTTGAAGCACATCTTCGACAATTGCAAGTTGTACCGCATGTCCAACTGCGTGATCGTGGAGTTCACCAAGGAGCACAACGTCTGCAACTGCAACTTGCTCCATAAGAACCGACCAACTCAACGAGTCTTCTGTTGATGGATCAATGATCTCTACATAGGAACGAACCCCAAAACCAAGGTCGCTGGCGGTCATTGGACTTCTAGATGGAGCAGAGCAATTCGTCAGCGAGAGAACACAAATCAATCCAACAAGGCAAGTTTTCACCATAGTGCCTATGCTGACAGGGCAACTGGGTGCTGTCAACATAGAAATTGGCCGCGAGTCACCTAATCGAAAAATCGCCCTTAATACGCGAATAACACCAATTTAATTGACTCTGAGTTAATTAAATTTAGATATCAGAAGAAAACCAAGTGAAACAGTTGGAATTATTTCTGCGAAGAGTCATAATGAGGATTACATGATGATTACAACCCTTTTAACAGCAGCACTCTTGTCGCCATCCCAGTTACCAAATGCCAACCGGTATGAGGGGTGGGTCATGGCAAACGTCGAAATTCAATGTCCTCAAGACATTCAATCTCTTCGTGATATGGGCGCAAGGTCTCTGGCATGTTATGACCACGAAGGGTCGACACAATTTTTAATGACCCAGAAGATGATTGAAGAGGCGAAGTATCTACACATTTCAACAAAGATCATTCAACGAGACATTGCTGCGTATATCAACAGAATGGACCAAACCAGAAGTGAGGCGAGAAATTCAGGTGTAGGCGGTTGGTACAGCGACTTTAAGACGTGGCCTGAAGTGAACGCAAAACTTACTCAATTCGCATCCGACTCGCCTGAGATAACAACACTTTTTGAAGTTGGCACGACCCACGAAGGTCGAACGATGTGGGGTGTACGCATCACTGCTCCAGGAGACGTAACAAACCGCAACAGAATTTTGTTTAATGGTTGCCAGCATGCTAGAGAATGGATTGCAGTCATGGTTCCCGTGTATATTGCAGAGCACCTGATCGAAGGGTGGTACGACGACCCAGAGATTCAATCGTTCTTAGAAACAACCGAAGTTGTCATTGTTCCAATCGTTAACCCAGATGGCTATGAATATACGTACGCAGCTGGAGGCGACAGATTTTGGCGCAAGAATCGACGCAACAACAGTGGTTCGTGTGAAGGCGTTGACTTGAATCGAAACTGGGACATAGACTGGAATGGAGGGGACAGTACAAGCAATTCAACATGCAGCGACATCTACGTTGGACCAAGTGTATTTTCTGAACCCGAAACACAAGCGATGAGAGACCTTATCGAATCACTACCAAACCTTATTACACACATAGATTTTCACAGTTATTCCCAACTCATTCTCAAAGCATGGGGCTATACATCAACACCACACCCACAAGACGAGATCATAGAACTCCTCGGTGTAAGTATGCGTGAAGCAATCCAATCGGTTCACGGCGAATCGTACATGGTAGGTACCCCGGGCGACATTTTGTATTACGCCGATGGTACGTTCCAAGATTGGACAACAAGTATTGGTGCCCTTGGGTACACCATTGAACTTCGACCTCAAGGATCACCCGGCTTTGACCTTCCTCCAAGCGAAATTATTCCGACCTGTGAAGAGAGTTTTGCAGCAATTTTGGCAATGTTGCATTTTGTGTCCAACCCAATCTCTATCACCTTTCCAAACGGAGTGCTTTCATTTGTTAATCCTGGCGAAATGCACACACTAACAATTAGTATGGAGACACCTTTTGGCGGATCTGTGGATATCAACACCGCAAAAGTTCATATTCGCTATGGCGAAACTGGGGTCGAAGCAATTAAACAACTTACCTCATTGGGTGACGGTATGTTTACTGCTCAAATTCCAGGCTCTCTTTGTGGACTATCAACCGAGTATTGGTTTGATGTAGAGACGGTTTCTGGTCAATACCAACGGTACCCCACGGGTGAGAGCGTGTTATCTGCTGGTGCTGCCCAAACAATCGCATCAATCTCTATGGATGAAAACCCTAATTGGAGTACCACTGGACTTTGGTCATGGGGACAACCCAGTGGAGGGGGAGGTCAGTATGGAAACCAAGACCCAACAAGTGGAGCAACAGGCATTAATGTGATGGGCTATAACCTCAGTGGTGATTATGAAAACAACCTTACAGAAAAACACCTCGTTGCAGGACCGTTTGATCTTTCTGGAAACCAAAACACACAACTTCAGTTTTCAAGATACTTAAATGTCGAGCAACCTCAATATGACCACGCTTCTATCGGCGTAAAGATTGATAACGGTTCGTGGCAAACAGTTTGGACAAACTCTTCTGAAATTACCGACAGTCAGTGGCAACCTGTTTCATATGATGTTTCAATTGCCGACAATTCTGATTCAGTTTGGATACGTTGGACCATGGGATCAACCGATACTGCTTGGCAATATTCTGGTTGGAATATTGACGACGTATCAATTACCGCTTCGGTGGAAGCGGGTATTGTTGGTGATGTAAACTGTGACGGTGTGGTGAACGTGAGAGATCTCTTGTCAGTAGTTTCTGAGTGGGGACCATGCGAAGGTGTCTGTGCAGAAGATATAGTTCCCGATCAGAATGTCGGGGTATCAGACCTTCTGCTCGTGATTGGTAACTGGTAATCTACCCTCTAGGTATTTTTAATTAGGAGAGGCACCATGACGCCGCTATTGACTTGTGCTATTTTGACCCTCGTTACGATTACTCCAAGGGAGTGGCTTGACCCAAGATTAGATTTGGTTGACAGGGAAGCCATCGAAGAGATGGTTTCCTTTGCGTTGCCCTCGTTTCACGAGGATATCGAATGGGTGTTAGAGGATGACGCTGAGCCCCCAACCTGGGATGACTATCTTGGCAAGGTGCTCGTGATCCAAACGTGGACAAATCAAACCCCATCGGGAAGAGTTGCCCCGTTCGCATCTCAAAAAATAATTAACAAATTAGAAAATAACACAGATGTAGCAATTGTTGCACTGCATGTACCCCACGGGGCGAAAAAGGCAAAAGGGTTTGCTAGTAAACGCGAGTTATCAATGCCACTTGCAATCGACAACTCTGGGTTTACCAGCAATCTATTGGGTGTTTATATTGACCCCGTTACTATTGTTGTTGATAAAAACGGTGCCGTTCGTCATATTGGTCTGCGAACACGCGGTTTGTCCAAAGCAATTAATTCACTACTTGCCGAGGAATACGAGCCAAACAAAGAGATTGAAACATTTGTGCCCAAAAGAAAACCAAAAGAGATTTCTTCTGCATACCCCGCCTTTAGTGAAAACTTTGGCAAGGCTACAAACACACAGGGCAAAGAAGCACCAAAATTTGAAATTGGCGAGTGGGTATCTGAGCCAGTTGATGTTGAAAACAGGGTACGCGTAGTAGAATTTTGGGCAACGTGGTGTCCGCCTTGTAGAACCACAATCCCGCACCTTAATAAACTTGCTGCCCATTTTGGAGACAAAGTTGCTTTTGTTGGGATATCTGGAGAAACCGCAGAAAAGGTATCAACGTTTCAGGTGAACACGCCCATGGATTACGGTGTTGCGGTAGACGCAGATAAAAAAATGCAGACCGCCATTTCATGTCAAGCAATTCCACTTGCGATGGTGATTAGTAGCGACAACATCGTGCGTTGGCAAGGGAACCCATCTATACTCTCCGAATCAATTATTGAACAGATAGTGAAAGCAAATTCTGGTGAAGCCGAAGTGGTGGACAGAGGCAGATGGAAACCAAAAAGAGAAAACCAGAAAAAATAAAATCAACAAATAATCCACCCATAAACCCATTCGTTGAAGTTTGGTCCATCGCATGGCCAACTATTCTTACGATGGTGAGCTTTACGGTGATGCAGTTTGTTGACAAACTCATGGTCAGCAAGGTTGGTCCGTTAGAAGTCGCTGCTCAAGGGAATGCTGGAACGTGGTCGTTTGCAATGATCGCAACTGTCATGGGTGTTGTGACTGTTGTAAATACATATGTAAGCCAAAATCTTGGTGCAGGAAAACCAGAGGTTGGTCGTGGATTTCCCTTTTCCTATGGGTAGTACTGTTAGTCCCATGGGCAATATTGCTCCCCTGGACGTTTGAATTTATTCACGAAAAAGATCAACTTGCCAATGCAACCCAACTCATATCACTCGAATCGAGTTACGCCACAATTACTATTTTGGGCAGTGTCTTTTTACTTATTGGCAGGGGCTTTACGCAGTACTTTTTTGGTATGCACATGCCAAAAGTTATTACGATTTCAACACTCATTGCAAATATCGTCAACATTGTTGCCAACTATATTTTTATCTTCGGAGAGGATGGTCTTCAAGGTTTTTTGCCGGGTATTCCCGGTACACCCGCGATGGGATTAACCGGTGCTGCTTATGGCACCGTGGTCGGCATGTTTGTAGAGATGTTGGTTCCTCTTTGTGTTTTTCTCAGCCCAAAATTTAACAATGCATATCAGACAAGAAAACCTTGGTGGCCTCGCATGTCAACATGTAAGGAACTATTTCGCCTTGGCTGGCCCGGCGCTATTCAATGGGGAAACGAAATCATTTGTTGGGCAATTTTTATGACAGTCTTCGTTGGCCACTTTGGTACAGATGACATGACAGCTGGCTGGATCGCTCTTGGATATTTAAACTTAAGTTTCATGCCGGCGATTGGATTAAACGTTGCAGTGAATTCGATCGTTGGAAAATATATTGGTGCAGGAAAACCAGATATCGCAGCGTCGAGGGCGAGGGTTGGCGTGTTCATAGCAATGATCTATATGACGACGTGCGCAGTAATTTTCGTCATTTTTCGAGAAGACATGGTTGCGTGGTTTGTTTCAAGTTCCGACATCGATCCCCAACGGCGTGATGCAATTATTGCCCTCGGATCGAAGTTTCTTATCCTCGTTGCACTCTTTCAAACTGTGGACGCATTTGGAATCGTGTACTCAGGGGCCCTGCGAGGTGCTGGTGACACAGTCTGGCCCGGCATTGTCACGGCGATTTATAGCTGGGTGTTTATCGTGGGTGGCGGCTGGGTAGCAGTGACATTTTTCCCACAACTTGGATCGCTCGGACCTTGGATTGCAGCAGCCTTGTATGTGGTTCTAATAGGTCTAACCATGGTTTTTCGCTTTGAACAAGGAAAGTGGCGATCCATCGACCTTCTAAAAAATAGCGACCGCATTGAGGCAGCTCGCAGCGCGCCCATCACAATTGGACCACCTGTATCGGAGGCTGATGGGGCAATTGCGGACCTTGGTGACCACACAATAGAGTGAGTCTTGGCGAAACTATAAATTTTATGTACAATTACACGTTGCAACACACAGAATGATGGAGAAAACACAAGTGGTAATAGAAAATAGAAGCGAGAGTCTCGAAACAGTTATTGGCGGCGGCGACCCAGCGGCCGCTCAACAGCACTACGACACAGCGATACAACTTGAACAAGATGGTTTTCGCGTAGGTGCAATTACCCAGCTGCGTAGTGCGGTTGCGTCGGGATCAAACCCAGACCACGTATTTAAACTTGCTTATCTATTAGATTTAGTTGGCGAAGAGATGGAGTCCACATCTCTCTATGAAGAACTTGCAAACGCAGACAGACCAAACATGAACGTGTTGTTAAACCTTGCTGTGGTTTATGAAGATCGAGGCAGAATTAACAGTGCTGAAAAATGTTTGCGCCAAATTCTCGATACCGACCCGTCACATAAACGAGCACGTCTATACCTCAAAGATGTTCAATCATCTGCTCATATGTATTACGACGAAGACATTGCTCGAGACGCTGCTAAAAACACTGCGCTCATGAATACCCCAGTAACAGATTTCGAACTCTCTGTACGTGCAAGAAACTGTCTGAAGAAGATGCAGATTCGATCTTTGGGTGATCTTTTAAAAATTAGTGAATCGGAACTTTTGAGTTACAAAAACTTTGGTGAAACCTCATTGACAGAAATCAAGCACATGTTGACAGCCCGAGGTCTACGCCTAGGCCAAGGCGCAGATGGTCAATCAAGTCAAATTCATCAAGACCGGTACGAAGAATTATTGGCTCACACATCAGAACAAGTCTTGTCAAAACCAGTCTCGGCACTAAACCTATCAGTTCGGGCACGAAAAGCACTACAGCTGTTAAACATTCAAACAATTGCCGATCTTGCGATTCGCACAGAGGCTGAACTACTTGGCATCAAAAACTTCGGATCAACAAGTCTTGTTGAAATCCACGAAGGACTTCAAATGTTTGGCCTTCAACTCCGCGAAATCGACTAACCCACAAATAAACTGACCCTCAGTCAGTTTATTTATGCAAACATGGGGATTGGGCAATCGAGTACATCGCCAATTGCTCGAATGGTTTCTGCTTCAGCAACCGTTACCTTGCCATCGTGTTCTACACACGACCCACACCCCTGTAGAAACTTTTGTTTTTCGGTAAATCGCAGTGACTGTAACTTTTGCAGTGCACCATGCAGAACTACAATTGAACACGCCTTAAGCGTTGGCATTTCAACGGAATTAAAACGAACGTCTTTGAGCCCATGCTCAAAAGCACCAATTGCTTGCTCCTGAGTTTCAGCGCCGCTATATGCGAGGGTCGCGAGAACCACCACCACAGATTCTGTAAGCGAACGTAACTTTTTGTTAGCTTTTTTCGACAGTTTGTTTAGTACATTGTTTGCAAGGTGTTTTTGTATGACCGAAACCAGTACCCACTCAAAACGAGTAACCACCCCATCACTTTTTGTAACTTCTCGCAACAATTTTGCAAACGACAGTTGCTGTTTATCGCTTAATTGTTTAAGCGAAGGAGCAGCAAGATCAACCACGGGCAATCTTGATGCTCTGTCGAGCTCCCTAACCAGTGGGATAAGTGTTTTTAACTTGCTCAACTCTTGCTCTGTGAGGTTTTTCTCAAGTAATGATTTCTGTCCAGAGTGATTTCCATCAACGAGCAACGCAAGCATGACAAGACGAGCCGACCACCCGCTATTAAGAGATTCTCGCAGGGCGGGAGGAAGATGACCAATTGCTGTTTTTGCTCGATCAATATATGTTTGTTGCACAGCTCCGGCCCCTCGAATACCCTCCTTAATCACACCTGCAGAAAATCCAGCAGCACCAACAGAAACTTCAGACTGGGTGAGTGATGATACGGGGATGGATGAAACATCAACATCCTCAACACGCGCTACACGCTCCTCGATCGGCGGGTGGCTTGCAAACAGCGAATGCACCGCCTGA
>JYMV01024848.1_pt1 | contig 10696 bp, 10 predicted proteins | sample 338911 | NCBI WGS metagenome assembly JYMV01 (sample SAMN03354496, study PRJNA234377) | hydrothermal vent metagenome | biome: Deep sea; feature: Hydrothermal plumes at the Eastern Lau Spreading Center, Western Pacific Ocean; material: Seawater | place: Tonga | collected 2009 | depth 2000 m m
CTCATCGTTGCGGTCGCGTTAAACCCGAACAAACATCCTTTATTTTCTCTGGAAGACCGGGTGCGCTTTATCAAAAGTGCGACAAAAAATCTCAGCAAAATAGAAGTCATTCCTTTTGATAATCTATTAACCTCGCTGGCGCAGTCTAAAAAGGCTTCCGTGGTGATAAAAGGACTCAGGGCCATCAGTGATTTTGAATTTGAACTGCAAATGGGCCTGATGAACCGGAAACTCGATGAGTCTCTTGAAACTTTATTTATGATTCCCAGTCAGGAATTCTCTTTTTTAAGTTCCAACCTGGTCAAGGAAATCGCAAGGCACGGAGGGGATGTCTCTCAGCTTGTGCCGCGCGGGGTGATCAAGGAGTTGGAAAAAATAAACCAATGAAATTTTCTGAACGCATTTCAAATATCAGCCCCTCGATGACACTGGCTATTGATGCCAAGGCCCGGGAAATGAAGACCCGAGGCGAGGATGTCATCGGTTTCGGAGCCGGTGAGCCCGATTTTAATACCCCGGAACACATCAAGCAGGCTGGCATCAGGGCGATAGAAAATAACGAAACCCGTTACACCCCTGTGGGCGGTACTGATCTTCTAAAAGAAGCCATCATTACCAAACTGGCACGGGATAACGGATTGGTTTATGAAAAAAATCAGATACTCGCTTCGTGCGGCGCTAAACATTCTTTTTATAATTTAGCCCAGGTGCTTTGGCAGGCAGGAGATGAAGTCATTGTCCCGGCTCCTTACTGGGTGTCTTTTCCTGAAATGGTAACCTTGTCGGGAGCTAAACCTGTCATCGTAAACACCGATGCAGCAAGTGATTTCAAAATCACTGCAGAACAAATTGATAAAGCCGTCACGCCTAATACGAGGGCGATTGTGATCAACTCACCTTCCAATCCGACAGGCTCTGCTTACGACAAAGACGAATTGGAAAAGCTGGCCGAATGTGCTTTGCGACATGGCCTATTGATTATATCTGATGAAATTTATGAGCAGATTGTGTTTGATGGATTCCATCACACCAGCATTGCATCCATAAGCAAAGAAGTGCAAAAGCAGTGTGTGGTGATCAATGGGGTTTCTAAAAGCTATGCGATGACGGGCTGGAGGATCGGCTACATAGCCGCCGGAGATCCCGAGATTGTTAAACAAGTCAGTAAATTGCAGGGACAAAGCACATCCAATCCCTGTGCCACATCGCAAGCGGCCAGCATAGAAGCCCTGGCTGGCTCCTTGGATGAAGTCCGCGCAATGGTCCGCGAATTTGAAAAACGCCGGAATATTATTGTGGAACGATTGACACAGATTCCTGGGGTCTCCTGTAGAAAACCGACAGGTTCATTTTATTCATTTCCGGATTTTTCCGGCATATACGGCAAGAAGGATACGAATGGCAAAGTCCTGAAAGGGTCGCTCGACCTTTCGGATTACTTGTTATCGACAAACAAGGTCGCCATCGTCCCAGGAATTGCTTTTGGGGCCGATGCACACGCACGTTTGGCTTTTGCCATGTCACTGGAAAAAATAGAGGCTGGCACCCATCGTATAAAAGAAGCGATAGAAAATCTGCAATAACCCACCACCAGGCACCCGTGATACCCCATGCGGGGCATGCGTGATATCCTCTTCATTAACCTTCATGCCCTGAAAGGGTAAAGACAAAGGGTAAATAGCGTTGGTGAGCGAACAAGCAGGTCAGGGTTGAGTGCTGGAGACCTCAGATTCAACAGCCGCTTTTGCGTTGTCTTTGTAATCCTTGACTCTTTCCTCGATCTTGGGTCGGCAGCGCTTGGCTTTGCAATTGCCCGTTCCCACGCCGATTTTTCTTCTCAGGGCCTCAAAGCTCAACGAACCTTCCCTGATAGCGGCCATAATGGTTCCCGCCTTGATGTTTCGGCACAAGCAAACCTTTTTGATACTATCTAAAAGTTGTTTTTTTGTTTCCAAAATATATAGAGTTCCGGCTATGATTCTTATGCCGGATTTTTTTATTACGAAAAATCACATTCAAGTTTTGCTTTAACAAAACCCGATTAACTATGTTGAACCTTAACTTCCACCCTACAATATAAACCAGTATTGGTGAAAATCCTAACGCTTAAAGAACCGCCACCGTTTCTACTCGCCGCCATCAGCGGAATTCTTTTGGTGCTGATTTTCCCCCGTTTTAATTTTGAATCCCTCGCCTGGTTTGCCTTCATCCCTCTTTTTTCGGCGATTGAAGCAAAAACCCCGCAAAGTGCCGCCTTATTGGGGTTCATTACCGGGATGGTTTTTTATACCTGGGGGTTGAGTTGGATCAACAACACCCTCATCAATTACGGAAACCTTCCCTCGGTTGTGAGTTTCATGGTTCTGGGCCTTTTGGCGGCCTACCTTTCTTTTTATACGGCATTATTTTGTTATTTGATAAGAAGGGTCTGCAAAGAAAACCGAGGCCTGTTTTTTCTGTTCGCCCCGGTTCTTTGGGTCTCGCTGGAATACATTCGGTCCACCCACTCTGAGTTTGGATTTTCTTGGCTGGGACTGGGCTATTCCCAATTCAAAACCCTGCATGTCATTCAGATGGCCGAAATAACCGGGGTATATGGCATCTCCTGGCTCATCATGTTGCTCAATGCCGGACTTTATCTGGCATGGAAAACCTGGCGGGAACCGGGCAATGTGGGAGCGCGGTTTATATCGGTCACACTCCTGGTTTTCGCCTGCTGGTGGGGATACGGAAGCGTTGTCATGGACCGCCCCAACACTGATAAAAACTCCGGCTTAACAGTGGGACTGATTCAGGGCAATGTCGAACAGTTCATGAAGTGGAATCCAGTATTCCAGAAAGTGGTCATGGGCAAATACCGCGACCTGACGTTGGTGGCCGCCCAATCGAAACCGCAACTGATTGTCTGGCCTGAAACCGCCATGCCTTTTTATTACAACCAGCATCCGGTCGGCACCGAATTTGTTAACGATTTAGCCCGGCAAATTCAAACCCCTATTTTATTCGGCAGCCCTCACAAAGAAAACAGGGACGGACACACCACTCACTATAACAGCGCCTACCTGGTGTCCGAAACCGGTGACACACAAAACCGTTATGACAAAATCCACCTGGTGCCTTTTGGCGAGTTCGTTCCCTTTCGGAAATTATTGTTCTTTGTGGAAAAGATGGTGGAGATGATTGGCGACTTCGGGCGTGGAAAAGAAGCAACATTATTCGATGTGGCAGGCTATAAGGCCGGAGTCTCCATTTGTTATGAAATAATTTTCCCCGACCTGATCCGGCAGGCGGTTAAAAACGGTGCCGACTTTTTAATCAATATCACCAACGACGCCTGGTTCGGTAAAAGTGCGGCGAGCTACCAGCATATGAGCATGGGGGCTTTACGTGCCGTGGAAAATCGTGTGCCCATCGTTCGTGCGGCGAATACCGGGATTTCTGGAACCATAGATGCCAACGGCGCCCTTCGCGATGAAACGGATCTTTTTGTCGAAGCGGCCAAGATCACCAAAATCACCCCCCGCCAGAGAGGACTCACCTTCTACACCGCCTACGGGGATGTGTTCAGCTGGATTTGCCTCGTTCTGACCGTGGTACTGCCCTTTATACAAAGACAACAGAACAGCTAGGCCCGGCCAAGCGGCCGGTGGCAAATTGCAATAGCTTTCGCTGGCGAGCAAAGAGTTTTGGCGGCTCAACAAGCCCGTTGCTCCCCTGCTAAGGGGTAAGGTGGTTCAGGAGCAGTTCCACATTGCGGTCGCCGGGTTTGGCGCCGATGAAACCCTCAATATCACCGGGACCGGCACGGGCATCGCCATCAACATCTACTCTCGCTGTCAGCACCATGGGGCCTTCAAAAGAAGTTCCCGGAACCATGATGTCCGCTGGCCCCAAAGTAAATTCATAGGGAAACTGGATGTCGGGTATCCGCTTGACCGCCAGTGGAGGCCCGCGCTTAATATTCTCAGAGCGGACAAAAATAAACAGGGTGCCGTTTTTGGGAACCTTGTTCTGTAGCCCCATACCCACGCTAACCGTTCCCTGTATGTTGTAGGCAGACGCGCTTATCAGGTTGTCCAGCACCAGTTGAACTTCTTTTTGCCCCGCAGTAACCTGGACTTTCCCTTCCACATCGCCCGGACTTGACTTCCTGTTGCCATCCTGATCCAGACGCGCTGTCAGGTTCATGGCTCCCTCAAATTGGGTCCCATCAATCATGGTATGCAATTGCCCAATTTCAAATTCAAAGGGAAACTGGAAAACACTGTGACGTTTGACGGCAAGAGGTGGCCCGGCTTCCACACCTTCCGGCCGGGCAAAAATGAACAGTCTGGCACTGGGGCTCAAGCTCACTTTCAGCTCAGAATCGAGCGAAATGGTGCCGGAAACATCATTAAGATGAATAGTCGGATCGGCCTTGCGGGCCAACTCTTTTTTCAGGCTTTCGGGCAAAGGATGCTCTTTCAGCTCCTTGTCACACCCTGTTATCCCTATAATTCCCCAAAAAAACAAAAATAACCCTAATTGTTTCAAAATGTTCCTCCGATAAGAGCATACAGGCCAAAGAAAAAAACTTGGGGGGGATGCTTGACATCCTAAATTGTAGATATCATTAACACTACAAGACCCCGTTTATAAATTTCATTGGCCCGAAAGGCTAAACCGACCCAAAACGATGATCCATCATCTGGGCGGAGGCGCTTAATATATCCTCCAAACCAGGGCGAATATCACCAGGGTAGGCATAAGTTTGGAGTGTACCATGTTTCATGAAGTCAAAATATTTGATAAAAAAGGCAAAATCAAAAAGGTTCTTTCCAGTAAAAAGCTCAGTAATAAGTACTGGGATTCGTTTTTTCACAATCCGTTGAGCGAAGCGATGAAAAAAAAGAAGGGCCGCGGACGAAAATCGTCAGAAAACATGAATTTCGATGACGAAACTCTGGGTTCGTCCGAAACTTGACAAAAACCACCAAACTCCGGTAGCGGAGTTGAGGTAATAAACTTGGGATAATTTCGATGACTGGCTAACTCCTAATCCTCCACCAAGGTAGAGTTGGAAAGTTGAAATTACCCATTAACGTGGGAGGCGAATCCAGGAGGAGATGCCTCCCACGTGCCCTAATTTTTTCCAAATCTAAATTTTTCGCCCCCCCTACATTTTTGATCACACCCAAAATTCCCGGAACCTGCTCCACCATCTTAGTTATTTCTTCCCATACTCCTGGGTCCATTCTCTTGCCAATCTCTGAGCTTCGCTAATTTGGTCGGGTGTCATAAGTTTTTCCACAGCGTCTCTATTTTTATGTTCCTCCCCATCTCCATTCGCACCGGCTATATTGAACCATTTGTGGGCTTGAATAAAATCCTCCTTGCCGGTTTTCCCTTCCACGAACAGGTGTCCAAGGTTGGATTGTGCCATGACATCACCTTGTTCTGCCGCAAGGGAATACCATTTGACTGCCTCTGCGTAGTCTTGAGCCACACCTTGTCCATCTTCATACATGCACGCAAGAAAAAATTGCGCCTGCACATCGCCTTTTTCTGCTGGTAGTGATACCCATTTGAATGCTTTTTGGTAATCCTGAGTGACGCCCTGTCCATTGTCATACATCACCCCAAGACTGAATTGCGCTTTTATGTCACCCGTTTCTGCGGCAAAAGAATACCATTTGAATGCCTCCGGGAAATTTTGAGGGACCCCCTCGCCATGGTAATACTTCCATCCAAGTTTATATTGTGCTTCAGCATAACCCTGTTCGCCTGCAAGCTTTAACCATTTGACCGTTTCCGCATCGTCCCGGGAAACTCCCTCCCCAGTTTCATATACACCTGCAAGAGTGAATTGGCTGATCGCATAACCCTGCTCCGCAGCCAATAAAAACCAGTTGAATGCCTGTCTATGATCGTGGGGGACCCCTAACCCTCTTCTATATAAAACACCAAGATTGAATTGGGCTTTTACATCACCTTGCTCTGCCGCAAGCGAATACCATTTGAATGCCTTTTTGAAATCTTGAGTAACCGCTTGTCCTTTGAAATACATCAACCCGACTTTGTATTGCGCCTCTGCATAACCCTGTTCTGCTGCAAGTGAATACCAATGGTATGCCTTTTGAAAATCCTGATTAACTCCCTGTCCGATTCTATAGAGAAACCCAAGATAGAATTGGGCCTTTGCATGGCCTTGTTCCGCCAGGGGTTGGAATATTTCAAAAGAAGTCCGGTAATCTTCTTTGTCCATTGCCTGCAAGGCTTTTTTAAGTTTTTCTTCCATATTTTCCATCAGCATTGCCCCAACAAAAAAACTAATATCACCCCTTATCCCGTCTGGCGACTTGCAAGAGTTCAACCCGTCCCATCTTTAGATGCCAGAGAGGTTTCGCAGAATTGTGATTACATCTTAGCTTTTTTGCAGGATGTTAACTAGCGGGTTGCTGAAAAAGTTTTATTGGCGGCAAAAGGTTAAACGATGAAAAAAGAAAGGCCGCGGACGAAAACCGCGACCAGTGGATTTCGATGACGGGCTAACTCCTAATCCTCCACCATGGTTGAGTTGGAAAGTTGAAATTACCCCTTCACGTGGGAAGCAGATAGCAACGACTCTTTGAGCCGAGACAACTCTTTGCCGGCCAGCAAAAGCGCTGGCTCGTAGGCCCCACGCCGAGTGACCCCTTCACGTGGGAGGCGATTCCAGGAGAAATTGCCTCCCACGTGCCCCAAATTTTTTTTAATCCAATTCTTCCGACTACATTTTTCCCATACTTTTGATCGCTCCCAGAATTCCAGGAACCTGACGGGCCTTGACTTGTTTCAATTCCGCAATATGAAAATGGTGATTCAAAAAATGGTCCAGCGCTTGCATCGATTTGTGCCGGATGCCGGGGCCGTGCTCCCATAAATAAACGATCAAACCGATCTGCGCCATCGTGGCAGGGCCACGCCTTGAGGAAATCTTAATAGGACTTTTTGGTTTCCCTGAACTTTTGGTTTTAGCAGTACCCCCAGTCGTTTGTGCTGAAGTAAAGCTGCTCTGCCAACCCAGACTTTTAAAATGCTCCAGGAGTTCTTCAACCTGTTCATGGGTGAGGTCTTTGGCTGAGGTCTCTCCAAACAGAACATTCAGAAACCCGCGATACAGGGGATCGGTGAGTTTTAAATCCCGTTTCGCGATGTGGACCTTAGCCAGTTCCGCATTTGTCGGCATGGGGGCTTCCCTCCATATATTTTAGTATCCCACTGAAGGCAGGAACTTTTGATATCTTCATTGGGGCGAGAAGAAAAGGTGCGGCCCGTGAACAGAAACTCATCTCTGACTATAAAATATAGCTCCTGATATCCGTTCAGCCAGCGAAAATTTTTTACAGGGGGGGGGTATTGACTTAAAAATGAATGAGTTGGGGCAGGAAATAATTGTTCCTAAACTTGTTCCTGGCGGAAATCTTTGCCCTGCAGGTGTACCTTCTTGCACATCTCCATCAAGCGGGAAAAAATGCGTGGGCCGATTTTTTCCTCCAGAGTATAACGGGTGCTGGCATTGGAGAATTTTTTACTGCCCCTGTCTTCCTTGCCAATACCGTTATCCAGCTTGTCTTTAAAATTGGTGGTGACTAGTGTTACTTTGTCATCATCGTTGTAGCGGGCAGAGATGAAATGATCGAGAATAGTCAGTTCCCAATCCGTGTTCCTGCCCTTGGCCAACTCATCGATCACCAATACCTTAACACCCATATAAGGGTCCATGAATTCACCTTCCGAGATATCCTCTCCATAACCATGGCGGATGTCGCGGAGCAGTTCAAAGAAGTCGACAAACTTGCATTCGACTCCATGTACTAAAATCAGTTCCTTGATGATGGAAACGGCGAGATGGGTTTTGCCGAGGCCCGGTTCGCCCATAAAAATCAGGCCCTGGCTGAACTGGCCTTGCATCTGAATGAACTCTTTGATGAAAGTCCGCGACCGTGATAAAGCGTCTTTCAGCGACCGGTGTCGTCTGGGAGTCGCAACGTCAAAATTTTCCAGACTCTCATGCACAAATTTACCTGGAATTCCAGCCTGGTTGAAAAGTTTCAGCTTTTTAGAAAAGTCGGCGCATTGACATTCGCGGATTCGGGAAATGCCGTCGGCATCTTCTTCTAAAATTCTTCCTGTCCCTTGACATTTATCGCAGTCAAAACATTTGCAGGCTTCGGCCTGGACTTTGCCTTTTTTATTGGACATCACATAGCGATGGTCCCGGCAGGTATTGCAGTTTACCTCATGGGCGGGTTTCGTTTTCATGGCCGGGATCGCTCCAGTTCCGCTTCGATAAAAACCTTGAGATAGCTGAGTCCCATGCGCGAAGATTGCCGGGTGTTCTGCTGCTCAAATTCGGCAACACCATTTTCGATGCCCCGGCAAACAATATTGACCGGTATGCCCCGGGTTTCCCATTGCTGGATGAGATCGTAATCGGTGGCGGAAAGCGCCAGTCCCGAATCTTTCAGGGAAAGAAAAAACCGCTCAACAGTAACAAGATAATTTTCCGCATTCATTATGTTTTTGGAATAAAAGGAAAGAAAATTACTACTTACCACCAAACATCGGTCCCACCCCTGGTGATTGTACGCTGGCCCCACGCCGAGTGGGGGTTAACTCTTTATGTCAAGGATGGTGCCTATCAATTCGTCGTTAGCTTTGATGACATTGACATTGGCTTTAAATGCCGCCTTGGCCACAATCTGATCGACAATTTCTTCGGTGATATCGACGTTGGAACCTTCCAGAAACCCGGAGAGAACCGTGCCGCGTCCCCCTTCTCCCGGGCCGCCCACAACGGGTGCGCCGGAACCTGCCGATTCGTTAAACAGATTTCCTCCTGCCGCTGATAATCCGGATGGATTCGGAAAATTGGCAAGCTGAATCTGGCCGAGAACCTCAGGTTGTCCTCCTACCTGAGCGGAAATTTGCCCATTGGCACCCACGCTGATTCCGGTATTGTTTCCTGGAACATTCACTGCCGGTACCAAAGCGTTGCCACTGCCATCTACAATATTACCTCCACCATCGAGCTTGAAACTTCCCGAGCGGGTGAAGCTGGTACCTCCGTTCGGATTAGTAACCTGGAAAAATCCGTTACCGCTGATGGCAAGGTCTAAAGGATTGTTAGTCGGAATCAATGAACCCTGGGTGTTGGATCGAGAGATGTCGTTGACCCTCGTGCCGCCCGATTGTAACTCGACGCTATTTATATCGCTTTTCTTGAATCCAGCGGTGTTGATGTTGGCAACATTGTTGGCGCTGTTTTGCAGCCTTTGGGATGCGTTTTTTAATCCCGTTAACGCGCTGAAAATTGGACCTAACATGGCTTAAAATCCTCCCTATTTACAGTACTAGGAATATAGGACTTCTTCTGAATCTTTCAAGGCCGAGCGAACGGCATTCTTCAATGGCAACAATGAAAGGCTCATGGCTGTTTCATCACAATTGTCTTTATGCAGGCAGGCCTGGCAGTCGTTCCACACCTTCTGCGGAAGCTGTATTTTATCCACGATTTCAAATCCGAATTTGGTAAACAAGGGCACCGCGTAAGTCAGAACAAAAGCGGTATCGCAGTCGTCCCTTAATAAAGCGCGCTCAATACTGCCCTGAATCATTTGAGTGGCGATCCCCTGCCGCTGATAACGCGGGTCCACCCCGAGTGAGCGGATCTCAACCAACCGATCCCAACCGAATTTCAGGCTACAGATGCCGACGATTTCATCCTGTTTTTCGTAAACCAGAAAATCAGCAATATTTTCTTCAATTTCTGCCAAGGTGCGAAACAGCATTTTGCCGTCCTCGGAATAGAAACAGATCAAATTCTGGATGGCGTGAGCATCCTCTATTTTAGCTTCTCGTATCATTATATTGGGAACCTTAATCAAAAAAACCCCGGCTTTCAACCAGGGAATCCATAAGCTTTGAAATTTCGCTTGTTAGTTAATAAACCTTTTTTTCGCTCTGCGTAGTGATTCCCCAGTATCGGGGAAGTTGCAGAATTAGTCAACCCCACCACTCGGCGTGGAGCCAGTGTTGTCATCCTGAGTTCCATCGAAGGATGTGCCCTTCGATATACCCCTTCGGGGCAAGAAGGCAATGGTCAAATATCACTAACTCAGGGTGACTTGATTGAATTATTGATTCACTACCAGCTGATCTTTGAGTTGGTCGATGAGGAGGATGTTGTTGATGGAGATGGCGACTTTGTCGGCCATGCGTTCGAGAAACTCGGTGCCGAGTCCGTCATGAAAATGGAAAGGTTTGGGACTGCCAAACGCAATAGCCCCGACCAAGTTGTCCTGCGCCATAATAGGAATCAGCGCTTCAGATTTTATGTCACCGTGCCCGTTATTGGGACCGAACACTTCTGAATCTTTGATCTCACTGCGCAGGACAGGTTTGAGTCCGCTTTCAAACCAGCGGTCGGCAGTTTCCCGGCAGATGAATTTCACCATTTCATCCAGATTGCCGTTATAGCGTTGCCGCAACCGGTCTTCCATACAAGGGTCGGAACCTTTAATCAGACACAAAATAACATTGGGAATACCAAACCGGTTGGGAATTTCTTTTTTCAATTGCTCGACCATTTGATCCAGGTTGGTGCTGGTCAATACCAGTCTTTCGATTTCGAACAGGTGTTCCTGAATTTTTTCATTGGCACGGGAAATTTCGA
>JYMV01022028.1_pt1 | contig 10695 bp, 8 predicted proteins | sample 338911 | NCBI WGS metagenome assembly JYMV01 (sample SAMN03354496, study PRJNA234377) | hydrothermal vent metagenome | biome: Deep sea; feature: Hydrothermal plumes at the Eastern Lau Spreading Center, Western Pacific Ocean; material: Seawater | place: Tonga | collected 2009 | depth 2000 m m
CGAATACCATTCATTTGCTTGGGAATGAAACAACTCTACATTGCCCGAAACCACTTGCGGAAGTGTATGGCGAAAATCGAAATTGGAGTTGGAGTAGCGGTTTTTTACTCCTACATCCAATTGGAGAATCAAAAGAATTGGGAACCATCAAGGAAATCGCACTCGACGGAGCAACAACTGTCGAAGTAGGGTGGAATAGCGAACCGCCAAAGGTTGGTCAGTGGGTTCAATTCTGGTGGTATAACGATACAGGAAGCGACACGCTCTTCAAATGGTTGTATGGTGACGCTGTTTCGCCCAAACAGTATGGCAGGGAATTGCAAGAGTCCAAAAGTCGAAGAGTGGTTTCTTGGTTCAAGGTTATTTCAGTAGATGGTGACACCTGTACATTCGACCCACCGTTGCCAATGCCCGTCGAACTCCAATGGAATGTTCAGGTGATACAAGTACCCCACTTGAAACATTGCATCGTTGAAAATTTTCACTTCGACTTTGAGGAAACTCAATATCCTGGGCATTTAAAAGAACGCGGGCACAACGCAATTGCAGGGTCAGCACTCGTAGAATGTCTCTTCAAAAACATTTCAACGAAGAATGCAGATAGTGGCATCATCTTCAGTGGTTGTGGTTTCACAACTGTTGAAGGATTTACAACGACAGGTCGCATTATGCACCACCCAATCTGTTTGAGTTCATGTAGCCATTGCCTTGTTGAAGAATTTACGTTGAATGCACCTCACATCCATGGAACGACTATTTCTTGGTGTAGCCATTTCAATGTATTTACAAACGGAATTGGCAATGAACTCGCGATGGATTCTCACCGTGCCTGTTCATTTCGGAATTTACACCAAAACATCAAAATACACCATAGCGAATATCCACAACAACCACTTCGAAGTGGTGGCGCCTACAATCGTGGGTTGCATTCTGCGAGGGAAAATGTGTACTGGAACATTGAGCACATTTTTCCTACGAGTGGTGAACCGTTTGAAATTTCGTATTTACAACAATGGCCACTTGGTGTCTTTGTCGGTTGGCATGGGAATAGAGAAATTCTCCTTAAGCAAGCACTCAAAGGACAAGTCATTGAACAAATCAATATGAAGCCAACTGAATCTCTCTATTAATCTTTGGTATAGGTTCGCCGGAATGAGAGTTCAGCGTCATCCACTGAAATTCGAATGGAGCCTCCTTGCATCGATGCTGCATCGACTTTGTCAATGATGGGTATTCCATTGAGAAGAACTGAAGTTTTTTCACCTTGTTGAATCTCAATAGTGCACCACTCGCCTTGATCAATGAGGTTTGTAAGCATGGGGTACCCACCTATTCCACCGGTCTTTCGGTTGCCAGAAGTGGCAACATCAACTTCCAACTCACCAATACGTATGGTAGCACTCCCATGACCACTGAATTTTGTATCAAAACGAATGGAAGAAAACGGAGTCGAATGCGGAATGTTGACAATCCCAATTCCCTTTACGACCAGTTCGCTTGCGTCACTGTTAGTCCACTCAACCTCACCAGTTGTTGTGATGGTTGCCTCATCGTATTGAAAGGGTTTCCAATCATCGGAATGATGTACAACTTGTTCTTGTTTGATTCGGACATCACCGAAGGCAATGATCCCCTTGACATTTGAAATTTTAAGGGTCTCTTGACCACTTCGCGCCGTTTGAATATGCTTTTCTGCAATGACGCCATTGATTTCCACTTGTTGAATATCGTTGTCGCTGTATGAAATCAAGAGATTGTGCCAAATGCCCGGTGCAAGATATCCATCGATGGGGGTATCGGAAAGTCTGTATTCCATTCCGTTTGGTAGGCGTATCGATGCTTCCGCGCCTTGGGCAAGCATATACATCATTTTGATTTGCCCTTCTTTTGCTGAGAACTTCGTTTCCATCCACTCGCCCTCAGTAGCAACAAGGGCTCCCATACCTTCACTCGTGACGAACTGTGTCGGATTATCGATATCAAGTTCCGCGTTGCAGAGTTCAACACCGTTGTTGTGCCACAAATCAAATGCATCCGCCCACGTGAGGTAGAGCCACCCCTCAACTTCCTCTCCACGTTCAATTGGGGGTTCAGCCTCTTTTGCAACGTACACAAGTTTTCCGCCAGGCATCTTGTTGATGGTGTACGAGACTTCATTATGAAGAAGAGGTGTTCCATCCGTGCTAGTTGTGTTTGCAAATTTGAGCATGACACACTTGCCAGACTCTAGATTGTCAATCGTTACTTTCGCAGAATATCCGTCACCTGCAAGTTCAATATTTCCGATTTGAAGATCTTCAATGTTTTGTTTTGGTGAACCATATTCCCACCAATAGTTGTAATCGTATTTTTCCCCACGAATATCAGGCGCTTCAGCAAGTGGTTTTGTAAACGTAAATTCAAACCCATCTTCAACAAGATGTACTGTTTTCATTACAAGTGGTAATTCTCCACTGTATTTAATCCTTGCAATTCCACTTCCCGGTGCGAGACCGCCCCAACCCCGATTTGTCATCCCAGCGTAGAGCGTGCCATCAGGACCGTACTCAATATGGTATGCAGAACCAACTCGTTGGTGGGCAAGCCAACAAGCACCCTGAAGTACACCATCGATTTCTTCAAAAGTTGCGCGAAGAATTTGTCCGTTCGTCAATTCAGCAATAAGGTACTGACCCTGAAAGGGTCCATCGGTCGTGTCTTGAATCACGTTCCCAGTTGAACGCGACCATTTGTAAGGAATCCACAGGACAGGATGCTCTCTGTTTTTAACTTCCGGAGGTGGAGGTTGGGTGTCACTTGGTTCGGTCTCGGGTTGGTCTTCATACCAGCGAAGCGATGCTGGGTGTCCATAAAACGCACCTTCTTTTATTGCATAGACGGGGCAAACAGCCATCCAATCACCTTGATTGTCAGTGACCAAGAGCGTGCCGTCTTCCATTAGACCCATACCCGCTGGACTTCGAAGACCACCAGCGAGGGGAGTCACTATTCCGTCAGGTGAAAGTTTTAAAACCCACCCCCGATAGGGAGCCCGTGATTTTCCATGCCACCAATGTGGATTCCAAAAACCAACATTGAGCGAGAAATACATGTTGCCATCTTTGTCAACAGGAAGCCCAAAACCAAACTCGTGGTAATTGCCACTCATTCCAAAGTCTTGGGTGATTGTTTGCACTTCGTCGATGAGTTGATTGCCATCAAGGTCGAGGAGTTTTGAAACTTCGCTGCGTTGCATGATAAATATTTCGTTGTCGATGACTGCAAGCCCGAGACCTTCGTGCAATCCCTCACAAATCAATGTGAAGGTTGCATCTTCTGGGTTGACTGCATGTGGGTTATCAATTCTCCAAACTTGACCGCGTCTTGTACTGACGACCATGTCACCATCATCCATAAAACCCATGCCACCAACTTCGAGCACAGCACCCTCCGGTGGGGTGAGATAATCGACTGTCCACGGTTGTTGCACCAGACAGAGGGACGAGAGAATACTCAGCGTTGTGAACATTATGAAGTACCATCCCCGGAACCATTCTCGGAACCATCCCCAGAACCATTCTCGGAACCATCCCCGGAACCACCCTCATAGATGGCGTGTGTAATAATGAATTCGTGTTCGCCAGCGGGAAAAAACGGTGCGCTTGAAATATCGGTCGAAGAAGGTGGATGCACAATAATCGGTTCAGTTGAAACAATTGAAAATTGTTGTTCTATTAATGTTCGAATACCCGTCGTTGGCACACAAATCTCTTCTACTTCCGCAACCTTCTTTCCATCAGATGTGATGAGGGAATATCGAACTGCGCCATATGGTCCCAGGGTGTTCGTTGAAGTGAGTCGAGCATGAAGTGGAGCGTCATCTTTTGTTGTAAATAATTGATAGGGTTTGCCGTCCTCAACACTCACAACGATTGATCCTAATAATTCGAGTGGTGACCCACCACGTTCCCCCCAATCTACGCGCCGAACAAAGTTGCCTTGTCTGATTGTGAGTAACCGTACATTGTCAGCAAGATATTCATAACTAAATCGATCTGGATTTCCAACGACAAGTCCCCTTGGGTGGAGTTCGAGTCCTTCATGAATTGGTGGAATCATGCCACGAACGACGAGGGGTCTGTCTTTGACAATCATTTCAGTTTCATCCGGCGTCACTTCCCTCATTGATGGCGAAAACGAGCGAACATGCGTCGCAACAAGGGTAATTTGCTGCTCTGTGAGTACGTCAACGAAGGGCGGCATCGGTGTTCCTGGAATACCAGATGAAGTTGTTTTTGAAATCGCATGTAGAGTGTTACCAAACGAGAACCCCCCATCAATAAAACTTCTTGCTGGTCGGTCAAGTTCGATAAACCCCTTGCCATCGCCATCTGGTCCATGGCAAGAAGCGCAGTACAGCATGTAGATTTCTTGCCCATGCTTGGTAACTTTGATAGGTGTATTGGACTCTTGTTCTTCTGGGGGGTCACTACACCCAAGGAGAATAATCGGGAGGACGAGTAGGAAGATTCGAATCATATCCCACTAGGGTACATGACGAGCGAGTTCAATTGCGGCTAGGAATGCTAGCCTGGCCGTTTTTGCCATCAGTCACTTGGTGATAATCCTCGTGATCTTCTACACTTAAAAAAACTGCCGGCACACCTTGCTGCAGGAAGGGCCACTGGTCACCTCGATACAACCAGTCAGGGTGTTTGTCTCGAATAATAGTGAGCCCAATTGTTTTGTTTGCTTGAGTAATCGCTCTGGAGATTCGCGGAGCATCGGGTGAACCCTCTAAGAAAATAGTATTTGGTTCTCCGCGGCTAATCATGTCAAGATTAATCACTGCTTGGATGTCTCGCAATTGAATTGGCGTGTTCCGGATAAAGTGTCTTGAACCAACGAAGCCCGCTTCTTCCCCAGTGAAAGCGACAACAACAATGGAAGCATTCAGTGGTTTCTGGAGTTGACCAAGTGCCTCTGCAATTGCAATAAGTGAGGCTGTACCTGAGGCGTTGTCATCCGCACCGTTGTAAATTTTGTCTTCACCGGTTTTGCGTGGTTTTAAGTGGTCATAGTGAGCAACGAGCAAGACATAGGAATTTCCTGAACCCTTCTTCATCGCAACAACGTTCGGAGCATCACGCATGTCATCGGTTGGTAAGTACATGGATGACTGTCCTGTCAGTGGTATCAAACCCGCGTCTTTCCATTTTGTTGCGATGTACCTTGCAGCCCTCTTTGCCTCTTGAGATCGGTAATGTCGACCCTGTAATTCATCTGATGCAAGCCATCGAACATCTGCAAGGATGTTTTTTGCAACGATTGTTTGATACGGAGATTTTTGTTTTGAAGTGCAACTACAGAGAACGAGCAAGATACTCAATAAAACAAATTTAGACATGTTCAACTTCAATTCTACCCGCTGCAACCAATCCCAGAACAACTTCTTTATCGCCAGATTGAAGTGTCATTGAATCTGCTATGTCGTTTCGTGATGTGATTGTGATTGTCGAACCAAGGAGCAACCCACTTTCTTCGGCGAACTGTAAGAATGCAGTATCTTGGTTGCCAATTCTTGCAACCGAAACATGATCCCCTTCATGACAAGAAGCGAGTTGTGTGAGGGGTCTGTGCGGTAGTTCCCCGTCAGCGGTTGGAATAGGATCACCATGTGGGTCAACAGTTGGGTGTCCAAGCAGCGTATCTAATCGTTCGACAACTTCATCAGAAACAACGTGTTCAAGTTTTTCAGCTTCATCATGCACTTTGCTCCAATCCATTCCAAGAATTTGTACAAGGAAGAGTTCTACAATACGATGTCTGCGGACCACATGAATAGCAAGCTCTCGACCGCGATCGGTCAGTTTGACGCCATAATGAGGACGGTGAACGACATAGCCCGATTCGGCCAGACATTTGATCATCGAAGTCGCTGAACCGGGTGTTACGCCAATCGCTTTTTGCGACTCTTTTTTTGGCGTACGGATCGAGTAGAAAGAGGGCTTTTAGGTAATTTTCTATCGTAGGTGTAATCATCGGTTGATTTATAGCATACCATAGATTATACTTTTGACCAATCAAAAAGGAGTCTTTTGTGGCATTCAAAAGCTTATTATTCGTTTTACTCTTGACATCAAGTGCTATGGCGAAGCCAATTCAAATTATTGCAACTACTGGTATGGTCGCGGACATTACTCGTCAAGTTGCGGGTGACCACGCTATCGTCACCTCGTTGATGGGTGAGGGTGTTGACCCACATCTCTACAAACCTACTGCAGCAGATGCAAAAGCCATCGTTTCAGCGGACATGGTGTTTTACAGCGGGCTCATGCTCGAAGGTCGAATGTCAGACACGTTCTTCAAAGCAGCACGTATGGGCAAACTCGTCTACCCAGTCACCGAACTAATCGATGAAACCTATTTGCTCGAACCCCCCGAGTTTAAAGGGCACTGGGATCCGCACGTTTGGATGGATGTTTCAGCATGGTCACAAGCTGTTGAAGCCGTTGCAGTTGCACTGTGCGAACAGGATGAAGCGAATTGCGAATCATATAAAGCGAACGCGAGGAAGTACCAAGCAAAATTAGAACACTTGCATGAGTATGCGCTGACCTCGATTGCTTCCATACCCGAACATCGAAGAGTGCTCATCACAGCACACGACGCATTCAATTATTTCGGTCGTGCATACGGAATTGAAGTCGTTGGTATTCAAGGATTGTCTACAGAATCCGAAGCTGGCATTGAAGATGTCAATCGTCTCGTGAACATGCTTGTTGATAAAAAAATTACCGCTGTCTTTGTTGAATCAAGCGTGTCAGATCGAAACGTCAACGCTTTAATTGAAGGAGCCGCTGCGAAAGGGCACACTGTCACAATCGGCGGTCGCTTATTCTCTGATGCAATGGGGCAGACTGGCACCTACAAAGGAACATACATTGGAATGTTAGACCACAACATAACGACAATTTCAAAAGCACTAGGTGGTAATGCCCCCGAGGGTGGTTATGCGAAGTTGTCAGAATCTACATCCAGTGTAAGCAGCGCGGATGAACGTTGAAGTTGGTCATTCTGCGAGTTCTCCCGTTTCGATTCACGACCTTACGGTTGCATATCACCGAAAGCCTGTACTCTGGGATGTTGATTTAGATATTCCAGAAGGCAAACTCATTGCAATTGTTGGACCCAACGGGGCTGGAAAAAGCACGCTGATCAAAGCGATTCTTGACATTGTTCCAAGAGCATCGGGCAATATTTTGTTGTATGGGAAGCCATTTAAAAAACAACGAAAACTAGTTGCATACGTTCCACAGCGAGAATCGGTGGATTGGGATTTTCCCATCGATGCACTTGGCGTTGTACTTATGGGCAGATATGGCAAAATCGGTTGGTGCAAACCTGTACTGAGGAAAGATCGTAAGATTGCAATGGACGCACTAGAAAGGGTAGGAATGGTTGAATATGCTCACCGTCAAATCAACCAACTTTCAGGTGGCCAACAACAAAGGGTCTTCTTGGCACGAGCGTTAGCGCAGGATTCAATGATATATTTTATGGATGAGCCTTTTGCGAGTGTAGACGCAGCAACTGAACGAGCAATTGTTCAAGTTCTTGGCGATCTCCGAACATCAGGAAAGACAATTGTCGTTGTGCACCATGACTTACAAACGGTTCCAGAATATTTTGACAACGTCATTCTGCTCAACATGCGGGTTGTTGCGCATGGTTCAGTTGAAGAAGTGTTCACCGATGAAAATTTAAAGAAGACATACGGTGGCCGACTTACACTCTTGTCCGAAGCAGCTGATCGCCTCGCAAGAGGTAAGGTGACGAGTTGATTGCCAACCACTCACTCTCTGATTCTCGAATATTTCTACCATCATTCGAACATATCTCGCGGGTGTTGCTCCTAGAAGATTACAACACTCGCGTTGTAGTGCTAGGAGTGATGGCACTTGGTGCAGCAGCAGGTGTAGTTGGAACATTTTTACTGTTGAGAAAACGTGCATTGACTGCAGATGCATTGAGTCATGCAACTCTTCCTGGAATCGCGATTGCATTTATGGTCGTTGTTGCATTCGGTGGAAGCGGAAAATCGATGTTGGGTTTGCTTCTGGGAGCATTTGTGTTTGGTTGCATCGGGGTGCTGTCTATTTTGGCAATACGGCATACCACTCGGTTGAAGGACGACGCTGCAATCGGCATTGTGTTGAGTGTTTTTTTCGGGTTGGGTTTGTGTTTATTAAAGATTGCATCCGAGATGCCAAGCGGTAGTGCAGCGGGCTTACAAGGGTTTATTTTTGGCAAAGCAGCTTCAATGGTTGCAAGTGATGCGATGATGATGCTCGGCGTTGCGGTTGGCATTATCCTTGTCACAGGAACGTTACGTAAGGAATTTACACTCCTTTGTTTTGACGAAAAGTTTAGCATCACCCAAGGTTGGCCTGTTCTCACCTTAGATGTCGTGCTCATGGGCATGGTTGCAGTTGTCACGGTTATTGCTTTGCAATCAGTTGGGCTCGTTCTCGCAGTTGCGATGTTAATTATCCCCGCTGCATCAGCGAGATATTGGGCAAGAAATATCACCTCAATGTTAATCGTTTCTGCGTTGATCGGGTGTTTGAGTGGGTGGCTGGGTGCAACAATGAGTGCGCTCATACCACGAATGCCTACAGGTCCAATCATTGTGTTGGTTTGCGGTTTTTGGTTTGTTTGTAGTTTTATTTTTGGACGAAACAATGGCATTATTGTGAGTCAAATTGTACGAGTACAATTGAATCGAAGAGTTGCAATGCAACATTTGCTTCGAGCAATGTGGGAAACATTCGAACGTGAAAAAGAGCGTTCCATCCCAGTAGAAACAATCGTTTCGATGCGATCATGGAATCACTCATTTGTTGTACGGCAATTAAAACGTGCGAAGAGGCGAGGGCATGTAACAAAAAGAGAAGACAATCTTTGGATTCTGACCGAAGAGGGCTCCGTTGAAGCAAACCGAATTGTTCGAAACCACAGGCTTTGGGAGGTCTATCTCATTAATTACGCTGACATCGCACCTTCGCATGTTGATCGAGATGCTGACATGATTGAACATGTTCTTGGCATTGACATGGTGCAGAAACTTGAAAAACTCCTTCAATCTGCCCGCAATTTACAAAGCCCTCATCCGATTGGAGTTGATGTAAAGACATGAATTGGACAGAGATAGATACATGGATTGTGATTATTGGTTCGCTTTGCGCTGCTGGATGCGCAGTTCCAGGAACAATTCTCGTGTTACGTCGCATGAGCCTGATGGGCGATGCCATTAGCCACACCGTGTTACCGGGAATAGCAATTGCATTTTTAGTCACAGGCTCAAGAGATCCAACTGCGATGTTGATTGGCGCTGTTGTTATTGGATTGATTACAGCATTTTTAGTGCAAGCAATTCAAACATTAGGAAAAGTCGAAATTGGCGCATCTATGGGAATCGTATTTACTGTTCTATTCGCATTTGGTTTAGTGCTCATGCGACAAGCCATTGATCACGTGGACATTGACCCAGATTGTGTTCTTAACGGTGCGATTGAATTTGCATGGTTCGATCAAGCGCCTGATGGTTGGGGTATTCCGCGAGGTGCATATGTAAACGGAGTCATGCTCATCGCAAATCTGTTTTTCATGTTGTTGTTTTACAAAGAATTTAAAATTACAGCGTTTGATCCGCCTCTTGCAAAATCTCAAGGAATTCAACCCTCATTCATGCATTACATGTTGATGACAATGACTGCAGCAACCGCCGTAGCAGCATTTGAAACGGTTGGCAGTATTCTTGTTGTTGCCATGTTTATCGTCCCGCCAGCCACTGCGTATTTATTGACGGATCGGTATGGTGTCCTGATCATACTCGCTCTAGTGCTGGCTGTTGCTTCTGCTGGACTTGGTCATCTTTCTGCAATTACAGTTCCTACTTGGTTTGGGTACAGCGGCACAACGACAGCTGGCGCAATGGCTGTGGCGGCTGGGGTACTGTTTTTAATCGCGTGGATGATTTCTCCAAATCAAGGTCTCATTTCTAGAATTCTTCGAAATGTAGAAACAAGAGCACATGTTCTTAGAGAAGATGTTCTTGGTTTACTCTGGCGCATCGAAGAACGAAATCAGGGTATGTTGCAATCAAATGATCTCCCTCAATTGTTCGGAGTCACTTCTAGAAAGGTGCGCCTTGCCCTGCGCCGTCTTCTCAAACAAGGGGCTGTCCAAGTCACGGAGTCAAGTTGGACGTTAACCAGTGAAGGTCGACGACGTGCGACAACTCTGGTCAGGTCGCACCGCCTGTGGGAGGTATATCTTGAACAACACTATCCCCAAGACACCCATCAACTTCATCACGCTGCATCAAGGCTTGAGCACGTCACGACAGAAGAGATGAAATTACAATTGGGTGACGCTGATGTTGATCCACATGGCTCTCGGGTTCCAGATGACGAGCCAGTAGAAGAGTGATATGCTGTCATCATGATTCGTACTACTCTTTGTTGCTTTCTGTGTTTTCTTGTTTCATGCTCCATGTCCAAAGAAGACGGAAGTGTTATTTCGAGACCCTTTTCAGCAGTTGATTCGACTCGAGAGATTGTTCTTGCACCAAATCATACGTTTGAAATTGTATTGCCCAGCAATCCGACAACGGGATATGATTGGACATTGGAAGTCGACCATCCCGAGGTT
>JYMV01023695.1_pt1 | contig 10695 bp, 28 predicted proteins | sample 338911 | NCBI WGS metagenome assembly JYMV01 (sample SAMN03354496, study PRJNA234377) | hydrothermal vent metagenome | biome: Deep sea; feature: Hydrothermal plumes at the Eastern Lau Spreading Center, Western Pacific Ocean; material: Seawater | place: Tonga | collected 2009 | depth 2000 m m
CGTATGACTTGCCAGCACCTCTACCCCCGTAAAATACCTTGAATCTATATGGCTTAAACAAGGGCGCGAATACCCTAGACAACTGAACTTTTGCCACAACATTTTTAGGCTTTATACGCTCAACCTCTACCATGTCTATTTCAGCAATCATTCAAAATCACTATCAGGGTCTATAAACTCAACTAGCATATTCATGTCACCATTAATTTCAAGTTCTTGTTTATCACCCCATCCACGCTTACGACCTTTACGCTTTAGAATTGTCTCGCAAGCCTTGAGCTTAATAGCCTCATTGTCTGATAAGACAAGCGACATCATGCCTGTCTCAGCCAAATCAAGATTACTCTCTCTGATGTCATCTAATTGCTCAGGGTCTTTTGATGCCCTATCCTGTACTGCTTGACGTGTATAAGTACCACCTGTAACCGTAGCAATCGAATTTGCTGTAGCTTGAAAAACCCCGTTGTTATCTCTTAGTAGTTTCCAAAAATCTTCGTTATTAATCTTAGTAAAGCTCATAATTTGTCAAGTTAGTCAAGTTATTTAAGTGAATAGATACCCTTATGACCATCAAATTCAGTTTCTATTTCATAACCTGCTGAACGCAATCTACAAACTACTGAACGTAAAGCACCAATTGAGTAGAGTTTCTTTGCTTCCTTTTGAGTTAAAGTCTTATTCTTCTTGAGGTGGTCAATTACCGCCTTTGCCTGTGTGTTTGCTTTTGGTGAACAATTAATAAAAGCTTCATAGATGTGATAACCCACGACACCAATTAAAGTTCCTGTCAAAATCAATATTAATTCCATCATTTACCCTTCTCCTTAGTTTCATTTATCAAATAATTAACCTCAAGCAGTATCTGTTCATACTTGTAAGTTTCTGTAATCTCTTTTGCTTGTTTGATGCCTTGTTTCGCCATCGTCTTAATCGCTTTCAACTTAACTACACACTCTTCCATCGTATGAATCATGGTGCTTTTACTCCCATTGCTTTGTAATAAATATCTTCAGGATGTGGTAAGACAATCCCCAGTTCTGCCATTGACATATCAATTCGTTGAAGAAAATCTGCAAAAGCTTGAACCTTTAGCTTTCGCGTACTTGGTATCTTCATTGAACCGTCTGCATAAAATTCTTTGTTAATAAAATCACACTTAAATCTAGTATGTAAGCCTTTACGCCATTTACCATCTTCCAAGTAATCTTTAATAGGTTGTCCTGTTTCTTGCTCTATAACCCCATAGTACAGCCACAACAAAGAGTTCTGCTTTGATGAACGTGTCGCTTTGTCAGATTTAATCTCGATAATTGCTTTCTCCACTTTTGGGTTCTCCAAGAAAAAATCTTGTACTAACGTCTTAAAAATCATCTCTTTAGGCTTGTTACGCTCAATTAGTCTTTTCAAAGTAAGCCCTTAGCTGACATACGAATCTGAGTTCTTATCATTGCTCTATAACCTTGAAGCTCAAGCCACTCTTTTTCATAGTCATGAGGCTCTCTTCCGTCAAACTTAGAATGACAATTGAAACATCCATAGAAGCCTTGAAAATCCATCATTTTTTGACCCATACCACCACCGCTTAAATGGCAAAAAACAACCGTGTTATTTTCAACACCTGAAAAACAACCCTCCAATCTCAACTGGCATGGTTCACCCCTACTTGATTCGGTCAGTTTGCTCATTTGATTATCTTAGCAATCTCTTTAATTCCTGAAACAGAAGCCCATGTTTTCCGACCTGAAGAATAATGCTCTCGCATAACTTTAATCAAGCTCTCATTTTCTAAATCTCTTACCCATTCAATAACAAATTTTGGTATAGCGCTTTCAGGACAACCACACGTTAGCCAAGCGATTACCTTTGCTTTTTGCTCACCATAATTCATATAACTAAAATCTAACGCCCATTGTTCTTTATTTGGTAACTCTGACTTCTTTTCTTCAAGCATATTCTCTTCAGGTACAGAATTAACATGAGTAATATTTTCAAGTAATTGAGATATGCCTTCTTCAGCAGGATAGTTTGGGATGCTTTTCATCACCTTCGAGTGTTGAAATAAGTTGTAATCTTTCTTTTCATTTAACAAAAAGTCAATAATCTTCTCAGCCCAAATATTCTTAACGCTCATCTTTATCTTGTTATAAACGATTAACTCATTTACAATTTCATTCGCTCTTTTATTTACACCATCTTCAGTCATACCCCTCTCCTATGCCAGCCTTAATAATTCACTTGAATTAAAATCATCAATAACTGACTGTTTAACACCACCATCTGCTGTCCAAGGGTTTTCACCTTTCTTTTCAGCTTGGTTAGCAATCATTCTTAACCTCTGCTCATCACCTATATTTCCAAACGTGCCTTTTTTTGATTTTTGAATTTGCGTTTGAGGCTGAATTTCATCAGTCCATCGCTCTTGTGAGATGTAGGTTGTTGGGTGAGGTATAAATCCATCAAGCCACCCTCTATCTTTGACTTGTTTAACTTTCACATCATTAATGATTTGTTCGGCTATTGAATCAAGTTTGTGTTTTTTCCATAAACTCTTAGCCTCTTTCTTTTTAACCTTCAAAGGATAACAAGACCAAAATTCATCGAATTGACCAATAGTATTATGTTTAGTAGTATTATGTTTAGTGGTAGGATATATCGGATTCATTTCCGAGTGATTTCGGATTTGTTTCCGAGTCTCTTCGGATTCATTTCCGACATAGGGATTTACTTCATTCGGATTTATTTCCGACATAGTGTCTGAGAAGTAACTTTTTCCAATTTTTGTTAGACAAATACAGTCCTTCACACCTGACTTTTTATAGTCAATTAGTCCTAAAGAATCTAGTGCTTTAAGATGACGATAAACTGTGTCAGGTTTGATTTTTAATAACTCTAGTTCTCTACATATAATTTGACGAGATACCCAGTAATAATAAACACCATCAATCTCAATAGGCGTAGCCCACGTTGAAGCCATGCTCAACATATCGAAGATGTGTGCTTGATTGATATTTTTAATACCTAGCTCAATTGCTTTAGCTTGATTAACGTATAAATTAAACTTCATCAATCCCCCTGATTGAAAAATTAAGGTAGCCATCACCTTTGCTCACTACATTCTTTATTACTGTCGCTCTCATAATTCGTCTATCATCAAATCCGTATTTCTTCTGTAAAATATCTTGTAGCGGCTTTACTGGGTTATCCCAATCAGCAAGCGTATTAAGTCCAAACTCATAGCAAGCTTCTAAGTCACCTTCTGCTGGTATTTCATATTTTGGCAGACGTAACAATAGCTCCTGTTCATAAGCTTTATAGGCTGGCGTTTTAAAGCGCTTACCTTGCCATGCGTCATTAACGCTTAGTGGCTTAATGTGTATTTGAATTGCGTTCATTCTTCTTCTCTAGCATCCCAAAACAACGGGCAATCTTCCTTACCGTCTTTCATTAACTCAGGCTCACCCTCAATTAATTCGTGTTCACGAAAACTTGTATTAGTTGTCACTCGATGCGACAAACAATAATGAGCGCTTAAACATACAGATTTACATACTTGATTCATTAATCCCCCGATTTATTGAATTAGTCAGGATATAAATCACGTCTTAATTGATGACGTGTAACCATTCCATTAGTTAGTTTTTCTATCGTAATAACGTGTTCAGCGGCTACCCTGCGATGTCCTAATGCCCACTGCTTAATAGAACTCTTGCCTACTCCTAGCTTGTCAGACAAATGCTCATAAACTCGTTCCATGCAGGAATACTCATCATTATTTGACTGTTTAACTATCCATTCTCTTAATTCCATTCGATACCTTTTCTATCATTATTTTAAAACCATGTTACATATTGTATAGCATTTAGTAAAAGATAGTCGGTTAATTGATATTAATATTGCAAAAAGATAGGCGAGGATAATTTTTGTAACGTAGGTTACATTGTGTATGTATAATCAAATTATTTCATACTAATAAATCATGGATAGTAATTGGATAAAAAGAGCCAAACATTTAATGGCAGAACAAGGTGTTACTCAGCTCGATATTATTCCTATTATGAATGTAAAAAGCAGAGGTGCTGTCTCCCATTACTTAACAGGTCGCAATAAACCTACGCTTGAAGCCCTGACCAAACTTGCAAAATATCTTAATGTCACCCCACAGTACCTATTGTATGGTGGCGAAAAAAACACTGAAGTTAACGGTGTATTATTAACTCAGTGTTCAAAGGTTGTTAGAGAATTAAACGCTGACAACAATCTTGGACTGTCCGAAGAACAACAAGTTCAACTAGTTATATTTATATATAACCAAAGTCAAAAAGAAGAAGGTATCGAAATACTATCTGACAAGCAGATAATTGATACCGCCAATCTTCTGTTAAACACACTAGCCGTATAGGGATTTTCAACATTCGTATAGTTTTGTTTAATACAATGGGTCAGATAAAACTATTATTATGAACCGTAAGTTACAAATCACGTTATAATATGACTCACTTCTTGAGGAGAGGGTATGACATTAATTTTGATGTCGGTCTAGAAATAGGCTTTTAATTAAGGAAAAAGAAATGAACATGACCCAAACAAAACTTGAGAACGCAGTAAAGAATAAATTATCAAATGGCTACCTAGCAATGGATTCCAAGAATCTAATATTATGGGGCGCTTTAACTTCATTATTTGTTACGACCAACCTAGTAACACATCTAGTCAGTTATCAAAAAGCACAGGATGACTGTATTCACACACAACAAATTTCACAAGCACAACACGCGAACCATCAAACTCATATTGATAATATGAGATTCTAAAATTGCTTATTGATAGTGCATTTCACTCTGAACTGCATGGTTCAATCCTTAACTATATAAAATGAAGATACATATAGTATTAATAATAGTTGACAATGTTACATTATGTAATGTATAATCTCTTTAACTTAATAAGAAAAGGAGTTACAAAATGCAAAACACTAAAACGATAAGACTAATAGACAATGAAAAATTAGAAAACGGTGATGTTTTAAGATTGCCAAGCTACCTATTTGATGCGGTAGATATTATTACTAAATACTATAAGCGTCAAGGCTATAAGAAAGATGACATTTCAATTAGTGTTATTTCAGGTGCTATTTATGATGTAACCCTAACAGGTAAGGTGGCGTAATGAGAAAAGAAATTAAAAAAGCGTTCAACCTAGGAACAATAGAACATTTGTCGGGATTTGATAAAACAGGTAATCAAGTTTGGCTTTCACAAGAATTTGATTTGTTTGTGGTAGAAGGAAATGGCAGAAAAGGATTTAAGACATTCGATGGCGCTTTCAACTTCTTTAACAAGAATACAAAAGGCATGGAGATTGAAGTAACGCTACAAGATTTCGATGTTGTAGATATTGATTATTTTATCTCAATGATGCACTAGGAGAAATAATATGACAGACTTAGAATTAATTAAACAAAGAGACATTTCAAGGGAATTAGTAATGAATATTACATCTATTGTTAATATCGAATTTGATGTGAAATATGAATGTGATATAAAAGTATTTTGCAGACTAACATTCTCAAGTGGTGAAATGACATGGTTTAAAGACTTGCGAGACCTTGCTACTTATACTTCAGGGATGATTAGGGTACAAAAATTACATGAAGGGGTGGCGTAATGAAAGTAATTGAATACAAAACACCTAGTAACGCAATCCGTCATGGTTTGTTAGTTACCCAAGGTAGAAAATGGACTCACATCATTCTAGTAGAACATCCCATTAGGATGACGAGAATCCCTAATACCGACCTTTCTTCAGTTAATGAGATGAAGTATAAGGTCAGTAGAGCCAAGCGCATAATTAAGGACATGACTAAATCGTACTATGGAACTATCCGTAACGCGCCAAAGAATGTTAGAGAGGCGCTTAAAAAAGGAGGTGCTGAATGACACAACCCGAAATAGGAACTACTTGGTGGTGGCATGGCTTCGAGGCTTGGCGTGTAGTCAGCGTAGATTCATGTAATGATGAGTTTGGTGAAGAAGATAGAATGTTTGTTACTATCATCTCTAAGGACTTAAATCAACTAAGAACCGTGTGGACTAAATCCTTCTACAAGATATGGGATGATAAGAGAAGCAAAACAAAAAGAGGAGAAATAATATGAGTAATGAAAACGAACCCACTCAATGGGAGATGGAAGATGCTAGAGCTGACGCTGAGTATGATATTAAGAAAGACAAATGCGCTCACTTACCCAAAGATATTTGGAACAAGGTATCTAGTATGCCAACTTCACAGGCTGTGATGTATGGTGAAGAGCTTACTAAAATTGCCAATCAAGTAGTTTTTAATAGAGATATTGTTGAATCAATATGGGGCAAAGATTTTGACAAACCGTCTGAATTTTCTGATGTCAAATGAAGATACAAAATGTATTGCATAATCTTAATCGTAACGGTATAATGAAATTATGTTACTTAAACTCATTTTTAAAAATCTTTGAAACAGATAAAAATGGTGACTTTAAAGATGACCGCATTGTTTTAGTTATTTTTGGAACAGTGATATTACTAACAGGACTTGTAGAGGGAATGACGTTATGACAATAACTAAAAATAATAAAAAGGAATACCTTAATTTGCAAACTGCGGCTTACAAACTAGGCTGGGAATCTTGCGAAAAAGGAAATACACACACACAAATCTCAACAGATAAAGGGGTGCAAGCTGACTTCGATACGGGCTACGGCTCTTGTTGGGCAAATAATGAATCACTTAACAATGGAGTGTTTAACTAATGGAATTAGGAGAATTTGTAATAGGAAGTGCCGTGATGTTTCAAATGTGGCTTTTCTACGTGACGTTTAGTAATCTATAAGGAGAGTGATATGAAAAATAAAAGTGTTTTTGAAACTTTAAGTGTTATTGACGTTAGCGCTTATACAAAGAAAAAAGGGAGATTTAATTACGTTTCATGGGTATTTGCTTGGACAGAAGTAAAGAAGAAATACCCTGATATGAACTCAACAGTATATGAGAATGCCGATGGTTGGAATTACCACCATGATGGAAAAACTGCTTGGGTGAAAGTTGGCGTTACTATTGGTGAATTAGAACATATTGAATATTACCCAGTAACCAATAATAGCAACCAAGCTATAGCATTAGAAAATCTTAATTCATTTGACGTGAACACTGCTATTCAGCGTGCCATAACTAAGTCTATAGCCCGTTTTGGATGTGGCTTAAATGTATATGCAGGTGAGGACTTACCACTGAGCGAAGATGATTTTATGACTGACGAAGAATTAGAAGTTAAAGCTAAAGCTGACGCTAAAGTTAAAGCTGAAGCGCATAAGAAATCTATGGCTAATAAAGAACTTGTTAAAGAATACGTCCATAAGATTGATGTTAATTGCGCCCGTGAAGAAGCTGGCGAGGTTCAAACATTGCTTGATGAAGTTAATGAGGCAGGTATTAAGCGAGGTGTTTGGGATAAAGTCAATCCCATATCAATAGCTTTTATTAACTCAATGAACGAAGAATTGGTGGCGTGATGAAGTTATTTGAAGCAAAGAAATATCTAGTCAATAAAGAAAGGAATTTAGGTATCGACCACCTCTCAACAAACACTAAAAACGTCTATGCGTTTATTGCTGACCAACAAGACACAACCATTGCCAAAATTACAAAACATAGTTTTTTTGACTCTATTTCAATTTCAACAATTAAACGGTCAGTACGGCTTTTAGAGTATGAGAATTTCATACAGATAAAGCCATGCTTAGTTGATACACGTCATCGTTTAATAAATATCAAACCATGAAAAAAGTACATTTAGCTGACAAATACGCACTAGCACTATTATTGATTTGTGAACTTGATATTGATAAAGATACTGATTCAGAAACCATAGACGAAATAATCACTGAGATGATTGAGGCTGATGAATCACCATATAAGTTGCAGATATTAACGAGAAACCCAAAGGAGCTACACTAATGACTTTATTTAATTTAACACAACAACAAAAACATATTTTATCGATGGAGGATATGGATGAGCAGACTGTTATTGACACTTTAGAAGGCTTGAATATTGAAAGTAAATTTGCTTCTTACTCAGCCGTCATCAAGACATTAAATGCTGATTCTGATGCTTTGGCGAATGCTATCAAACAATTACAAGAGAAGAAAAAATACACAGAGAATAAGGTTGACAGATTAAAAGAAATAGCCATGAACGCAATGATAGAGCTAGACATGATAAAGGCAGGTGATGCCATCCATTCATTGACGTTAAGGACAGGCTCTAAGATGTCAAAGGTGGTACATGATGACACCGCAAAGTTTCCAATTGAGTTTGTGTCATTAATAGAAAAGTTTGATAACGCAGGTTTGAAAAAGGCACTTAAAAATGGTGTTGAATTTGAAGGGTATCACCTAGAGAATGGTGAGCCAAGTATTTTAATAAGATAGGGGAGCAAATGGAAGAATTGAAAGCTGACTTTGATAGATACGTGCTAGTGTCGTATGAAATCGATGCTATTAAAAATGAAGAAATTAAAGGTTTAAAAAGGATTATCAGCCGCCAAGAAGCAACTATCGAATTAATGGAAAGATTACTAAACAATAAGGGGAAATAATATGAGCAAAATAGGAATTAGCATCGGCATTGATGTGACCAAGATAGACAAATTAAGACTAAAGCAAGATGGTGAAAAAATATGGATGAATTTAACCACTTATATTGACACAGAGAATGCTGGGAAGTTTGGAGACCACGGTTTTATAGCCCAATCAACCAGTAAAGAAGAAAAGGAGTCAGGCATAAGAACACCTATTTTGGGTAACTGTAAAGTATTCTTTAAAGATGATAGTGCAGTGCAAGTTAAACAAGAAATACCACCACCTATAAGTGACGCACCTTTTGATGACGATATTCCATTTTAACGGTGGCTAAACTTAAAAAATTCACGCTGTCTGACGGCAGTGTTACCGACTGTGAAAAGGTTGCTCGTATTGTAGGTATAACATTGAAAAATAGCAGGGTTAGACTTGCTCAATCTTCAGACCCTGAACGTGTTTATATGAAAAAACAGGTTCACTCACGAACACATAAAGAGAGTTATATGATGCGTTCAATTCTAAACCGTGAAGCGAGTATGTATAACGAAATGTTTAAACTAGTTTTTAAGACTATATAGAAGTTACAACAAGTAATGAAGGATACAATATGTTACAATTTAAAACTATAAAGCAATTCTCAAAAGAGAGTGGCTATTCAGAAAAGTCTATACGACATAAACTGGATAAAGGTGTGTGGGGTACTGGTATTAGATTCAAAGCACCTGACGGTAGGGTTTTAATAAGCACAGAAGGATTTGAAAGATGGGTACAAGGCACAGAATCATCAATCCGACTTAGGTTCACTTACCTTGGAAAACGCTGGCAAGAAATTATCAAAGGCTCGCCTACCGAATCTAACCTAGAACAAGTATCACAACTCCGTAAAGACGTACTAGCTGAAATTAAGCTAGGAATCTTTAACTATGAACTCACCTTTCCCGATTCAAACAAAAACATACAAAAGGTTAATGTCCTTCTTGGCAAAGAATCAAACAAATTAACCACTGGCGAATACTTGCTTACTTGGCATGAGTACAATGCTCGTACTTTAGAAGAAACCTCAGAAAAAGAAAACCTCAGAATAATACACACATCCCTCTTACCTGATATTGGTCACATTCCATTAGTTGAACTTAGATGGACTGATGTTAAGAAAATGGCTTTGAGTTGGAATAACGTCACAAAGTCTATAAAAAACAAATTAGCCCCACTACGCAAAGCACTACGACACGCTGTTGATGATGGATTGATTGAATCGAATGTATTACTTGGTAAATCAGTAGACGGCATTCAAAAAGAATTTAATCCTGAAGAAGAAGAAGTAGCGCCATTCGATAAAAGAGAAAGACAGGCAATCTTAGACGCTTGTCGGCACGAACAAGACCACAACCTTTTTAAATTCATCATGTGGACAGGCTTACGAACATCTGAGGTAGTATCAATTACTTGGAGTGATATAGATTGGCACAAAGGCACGGTAAGAATTAACAAAGCCCAACCTCGCAAGGCTACTAAACTTAAAAGACCTAAAACAAAAGCAGGTGTTAGACAAGTTAAGCTATTCCCTGACGCACTTAGAGCCTTAGAATCTCAGAAGGACTACACCCTATTAGCAGGTAAACAAATATTCAACAATCAAAATACGCTAGAACCTTGGAATGGTGATGGTGCTATTCGTGAACACTTTAAGGTTATTTGTAAAAAAGCTAAAGTCAGATACAGGAGACCTTACCAATTACGACACTCTTACGCAACCATGATGTTAATGGCAGGTGAACCAGTTAGGTGGTTATCTAAACAAATGGGTCATGCCACCCCAATGCAAACTATGAACGTCTATGCCAAGTGGATTGACGAAGATTCACCTGATGCTGGAAGTAAGGCAGTTGAGATGTTTTCAACTTTAAACGAGGAAAAACTAGAATCCTGTGGAATTGGGTAAAAGCACCCCTCAGTTACCCGATATTTACCCCTACAAAAACCTCTAAATTTAGCTACTTTGGGTTACTATTTGGGTTAATGGCTCTACAACCCCTACTACTACAACATGAGGGGCAGGTTCAAATCCTGCCAGCCCA
>JYMV01042845.1_pt1 | contig 10695 bp, 8 predicted proteins | sample 338911 | NCBI WGS metagenome assembly JYMV01 (sample SAMN03354496, study PRJNA234377) | hydrothermal vent metagenome | biome: Deep sea; feature: Hydrothermal plumes at the Eastern Lau Spreading Center, Western Pacific Ocean; material: Seawater | place: Tonga | collected 2009 | depth 2000 m m
TCCAGATGATTTAAACGATTTATCACTAATTAAGTCCTTTGTCTTTGGCACGATTCGTTTTTATCATCAACTGAATGATATTGTCTCTGGGCTACTTAAGCATCCGATTGAAAAAGAGAATCTCGACATTCATTGCTTAATGCTATTAGGCGCCTATCAAATTTTGCACTCAAATGTCGCGCCACATGCCATTATTTTCGAAACGGTCAATGTGGTAAATGACTTAAACAAACCTTGGGCTAAGGGGTTGGTTAATGCCATCCTGAGAGAGGTAGATCGTCAAAAACACTTACTACAAAAACAACCACACTATTCACACCCGAGCTGGCTGGTGAAAAAAATCAAAAACAACCACCCTGATCATTTTGAACAAATCTTTGCCAATAACAATCTTCAAGCACCCATGGGTATTCGAGTTCACCCTACTTACCAGCTTGATGATTATCAAGCTTCGTTATCAGCGATTGGTATCGAGTCTCACCAAGTTGATATTGCACCACAGGCTTTGGTGTTAGAAAAAGCAGTTTCAGTTTTTAAACTGCCCGACTTTGAGCAAGGTGCTTGCTATGTGCAGGATTGCTCAGCACAATTAGCTGCATACTTACTCAATCCCAAAGAAGGTGAACTCATTTTAGATGCTTGCAGTGCACCCGGTGGCAAGACCACACACCTAAGTGAATTAGCACCAAAATCAAACATTGTTGCCCTTGACAATGACGGAGAAAGACTCAAACGAGTTCAACAAAATATAGATCGATTTAGTATTAAGAATATCACTATATTGCAAGGTAATGCCCAAACTCAAGATTGGTGGGATGGCAAACTATTTGATAAAATTTTATTAGATGCCCCTTGCTCAGCTACTGGTGTAATACGTCGTCACCCTGATATTAAACTCTTACGAAAACCTAAAGATATAACTGCTCTAGTCGCTCTACAAAAAGACATTCTTGCAAGGCGGAATACTACTGTACGCCACTTGTTCAATCTTAAAATCTGAAAATGAAGAGCAAATGAGTTGCTTTTTAGAGTCATATGAAAATGCCCAAGAACTCAAAATAGATCTAGATTGGGGTATTAATACCAAGGTTGGTAAACAACAGCTCCCGAGTCATAATTTTGATGGTTTTTATTATGCAAAATTACAAAGAAGAGTGTAATAATCTTCTCTGATAATAAAAAGGCGCCCAAAGGCGCCTTTTTATTATTTTTCTGATTACTTTATTATTACTTTTCTAAAGCAATATCCAACACTTCGTCAATCCACTTAACCTTAACAACATTAAGCTTGCCTTTTATTTTATCTGGCACTTCTGAAAGCTCACGTTCATTATCATCTGGAATGATAACTGTTTTAATACCGCCACGGAGTGCCGCCAACATTTTCTCCTTCAACCCGCCAATTGGTGTGACCTCGCCTCGAAGTGTAATCTCTCCCGTCATCGCAACATCAGCTTTAACCTTACGTCCTGTTAATACAGATACTAAAGCTGTACACATAGCCGCACCGGCACTTGGTCCGTCTTTAGGGGTTGAACCATCTGGAACGTGGATATGAATATCAAGCTTTTCATGGAAATTTGATGCAATATGTAACTCTTTTGCACGCGTACGTACGACACTCATCGCCGCTTGGATAGACTCTTTCATGACATCACCTAGCTGGCCTGTGTAATTTAGCTTACCTTTGCCTTTATAAGCAGTGGCTTCAATAGTCAGTAAATCTCCACCTACTGATGTCCAAGCTAACCCTGTTACTTCGCCCACCTGATTACGCTCTTCTGCTAAACCAAAACGGAATTTTTTAACGCCTAAATACTTTGACAAACTCTTGGCATTAATAATGGCCTTACTCTTGCGTTTTTTAAGCACTACTTCCTTCACCACTTTACGGCAAATGGTACTAATAGTACGATCTAGTCCACGTACACCAGCTTCACGTGTGTAATATCGAATAATATCTAGAATTGCGGAATCTTTAAAATCAATCTCACTTGACTTGATGCCATTATTCTCCATTGACTTAGCTACTAAATGACGCTTTGCAATCTGTAACTTTTCATCTTCAGTATAACCAGCTAATTCAATGATTTCCATTCTGTCTAATAACGGCTGTGGTAAATCTAGCGTGTTGGCCGTAGCCACAAACATTACCTGAGATAAATCAAAATCAACTTCTATATAGTGATCGCTAAACGTATTATTCTGTTCTGGATCGAGTACTTCCAACATAGCCGATGATGGATCGCCACGGTAATCAGATGCCATTTTGTCAATTTCATCCAATAAAAACAAAGGATTCTTTACTTGAATTTTTTGCATTTTCTGAATAATGGATCCGGGCATGGCGCCAATGTAGGTACGTCTATGTCCACGAATTTCCGCTTCGTCTCTAATGCCACCTAATGCCATACGCACATATTTACGATTAACTGCTCTAGCAATCGACTCACCGAGTGACGTTTTACCCACACCAGGAGGTCCGACAAGGCATAAGATATTCGCTTTATTGTGGCTAACACGTGTTTGTACAGCTAAATGCTCTAGGATGCGTTCTTTAACCTTATGTAAACCATAATGATCACCATCTAAGATCTTCTGTGCTTTATCTAGGTCTTTATTAATTCGTGTTTTCTTTTTCCATGGCACGTCGCACAAATTTTCAATATAAGTACGGATAATCGATGCATCAGAAGATTGTGATGACATTCTTTTAAGCTTATTGAGTTCACCGTCAGCCTTAGTTTTAGCCTCTTTTGACATGTGTGCCTTGCCAATTCTCGCCTGCAATTCATCAACTTCGTTCTCATCCTCTACATTGCCAAGTTCTTTTTGGATGGATTTCATCTGCTCGTTTAAATAGTAATCCCTTTGATTGGATTCCATTTGCTTGCGTACTCGAGATTGAATCTTCTTCTCAGTATCTAAAACATCAATTTCACTTTGAATGAATGTAAGTATCTTTTCTAACCTGTCTTTAGCATTATCACCCTCTAATAAAGTTTGCTTTTCTGCAAGCTTGAGACTTAAATTGGCAATAATAATATCACTAAAACGCTCGACATCATCCACTTCCTTTAAGACTCTATATACTTCTTCAGGAATTTTTTTATTGAGCTGAATGTAATGATCAAAACCTTCCAATGCAAGATGCATCATAGCTTTTACTTCAATGCTATCGCTAGATTCTAATGCTAATTTAATTTCTTGAGTAGACACTTCGGTGTATCCATCGACATCAAAAAACTCTTCAATCTTAGCGCGCTTTACACCCTCAACTAGCACCTTGATGGTGCCATCAGGTAGTTTTAACATTTGCAAAATAGTAGCCAATGTACCTATTTTGTACAGATCGTCATTTGTCGGCTCTTCAGTTGCTTCATCTTTTTGAGCAACTAGAAAAATATACTTATTAGTACCCATTGCCTGGGTAATGGCATTCACAGAGCTCTTCCTGCCGATAAAGAGCGGCATCACCGTGTGCGGGAAAAGTACCACATCTCTCAGAGGTAATAATGGCACTCGGTCCTTAGTTAGGTCAATCAATTCTGTTGTGGCTTCTGTTCCCATAATAGCTTAACGCCTTTATTTTGTAATAATTTAGATAGATAGTGATGAGTTACGTTAATTTCAAGTATCCATTGACCAAAATCATCCACTTTTTCATTATGGATATAACCAATGTTATAAATTTCACTACGAACATGAGCAGACCTAACATCCAATTGTATTCTAGCACGAGTCATCATACCACTAAGTTGTTCAGCCAGCGTTTGATAAAGCAAATCAATCCCTTCACCGGTTTGTGCTGAGATCCATACACGGTAAATTTTTCCCTCTTTATCTCTGTCAATTCTCGGCTTGAAATCTACCAAGCAATCAATCTTATTCATTACCAAAATACTCGGGACCTCATTGGCATGAATATCAAAAATAATGTCTTCAACTTGATCGATCTTTTCCCTATTGTATTCATCAGAGGCATCCACCACATGTAGTAATACATTGGCTTGCCGTGTTTCTTCTAGGGTAGACTTAAACGCTGCCACTAGCTCATGTGGTAGGTCCTGAATAAAACCCACTGTATCAGCAATCACCGCCTCGCCAGAAGCAGGTAATATCACACGTCTAATGGTAGAATCTAGGGTCGCAAAAAGCTGATCATTGGCAAATACTTTAGCCTTGGTTAGTGTATTAAATAAAGTTGATTTTCCAGCATTGGTATAACCTGCCAGAGCAATCATGGGCACCTCACTCTTAATGCGAGACTTACGTCCTAGATCATGCTGCTTGTGTACTTTATCCAAGCGCTTGGTGATGTTTTTGATACGTACGGCAATCAGACGTTTATCCGTTTCTAATTGTGTTTCACCTGGCCCTCTTAAACCGATACCACCCTTTTGACGCTCAAGGTGCGTCCAACCCCTAACTAATCTTGTGGACAAATGCCTGAGCTGGGCCAGCTCCACTTGTAACTTACCTTCAAACGATCGAGCTCTGAGAGAGAAAATATCCAAAATCAACCCAGTGCGATCCATCACTTGACATTCAAGTGATTTTTCTAAATTACGTTCTTGTGAAGGTGATAGTCCAGAAGAGAAAATCACTAAATCTAATTCTAACTCTTTAACCAGATCTGCTAATTCATCTACCTTACCCGAACCGATAAAATATTTAGCGTCGGCAAAATTACGATTGACTTTAAGGTTCTTGACGACCACAAGGCCTGATGATCTGGCCAGTTCTGATAATTCGTCCATACCGTTGTGGACGTGTCGATTACTAGGGAGCTCTATATACACCAGTAGCGTTCGTTCGCCTTGGCCAACAGCATCTTTTTGACGATCAAATAATTCCAATTGAATTAACTGGCTTTTTTAGATTTTTTTTCAGATTTATGCATCATCAATGGTGTTTTTTTCTTATTAACCACATCTTTATCGATCACCACTTCTACTACACTATCAAGTGATGGTAACTCAAACATAGTATCTAACAATAGATCTTCCAAAATAGAACGTAAGCCTCGAGCACCAGTTTTGCGCTTGATGGCTAATTTGGCAATAGCTGATAAGGCTGGCTTTCTGAAAGTAAGCTTGGCACCTTCCATTACAACAGAATTCTTTGGCTGGGTTAAGATTTGAATTAACGCATCCTCATCTAATTCGCTGAGTGCAGTTTGCACTGGTAGACGTCCCACCAACTCTGGAATAAGGCCATATCGAATTAAATCTTCAGGCTCAATAAGATTAAATAAATCTGTTAAGGTTTTTTTATTGCTTAAGTCTTTTACATCTGCAGAAAAACCAATACCTGTGGCTTTTTCAACACGTCTGCCAATGATCTTGTCCAAACCATCAAAAGCACCACCACAAATAAATAAAATCTTTGAAGTATCAACATCAATAGTTTCTTGATTTGGGTGCTTACGTCCACCTTGTGGAGGTACTGAAGCCACCGTGCCTTCAATAAGTTTAAGCATAGCTTGTTGCACACCCTCACCAGACACATCGCGGGTAATTGAAGGGGAATCAGAACGACGAGAAATTTTGTCAATTTCATCAATGAAAATAATACCGTGCTCTGCACGATCTGCATCAAAATCACACTTAGACAACAAACTCTTAATCACGTTTTCAACATCATCACCTACATAACCTGCTTCGGTTAATGTAGTGGCGTCAGCCACGGTAAATGGCACATCTAAAATACGTGCTAGGGTTTGTGCAAGTAAGGTTTTACCCGAACCCGTTGGGCCAATCATTAAAATGTTTGATTTATCTAACTCAACATCGTTCGAAATATAGCCGCTTTGTAAACGCTTGTAGTGATTATAAACCGCAACCGATAATACTTTTTTAGCGTGGTCTTGACCAATCACATAATCGTTTAAAAAAGCAGTAAGTTCTTTAGGTGTGTGATCCCAATCTTGATGTTGATCAATAACTTCTTTTAAGGCTTGCTCCTCAATCAAATCATGGCATGATTCAATACATTCATTACAAATGTAAACGCCTGGACCTGCGATTAAGCGATTAACTTCAGATTTTGCTTTGCCACAAAATGAACAATTAAGCTCTGCGATAATTTCTGCCATTGGTAAATGACTCCTTAACGTTGTTTGAGTACTTTATCAATCAAGCCGTATTTCGCAGCTTCATCGGCCGACATAAAGTTATCTCTGTCTGTATCCTTTTGGATGGTATTAATATTTTGACCTGTATGTGATTTCAAAATATGGTTTAATCTCTCTCTCACTTTTAAAATCTCTTGCGCATGGATATCAATATCACTGGCCTGACCAGAGAAACCACCTAATGGCTGGTGAATCATGCATCGGGCATGTGGCAATGCAAAACGTTTATCTTTAGCACCTGCAGTTAGTAACAATGCACCCATACTAGCAGCTTGACCAATGCAAAGTGTCGATACATCTGGCTTAATAAATTGCATAGTATCGTAAATTGCTAGGCCTGCAGAAACTGAACCGCCTGGCGAATTAATATACAAATGAATATCTTTGTCAGGATTTTCAGATTCTAAGAAAAGCAATTGAGCCACAATGACGTTAGCCATGTAATCTTCAACTGGGCCGACTAAAAAAATAACGCGCTCTTTTAAAAGGCGCGAATAAATATCATAGGCACGTTCACCTCGGGCAGATTGCTCTACCACCATTGGGATTTGATTTAAATTCTGTATTGTCATTTATACTTGTTGTTGCGTTAGTTGCGTTACTTCCTGAAACTTTCTGTTTTTATCGGTAACGGTTGCTTTTTCTAAAATAGTCTCTTGCACCATTTTTTCCACCACTAATAACTCAACATGGGTAAGTCTTGTTGGGTCTTCGTTGTAATAGTCTACCATTTGTTGTGCATTTTCGCCATACATCTGCGACATCTCTTCTAACTTGGCATCAATCTGCTCCTTGCTTGCGGTTAGGTCATGATTGCTAGCAACTTCGGCTATTAATAAGCCCATCTTAACACGGCGCTCTGCCTCTGTATTGAATGCAGACGCTACTAGGTTGCCTTGAGATGGCATGCCTTGTTGTTGCATACGTGCTTCCATTTCTTGCAATAAGTTCTGCGCTTCGTTATCAATACTGCCTTGTGGCACTACAAAATCATTTGCCGCTAATAATTCATTAAAAATTGCATTTTTATTTTCTTCGGCAAGACGGTTATCAATCTCAACACGCATCTGCTCTTTCATGCTCTTCTTCAAAGCATCCATATCTTTTTCACCAAATTTCTCGGCAAACTTATTGTCTAATTTTGGCTCTTTAGGTGATGCTACTTCTTTTACTGTTATTTCAAAAGTGACATCTTTGCCTGCTAACTGCGGCGCATGATAATCTTTAGGGAAGGTTAAATCCAAATTGGTTGATTTGCCTGCTGCAATATCAGTCAAACCATCTTCAAATCCTTTGATCATTGATCCTTTACCCAGTATCAGTTGAAAATCAGTTGCTTCGCCGCCTTCAAACACTTCACCATCGATTATGCCTTTGAAGTCAACCGTAACTTGGTCACCATCTTTAGATTTGCGCTTCACAGATTTATATTCAGTTGATTGATCAATCAAGCCTGTCATAGTTCTGTCTTCGTCTGCTTTGGTGATTTTTACTTTAATTTGCTCAATTTTTAACTTGGAAAAATCAGCAATTTTAATTTCAGGATAAACTTCAAACTCGACTACATAAGAGAAATCATTCTCATCACTTGAATCCACTTTAGTGATCATTGGTCGTGCTGCCGGCGTTACTTTCGCATCTGTTAATGCGTCAGCTAAAGTTTCATTTACAATTTCATTCACTGCATCCGTACTGGCTCTTTCACCAAATTGCTTACGCAAAATAGACAAAGGCACCTTGCCTTTTCTAAAACCATCAATGGTTACTTGCGAGGCCATACTTTGTAAAACTTTATCCATTTTTTGCTTAAAGATATCAATAGGTAGTTCAACAGTTAATGATCTTTTTAGACCGTCTAATGTTTCTAGCGAAGTTTTCATTGTTATAAATCCGATATTGTGCTTAAAAAAGAATGAATTATACCTGATGGGACGGTATTTTCACATGCAATAAAAAAGGCAGTAAGTACTGCCTTTTCTAGTTGATTGAAGACTAAAAAATCTTTAAAAAGAAAGTTTAATGTAAACCAGCGATATACTCAGAAACTGCATCAATTTCTGCATTGGTTAAACTCTTAGTAAAGTTAATCATCATGCCTTCATAATCATTTGTTCTACTAGGTTGGCTATCACCTGTTTGTGCATTGATTGAATCTTGACGGAAAGCTTTTAATTGTGTAGCAACATAAGTGGCATGCTGTGAAGATAAGGCTGGGAAACCTGCAGATGGAATGCCTTTGCCTTGTGGGCCGTGACATGCAATACAAGCCGTCACACCAGTGTCTTTTTTACCACCTCGGTAAATCTTTTCACCTAAAGCAATATTGGCATCTTTCTTAGCCACACCTTGAGTCACCGTTTGCGCTGCATAATACGCAGACAAATTAGCCATATCTGTATCAGTTAATGGCGCAACCATACCTGCCATCATGGCATCAACACGAGCGCCTGATTTAAAGTCTCTTAATTGCTTTAGTAAATACGCTTCGCTTTGGCCAGCTAACTTTGGAAAACTAGGTACAACTGAGTTACCATTAACGCCATGACAACCAATACAAGTTGCCGCTTTAGCTTGGCCCTGTGCTGCGTCGCCTGCTGCTATGGTATGAGTTGAAGCTAAAGTCAGTACAGTAATAAAAGCAAGTGCTAGTTTGTTCATGAGTTGTTCCTTTTTACAAAAAAATAAGCCGATATTATACTCAATATCGGCTTATCATAATATAGCATTTAAATCTTAAACCCTATAAATTACTCAGCGGTTAAAACCGCGAAAACTTTATTGACTAGCTAAGAAATCAGCGATTGCTTGCTCGTGACCTAGGGCCATTGGTGCCATCGCATTCATAGTTGGATCTTTACGTGCACCAGATTGGAAATCTTTAAGTTGCTTAACAAGGAATGCAGCATCTTTACCAGCTAATTTTGGAGCACTTGCACCTGCACCATTAGCACCATGACAACCAACACAACCTAATGCGTTATACATGCCTGCAAAAAGAACCCATTGACATTGCAACTGTAGCTGCTACTAATAAAACTTTCTTCATTACTCTCTCCTTATTTTTCATAACTAAAATATATAATGGTATCTAAATACCGTAAGCGGTTAATTATACACCATTTTTTATAATGCGCAATTCCTACCCACAAGCTAAATTTTTACTCTCATGCCCATCGCTCAAAGGCTGCCCCCCGGATCAAGGCTATGAGGTGATTTTTGCTGGGCGCTCTAATGCTGGAAAGTCTAGCGCTATCAATACACTTACTTTACAAAAAAAGTTGGCTAAAGTCTCTCGAACCCCCGGTAGAACGCAACATTTGGTATTTTTTGAATTGGATGAAAATCGTCGCCTAGTTGACTTACCAGGTTATGGCTACGCCAAGGTACCTGAGCACGTTAAAAGACAATGGCATATCGATATGAGTGAGTATTTTGAAAAACGTCGATGTCTTGCAGGTGCCGTATTGGTGATGGATGTACGTCGACCACTAACGCCTTTTGATCAAATGATGCTTGATTGGTGTGTGAGTATTAACTTACCGACACAAATACTACTAACTAAATCAGACAAACTCAAAAAAGGTGCTGCCAGCAATGCCCGACTCAAGGTAATGCGTGAAATTAAACAACATCCTTATGTAGATGTACAATTATTCTCCAGTCTAAAAAAACAAGGTTTGGAAGAGCTCTGGAGTAGATTAGATACTTTCTTCGGCTATGTTGATCACTGCCGATGATCTCGTCGTCTTAGCCAATAATCGACAAGTATTAGCCTTTAAAAGAACTTGGGCTTTGCGAAAAGGTATCTCTGCATTACCTAAAGCCTTATCCTGGAAACAATACTTGCATCACACTTGGCGTGCAATCAATCCTAATTCATCATCTCGATTCATCTCAACCATTGAATCTAGAACACTGATTGCACAATCTATGACTCGTTTGGGGCAAGTCGTTGACAATCGCTTGTTGGATGAAGTGGTGAAAAATATTGACTACTGCCATGCACACTTAATTAACCCTAGTCAATTATTAGAATCACATATTGAAAGTTGTGAGCTGTTTAGCGCGTGGATGCAAGATTACCAGCAAATCAAACTTAAACTAGGCTTGGTGGATGTAAATGATTTGTCCAATCTGATTATTAATCGTGAGGTTGATATTGCCAAGCCTTATATTTATGGCTTTAAAACCCTCACTCCAGAACAATCACTTTTACTCATGAATACCGGCTATCAAATTCTCAATGCCAACCAGCCTAATGAGCGTAGTCAAAACAAGACCTTTCAAACAACCCATGATGAAATCCTCAGTGCAGCCAAATGGGCCAAAGAGCTGCATGAGTTACATCCTGACAAACACATTGCTATTGTTAGTCCAAAGCTCAACAATGAACATTACCAAATCAAATCAATTTTTGACCAAGTGTTTGCTGATGTCTTGAACGAGACTGGGCAAAAAGCTTATAACATTTCCTTGGGTCTGCCACTCATACAATATCCATTCATTCAACATTTGCTCTGTGTTTTGCAACTTAGCCAACAACTACAAAATAATCGCAT
>JYMV01032594.1_pt1 | contig 10693 bp, 1 predicted proteins | sample 338911 | NCBI WGS metagenome assembly JYMV01 (sample SAMN03354496, study PRJNA234377) | hydrothermal vent metagenome | biome: Deep sea; feature: Hydrothermal plumes at the Eastern Lau Spreading Center, Western Pacific Ocean; material: Seawater | place: Tonga | collected 2009 | depth 2000 m m
GCTTAACTTATCCAAAATCTTCGCTGGAAGAATATATTTATTTTTAAACTTGTGTGCGTAAGCTAGCTCAAGTGTACCCCAAGTGCCATTCAATTTGCTTATAGGAACATCATAGTTTACTCCAATCATATGTCTTCCTTTAGCTAGTGAAAAATTAAAAAACAAAGCGTCCTGATACTGCCCTCTAATTATTTTCTTGTTACGGTAACCCAAACCAAAAGTGATTGAACTATATGTGAAGGATCCAACTAAACTTACCGTATTATTTACATTAAGTTTATCTACTGCCTTTCTCTGGTGTCCTTGCATTATTACTCCTAACGTGAGAATGTTGGGCAACTCATTGGATCCCACAAAAAACTTATTAATAAAAATGTGCCCAGTGTAACGTCTTGGAATTCGAGAAGATTCATTGCCGATAAATGATTGTTTTGGTCGCGTGATATTGTGAATACTAAACCCTATTGAATACGTTGAGCCATCTTTTGTACCTGAGTTAGGTTTAAATTGGCCAAAAGCCCCTTGATACAGCATACCTATGTTAAGATCCCACATCAGGGGTGATTCATGCCCAGCTTGTGCGGCGGATTGTGTACTAACAACTCCTAAGGTAGGGTCCAATTGGTCAGAAAATAGCAACTGATCCCAATCCACGAAACGCTTACCCAATGTAGGCTGAAAGGCTAAACTGAAAATGTTATAGGGTGAGTTATTGAAAAAATAGGAAATAGGTACTCCTATTGACCAAGTGGACAAATTACCTTCTCCTTCCTTATCATATAGTAGACTTATCCCAGAACCAAAATCCCCTATTAAGTTGCCTTCAATTTCAATTTCGGTGGTATTGAATGGAGCGATTTGGGGAGTTACATGCCACCACTGTTGACGATTGGTTATGGCAATTGTAAGTTCATCGTTAATACCTGTATAAGCAGGGTTTAGATACACCCTACTATAGCTTAACTGAGAAAACTGTGGATCTTGACCAACGGAATTTAATGCAAGAAGCACAACACTTACTAAATATATGACCCTCATACTCACTTTATTAAAGTTACTGTTCCTGTTTTTCTGATTTTACCACGATTATACTCCTTCCCCTGCCACTCAAGCACAGGAGAATAATTGGCTTCAACTTCCCAAACGTATACATCTTGTGGCATCATTATCCCATTTACACGCCCATCCCAATATTCAAGAGGGCTGCCGTCATCAGGATTAATAGCTTTTGACTCCCATATCAGGTTCCCCCAGGTATCAAAAACCTTTATATGGTAGGTATAAAGCGACTTCCCTTTCGGTAAAAACTTTGTCTCATCTCCGCCTCCGTGCCCTTCAGGAGAAAAAGCATTAGGAATCCACAATGAATAAGATTCTATTTCTATATCTCTGCAAAACTCATCAGCACATAAGTTTGCATCTACTACTGTTTCACAAATAGTGAAGTAGGAGACCGAGTTATATTCCGCAACATTATACTCATGTTGAACTGTCAGTCCCGTTGCTGATGAATTATCCCCGAATGACCATGAGGCGTCCCACATAGCCGACGATCCTGCAAGTGTTAGGTCTGTAAATTCCACAATATTAAACGCTGACTCGCTGTACTCAAAATCGGCAATGGGATTGTCATATACAATTACGGAATTCGATATAGAATCAACGCAACCGTTAAGATCTAAAACGGTTAAAGAAACCATGTAGCTTCCCGAAGTATCGTACAAGACTGACGGATTTTGATCGCTGGAAGAAGAACCATTTCCAAAATCCCAAGCCCAACTAATTATCGTTTCACCCAATGGGGCAATTATAGTAGATATGTCTGTGAAATTTACTTCGTCATCTAAACATAGATACGGTGCTGTGAACTCAGGTATTGGGTTTGGATAAACTACTATTTCCATAGTTGTATCACGACTGCATCCATTATCATCACCAACGCTTAATGATATATTATAAATCCCGTAATTGCTGTATATATGGTTTGGGTTTTCCAAGCTTGACGAGCTTCCATCTCCAAAATCCCAGCTCCATGCGTTTATAACCCCACTCGTCCCATTCGATAAATTGCTCACGGGAGCAGAATATCCTAAACAAATATCTGAGACGGAAAATTGCGCATTAGGCAAACTGTCAACAGTGATGTTATGGTTAATTGTATCTGAACACGACGATGAATCTGTTACAATTAAGCTGGCATTGTATATTCCAGGATTAAGATAATAGTGTGAAGGATTAACGGTATTTGTCGTGTTTGAATCACCAAAATCCCAAGACCATAGCACTATGCCGGCAGCATTTTGTTGAATACTGGACATATCAATAAAATTGGTGCTATCGCCGAAGCATGCACTATCAAAATCAAATGAAGCGATAGGAGCTGGTAAAATTTCTATTGCTCCCTGTTGTATGAGTGTATCAGTACACCCAACATCAGTGATTACTATCAATTGCACGTCAAATAATCCAGCGCTATCGAATGAATGAACAGGAAATTGATTCGTATCTGAAGCTCCATCACCAAAATCCCAATACCATGTAACTATGTTTCCTGTATTTGACCATATGTATGTCGATGAGTCACTAAACTGAACTTCCAAATTCTGACAACTTGCGGAGCCTGACAGGCTAAAGTTGGCCGTTGGATCCGGGTATACTGTTAAAGTATCGCGAACACTATCAGGGCATCCAAATTGATTAATAGACACTAAAAGCACTTCATAAATATCCGCGGCAGCGTAATAAAAGCTTGGACTATTAGAATCCGAAGTGTCTTGACCTGGATTGGAAAAATTAAAATCCCAGGAGTAAGTATTGCTGCCACTGGTGTTATTGGTGAAATTTACGTTAGCACTACTCCCACAAGAATCCGCATTTAAGAATGTATATGAGAATTCCGAAACGGGAGAAGGATAAATCGTAATCGGGATGGAAGTATCTGCAATACAGCTATTGGATGAGATAGCACTTAGGGACACTATATACGTACCATCGCTCAGATAAGTATGGGATGGATTTACAGCGACCGAACCTGAAGAGTCCCCAAAATCCCATAGAAAATTCATTGTTCCACTACTGATAGTCGAGCTATTTGTAAAAGCAACGGGCTGTTCGTTGAAACAAGTATTCAGAGCTGAAAAATCAACTTGCGGTTTTGGGAATACAATTATCGTACTAATTGCCGTATCTGTGCATCCTGAATTGGAGGTGACAATAAGTGTTACTGTATATGTTCCACTTGCTTGATATAGATGCGCGGGATTAGGCTGATTAGATGTCGAGCTATCTCCAAAATCCCACAAGTATGCGCTTATACTGCCGTTGGCAATGCCTGAACTGTCAATAAACTGGACAATGCTATCAAGGCATAAATCAGATGGTGTAGTGAAGCTGGCTACTGGCTGGTCATAAACCGTAATAGATTGAATCATGGTATCCGAACTGCATCCGTTGAATACAGTTTGTGCAATCAAAAAAGTCCCTCCGCTGTCAAAAGTGAAAGTAACCGTATCCTGAGAGAATGTGTACACGAAACCACTTCCAGGATTTAGGGAATCAAAGTCAAAGTTCCAGGTCGAGCTTCCCGTACCTGTAGACAGATCTATAAATTGACCGTTAAACGGAGCGCACCCAGCGTTATTGACAACAATAAAAGATGCATTAACTGAGTCTGGTTTAACGGTTATGGACGATGTCATCGTTGTGGTTCCACAATCATTATAGGCTGTCATGGATACAACGTAAGTTGTATCAGATGCAAACCCAGTATAAGGGAATGTATGATTAACCACTTCCCACTCCAATGGAGGAACGGTAAAAGGATAAATAGTGGTTGTATTTCCATCTCCCCAATCATACACCAGTGAATCAGGGTTGCCAAAGGTCAGGCTGTCCGCATTGAAACTTACCGTAAATGGCGAGCAGCCATAGGTGGCACTTGGGGAAAATACTGCACTGGGACTTGGAAAAACTACTACGCTATCCACGGCTGTATCCTGACCGCAGCAATTGCTGGCAATCAGCATGATATAGTAAGTCGTGTCTGCATAAAATGGGGCTGGCAAGGTGGGAAGTGGAGGAGAGAACAGTGCAGAGTCCGTACTGGTGAATAAGGGAGTATTCAAGTCTGCTCCATAAATCAGCCACTCATACGTGTCAATCACACCAGAGCTTTGTTGTGTAATATTTATGAGTAGAGGCCCACATCCACTGGTGGAATCAATCGAAAAGGATGCAGTTGGAGCTATATTAACCTCTATCGATTTGACTATTGAATCTATGCAGCCATACTGTGACATGACCAATAGTTCAACTTCAACCGTTCCTGCAAGGAGCGTGGTAATTGCAGGATTTGAATTGTAATCGATGCTGCCATCATTGTACATATCCCAGCTCCAGCTGTTAATGTTGCCTCCCAAAGGAGCGACGAAAGACGAATCAAAGAATGTTATTGAGCTATCTTGACACACATAATCAGCCAAACAAGTGTATGCGGTATTAAAGTTCGCTGTAGGAGGAGGGCGTACATAAATTGAATCTGTAAAAGATTCCATGCAGCCATTAAGATCTGTTACACTAAGAATTACAGCATAGATTCCCTCTGAGCTATACATGTGTAACGGAGATTGAGAGTAAGTTGAATCGCCATCTCCAAAATCATACGCCCACCCAATAATGCTAGAATTATAACTAATTGTTTGATCTGTAAATGAAGTTGAATCATTGAGGCATGCCTCAGTTGCTGAAAAGGATGGAAATGGCAATGCCCAAACGAGGATAGAATCGGTAACACTTACTTGACATCCAACGGAACTAACGGTTAAGGTGGTAATAAATACAGAATCATTTTGGCCAGGATTATCGTAGATATGAACGGTAGTGCTGTCAGTGGATGTGTTGGAGCCAGAGGCAGGATCGCCAAAGTCCCAGCTCCACGTTACCCCTACCGTACTTAGATCAGTGAAGTTCACCGTCAGTGGCGAGCAGCCCGTATCGATATCCATGGTAAACGCTGCTACAAGGCTGTCACCGGTGTAGAACATCATGATGAGTGTATCTGGCACACAGCTGTGTGCATTGGTGGTGACCAACATGATCTGTACGCTGTCATTGGCGCTTAAAATGGTATCCCCGGGGAAGGCCAGGCCGGAACCAATGCTGCTGCCATCTGCATACCAGTCGTAGGTGTCATTGGCCTGGGGATAGGCGTTAAGCGTTATAATTGAGCCATCAATGATAAACAGGGCACAGGTATCGGTGGTAGTAGCGGTAAAGTCAGCAATAGGATCTGGATAGATCGTTACTGTACGGCATACAGAATCTACGCATCCATAAGAGTTGGTCGCTGCAAGGCAAACAGATATATTGGAGTCTATTGCGCTTGGGTTGGTGAAGTTAAAGCTGGTGTCCTGGCCATTGCTGTACAGCGATCCGTTGACATACCAGGAAAAGGCCATCGTGCCAATGGCTTCTCCATTTTGTGGGTCTGAAATATTGGTGGTACTTATTGCCTGGGGCTGACAACCTCCCGTGTCTGACAGGATAAAGTCAACAAAAGGGTTGAGATAGATAACCACATCCCGGGTAAGAGAATCCATACAACCGTCAACCGAAGTAGCAACCAGGTGGATGGTATAGATGATACTGTCAACAGAATCATTGGCGGCAAATGAGACTACCGGTGATGGAGCAAACTCATCAGGGGTAAAGGTCACCGGGCTGGCATAGGGTGAGAGGCTGCTGCTGCTCCACAAATAGGTAGATGATACATTGACTGTATTGTTTGATACGGTCGCATCCAGGGGCCCACAACCCTCAGCGGTAATGGTGAAATCAACCAGTGGGATGCGATTGATCGTGATGTCCTGGGTGACAGAGTCCACACAGCCATCTGTACTGGTTACCACCAACAGCACCGTGTAGGTAGAATCACTTGATAACTGGTTAAAGGGAAAGGTGAAAAAGGGTTCAAAAGCTGTGGAATCAGAGATAACAGCTCCGTTGGGGTTGGGTGAAGTGACTGACCACAGATAAGTAGTGGGTGGCTTGGCGCCGGAGCTGTTGGTCGCAAAGCCAGTGTCGATAGAACAGATATTAGGGCTTACAAAACTAAAGTCAGCCAAAGGCCCAGCAATGACAGATAGCGCAGTATCCGTGCTGTCTGAGCAGCCCTCAATATTGGTAACAACAAGGGTAGCAGTAAAGGTGCTGTCGTTGAGAAAAGAGGTATTGGTATAGGTATGACTCGTTGTACTGTCAGTAGCTGTATTGGATCCAGAGGCAGGATCACCAAAGTCCCAGCTCCAGGTAACTCCTGGTGAGCTCAGGTCGGTGAAATTCACCGTCAGTGGCGAGCAGCCCGTATCGATATCCATGGTGAAGGCGGGTGATGGCAAGCCAATATCTAAAATCAACACACTATCCATTCCGAAGCAATTATTGGCATCGATCACCGTGAGTTGTAAAGCTATAATGCCTGTTACTAAGATGACGGGGTCACTTATCGTAGAATCACTCAATCCACCTGAGGGTGACCAGTCATATGTGTAAGGAGCAGTGCCGCCTGATACAACTGCGTCCAATTGCAGAGGGCCATTGATACAGGCGACTGTATCATTTCCAGCATCTACTATAAGTGAGCTTACCACTATAAGAACAGAATCCAAACTTTCACACCCTAAACTATCGCTCACGGTTAACGTGTAGAATTGATCTGAAATAGGGGTTGCAGTGGGGTCTAAAACATTCGTGGAAGATAATCCTATTGAAGGGCTCCATGTGTAGGTATATGACGGGTTTCCTGATGACACACTGGCAGATAGCACTGCACTATCACCCAGGCAAATTGTTTGATCCGTACCCGCATCCACGCTGGGAATGGCGTAGACAACAAAACTTATAGAGTCTGTATCGGTACAACCAGCATTGTCTAACACACTTAAAGTGTAAGTTATATCTGAAGAAGGAGAAGCGCTAGGGTCAAGAACAATATCTGAAGACAAACCAGCACCTGGAGTCCAGGAATAGGTGAACGATGGTGTGCCATCGCTAATTGTTGGGACAATTGAAATACTATCCCCGAAACAGATAGAATCCCCCAGGGGCATTGTGATATTTGGGCTCTTGGTGATGGTAAAGGAAGCTGTGTCGGAAGAAGTACCACAGGCATTGGTAGCATCAATCGTAACATTATAAACTCCATCCGTAGCATAGCTGATCGTACCTGGAATTTCATTTACTGAACTCGCGGGCGATCCTCCAACAAACCCCCAATTATAGCTTGTGATAAAACCAGAACATGAATCATATATTGCTGAAGGAGTAATAGATGCCGAATCACAAAAATCCGGGATCGCGCTAGCGGTTACTTGCGGAGGTGCTTTCACATTAATAGTGTCAGAAAATGCAATAGAATTACATTTATTAATTACCTGAAGGCTAACTACATACTGACCTGGATTGTTTATTGAAAATGATGGGTGTACAGAACCTGGATTAGTGCCATTGATGAAGCTCCATGAAGAAGGATAACCACAACTGGGAACAAGCAGTTGAACATCCCAGGTATATGCAGCAGCAACACAATCAGTTAACGAATTTGAAGTATTTGCAGCATTGACTTCTAACGGCACACAACCAGAGGTGGTATCTAAATCAAAAGAAGCAATAGGCTCAGGTACAATGCAGACCTTTTTTGTCAGCGTATCAGGGCCGCAAATGTTTTCAATGATCATTGAAATAAAATACTCTCCCTCTACAGTAAAAAGCACATCAATAACAGAAGAACCCCAGGTACTAGGATTATTACTAGGGTTAGGATTTCCTAAAGATCCAGTTTGTAAACTCCAGCCTATACCGGGGCTAATTTCCCAGTGACGCTTTGAAGTAGAATCGCATATATAATCGATATGATCAAGAACTACAGACATACCATCAGCGGAAGAATCTGAAAATAAAATATTGGAATTGACACAAACAACTGAATCTGGTGATATTGAAAAATCTGCAGTTGGAGCAATTGACGTAGTGATTGGTTGAACTGTTTGATCTGAATATCCACATGGATTTTCAGCCCTCATACTCAAATAATATACATTAGGAGAATTACCCCCCACCGCTCCACAAGATGATGTAGTGTATATATGAGTATAAGTAGTTGGGGGTGGATGTTGAAAAACTACAGGAGGGTCACCAGAATTATTGGTTATTGTATACGTAGTACCAGACTGATTAATGCTCGTATTTGTAATATCAACGGTTATACTGTCAGGAATACAAATCCCAGTTGTATTACCTGGCTGTGGAAACCCAACTGGTGGGCTGGAACCATTAAAGACACTGATTGTAGAATCAGCAATACAACCATTTTGTCCTTCCACAGTGAGGATTATTGTGAAGAAACCTACACCGGTATAAAGATGAGTAGTTCCAGTTAATGGCATCGTAGGAGATGAATAAGCAGTTGACCCATCACCCCAATCAATTGTATAATTGACATTCGTTGAGATTGTGGTTGAAGTATTATCTACAATTAGATTAAAATCTGTATTCGGCACATCACACCCCGTAAAAGGAGCATTAGGTAAACTCGAAGTATAATCGCTAATTGACGCATCAGGTATGAACAAAACGCTAATATTCTGAGAAACAGAATTTGAACAACCATTACCTCCCGTGTAAGCATATGTAATTAAATGGGTTCCAACACCTGCGGAGCTAGGGTCAAAAATACCCGCGCTCACTCCTGTTCCGGAATAAGTGCCCCCGGCAGGTAGCCCCCCACTTAGCGCGAAAGGGGTTGCATTCTCACACACGTCCGCCAGTGAATCCAGGCTTACCGCTGGTAAGCTAAGCACGTTAATAGAGGCATAAGCAGTATCAGAACAGCCTGCTGAATCCCTGGCATATCCCAGCTGATGTACACCCGCACCAGCAACGCCTGGATCAAAGTTGCCTCCCGATACCCCAGGGCCAAAATACGTCCCGCCTCCAGGCGTGCCATTTGACAATACAAAAGGGCTGGTATTTAGGCAAACATCAGAGAAAGCACTGAGATTAACAGAGGGTAATTCAAGAACATCAAAGCTAGCTGAAGCAGAATCAACACAGCCCAAACTGTCAGTAAAAGTGTACCCAATTGTCTGAGTACCAGTACCCGTTATCAATGGATCAAAATTACCGCCACTTACTCCCGGGCCAAAATATATACCTCCAATAGGAGTCCCACCAGTCAGCGCTATCGATCCATTATTCAAACATATATCTGAAAATGGATCCAGAATGACGGAACATTGACAATTTGCAGTTTTATTGAATATTACAATAAAAAGCACGAAAAAAAATATATAGGAGAAAGGTCTCACGTTCTGATGAGTCTTAGGATCTATTATGCAAACAAGAACCATAAGCTATTGTTATTGGAAGTCGTAAGCATAATACTAGTCTTCCAATTATATGCCAAGTACCATAACGTGCTGACAAACAGGGTGATGGTGATAAAGGCAGTAGTGTCAATTATCAAATTGCAACACAGTTTCCCAAAATGGGAAATTGTCTCTGGTTCTATTTAAAATAGATATAGTGAAACAAAGCCGCTTAACCGAATGAATTTACTGGCTGTATTGTCTGCTTAAAGACAGTTCACTAATTAATCAAATAGTTGCTTAGGATTATGCCCCTAATGACAATGACTTTGTTTTTCAAAGCTGAAAGAGGAAGAGTTAGAATAAATCCTTGAATCTCAACACCAACACGCTACTTAGAGCCCAGGTGTTGAAAAATATAAGCAAACATGCTTTGCCTTATTCTTCTATCTGTACATCGGGAAACCCCCTTACAATATGAGAAGGAAAAAATATGGCCTGAAGGTTGAGAATCCTATGGATGTTGATAACACCTGCCATTAGAGCTGGTTGTCATCCTTTTACACCTCTTTCCAGCCTGTGTAATTCCTGCGCATCGTACAGAAGCTGAACCATTAGCGGGCTGAGCCGTTGCGTTATTTCCAGCTTGACCAACATGATTGTGACAGTACCCAGAACTGTTTTTAGTAGTGCTTTTACATCTTACCCCTGTTGAACTTGCGGTGCCCTTACACTGTTGAGCGATGGAATTTGCAGCTCCGGAGCCACGCACGTCAGCACCTTTGTGGGAGCGGGTGCCCGTGGGTACAAAGGACCATTTGGAGTAGTCTTTAGAGGCTTCTAGCTTCTGCTCTTCATCATCGGGCAGCTGGGGGTAAAAGTCAATTCCTGTTAACGACTCCACGAAGTCAATCGACACCACGTATTCCGAGAGCGTCTTAGCCCCCTTCTCATTCGGCAGCACCAATGCAATAGCCTTTACTTCGGGTGGAGTGTAGTCAAGAATCACCTTGTAGTAATATCCAGGAACAGAAACACCACTGGCGCCAATCTCCCCTAGGAAGTCCGCAAAAACAGGTCCGGTAACTACATAGATACTTTCATTCTCTACCGCCCAGGTGCGTACTTGTTTTTCCAGCTTTGACCAAATACCGCGATTAAATGAAGCGGATTGAGGAGACATATTGCTTAAGTAAAAGCTCTCACTCATTGCAGTATGAGACATCTTCATGTCCGCAGCTGGAGCGAGGTGCCCTCTATCATATCCAGATTCTTTGTAATCTGATAATTGTGCCGATTGGGTTTTAACCAAAGGATCTGGCCTGAAATCA
>JYMV01050001.1_pt1 | contig 10692 bp, 7 predicted proteins | sample 338911 | NCBI WGS metagenome assembly JYMV01 (sample SAMN03354496, study PRJNA234377) | hydrothermal vent metagenome | biome: Deep sea; feature: Hydrothermal plumes at the Eastern Lau Spreading Center, Western Pacific Ocean; material: Seawater | place: Tonga | collected 2009 | depth 2000 m m
TTCCATAGAGTAGAACATTTTAAAAACTACCCTAAGAATATTTGTTTTAAAATTGGAGTAGGTACTTGGGTTTATCCAAAACAAAAATGGTCTCAGCTTTCCATAGTACTTCATCGTAATCTGAGAAAACGATCTCCCTTTTTTCTTTATAATTTCTGCTAAGTCTCGAATCATGCGCCAATCAATATGTTTTCAAATATTCATTCAACCCTTATTATTTGAACCCAAGGTATCTCTACTACAAAATAATTAAAATGACCGCCACTTAAAATATAAAAGACTCATCCACATCCTAAAATAAAATAATAAGATCTGGGTTCAACAACGATACCACAGTCAAACAAATCTAAGTAAAGACAGGGCCGTTTACAACCTTCATCGTTTAGCTTAAAATCATTAGACATTAGTTAATGTTAGATAACTAGAATACCGTTGTATACATTGAGTATTTTTTTATTTTCTCGGCACCAATCTTTTTGATTAGGCATTTGCATTTAGGCCTTACTGTAAGAAATATTCTAAAATTACCCCTAATCACTTTTAAAACTTTACTCTCATGAATGGAAAGAAACACCGAGTCACATTTGTTATTCCGGCCTACAACGAAGAAAATAACATACGCCGTTTCTATGAAGAAACCAATAAAGTCGCTCTAGGCTTGAATAACTATACTTGTGAGTTCGTTTTTATTGATGACGGTAGCAATGATTCGACTTGGCAAGTTATCAAGGAAACATCCAACTTGGATTCGGCGGTAAAGGGTTTACGCCTATCTCGAAATTTTGGCAAGGAAATGGCTCTCACAGCCGGAATCATTGAATGGACAAAGCTCTCTGATGTCGTAATATTCATGGATGCAGATTTACAACACCCGCCTTCAGTAATTCCAAAGTTGATCCAGCAATGGGAGTTAGGATTTAAGATAGTAACTGCTCAACGTAAATCTATTCGATATTCCATGTTGCGCGAAATGGGATCTAATTTTTTTTTCTTCATGCTTAACCGATTTTCAAAATTAAACATTCAACACAAAGCAACAGATTTTCGCCTGCTAGACCGGAAGGTTTTAGAGGTTCTACAAACTTTTCCCGAGCGTAACCGGTTTTTTCGGGGCATTATCGATTGGATGGGGTTTGAAAAAACGTCTATTACTTTTGATTCTCCTGACCGCATCGCTGGACAATCAACTTTTTCCTTTAGCAATCTATTCAATTTGGCGATCAACTCTTTCACTTCTTTTTCCCTGATGCCTTTGAGAATTACTGGGTATCTAGGATTAGCTGTCACTACCGCTTCCAGTCTACTATTCTTGTATATGATAATAACCCATCTGGTGCTAGGGTTAACCCTTTTTACCAAATTGGCTTATTTCGTCGTTTTCAACACACTGTTATTTGGTATTGTACTTGCTGCCTTGGGGTTAATCGCTTTGTACATAGGAAATATTCATACAGAAGTATCAGGCCGACCGCTATATATTGTATCTCATCTAGTTTTTATTTTCACAACTGTACATGATTAAATTTCATGACGCTAGCTAAATCCTTTAGCACCCAGTGGCTTGCTTCAGTTTATGGAGCTATTGTTTCCATACTACTAACTTTTCTATTCGCAAGGTTACTTGGTCCCGAAGTTTTCGGGAGTTACAATTACCTTTTAACCTTAGCAGCTCTATACGCAATTCTACAGGATGGGGGGTTTCGCACACTTATCTTTAGAGAATTAACCTCACCCACCTTTCAAGAAATAAAGAGAAGTCTCGTTCCTATTTCGATCGGGCACAATATTCTAGTCACAATCACCGGTGTCTTAACACTCATCATACTTCCTTTGAAAGATAGCTTCCTGTTAATTCTAGCTATCTTTTCGTTTGGACTAGTGACAACAACAACATTTTTTTCGTCACAACTTAAAGGTGAAGGAATGTTCGCGGCCGAAGCCCGATGGCGCCTTCTGACAAGGACTTTGGGGGCGCTAAGTGTTCTGGCCTTTATTTCTATTTTCACCCCATCTATTCAAATTATCTTAGCGGGCACGATCGTGGGATATGGTATTTCTCTTTTCCTACTTCCAGGAAACTGCAAGCTAAAATTTTTTTTCAAAAAACTAAACCCTGTTGTCTACAAGTCACTAGGGTCTCTTTTAATAATTGATATCGCTACTTTGATATATTTTAAAATAGATATCGTCATGCTCCGTCACCTCGGCAGTGGGTTAGAAGAAGTCGGTTTCTATTCTGCTGGATCTCGCTTGCTAGAGGGACTTATATTTATGCACCTCCCATTTGCAACCGTTTTATTTCGGGAAATGAGAACGAGAAAAAGCCATCCAAGTGACTTCATACCTTACATTTTAAACTTATTTTTCTTTAGTGTCATTTCTCCTCTCGTGATCATTCCCGCAGGCTGGTTTTTTAGTAAAGAGATTTTACATTTGTGTTATGGTGTAAATTTTATTGATGCATCTCCCCTCTTCAGTCTTCTTTTAATTTCATTTTTTTTCATGATTCCCAATTTAGTATTAACTCAGGCAACATTGGCAATTAACCGAGAAATTTTTTATGCCAAAATTACTTGCGTGGCAGCTTTGGCCAATATAGGGCTAAACTTCTACCTTATACCAGCCATGGGAGCAAAGGGAGCAGCCATTGGAACTATTATCACCGAAGGTCTCGTGATGATTTTAATTGGAGCAGGAATCTTTCTATGGCGTAGAAAAATGGACTTAAAACAATGAAACACTCCGACACAGTTATTTTACATGATGCGTTTGCATTCAAAGGGGGAGGAGAACGCCTTGCTCATCTACTCTGCCGAGGTCTGGAAGCAGATCTAGCTTTTGGGTATCGTAATAAAAAGACTTTTAATTTAGACGAACTTTCTAATAATCTTATTAATTTAGAGTCCGAATCCAAACTACCAGCTTGGCGAACCATCAAGCGACTTCATACCTTTCGCAATAAAACTAAATTTTTATACAAATATAAAAATGTTATTTATACCGGTCAAAATTCTTCCTTAGCAGTAGCAAATCATTCGGAAGGAAAAAATATCTACTATTGCTTTACACCACCAAGAGCAATGTATGACCTGAAAGAATCTCACTTGGCATCTCAAACACCCTTAGTGAGACTTCGTCATGTCTTGTACAACGCTTTTTATCAACCTCTTTACGAAAATGCTATTCGTAAAATGGATGTAATTTTGGCTGACTCTAAAAATGTTCAAAATAGAATCCATAAATTCTTAGGCTTAGAATCAACTTTGGTCTACCCCCCTTGTGACGTGGACAAGTTTTGTTGGATAAGTCCGGGCGATTATTATCTTTCCACCGCAAGGCTTATACCTCACAAACGAGTTGATATTATCATTCAAGCATTTACCAAACTTCCTCAAAAACGTCTCATCATAGCCTCTACTGGGCCGGATGAAAAAAAATTAAAACAACTTGCAGAGGGTTTTGATAATATCCAATTCACAGGGGATATCAACGATAAGGAATTAAAAAATTTAATAGGTAATGCAATCGCTACGATTTATATCCCAATAGACGAAGATTTTGGAATGTCTCCGGTGGAATCAATGGCAGCGGGAAAACCTGTCATCGGATCAGGAGAAGGGGGCCTTTTAGAAACTGTTGTTCACAACCAAACCGGTTGGTTGTCATCCCCAAATCCCTCCGCAGAAGAATTAATTCAAATATTGAACGCTGTGAACCCGGAATTAACTAAATCTATGCGTGCCGACTGCGAGACAAGGGCCAAAATATTTTGCACCGAAAATTTTATCGAAAAAATGCGTGGAATAATTGATCAGTAGAGTCTTGTTAACTGTAATAATTAAATCATGTTTTTAATTTAAAAACTACCCTAATGAATCAACTAGTTATTATCTCTAACTGTGTGCAAGATAAAGGATTTAGTGGTGGGAACCATATTCCCATAGAACTACCTAAAAGGTGTCAGCACAAAACCGAAACTAATCTCCATGTCTCTAAAAAGGCCTACATTAAGCATGCCCACTAACACACCAATAAAAAATCATTATTGGAGCATATATTTTGTGGTTTTTATTCTACTTGCGAGTATGTCTGTCCTGAGATACTACAGTCTTCATTCGACGGTTTATGACATGGGGTTATCTATTAATAATTTCTATATGATTTCAGAAGGATACTGGGAACGACTGTTTTTATCTCACATACAACCTCTGGGATTTTTCTGGTCACTATTTTATAAAGTTCTGCCGAATTATTTGGTTCCTATATTCATTCTTTTAGGACAAGCGTTACTGCTAACTCTGCCTATCATCGGCTTGTATCGTTTTTACGGTTTTCTACCAGCCTTTGCATTTCTGTTATATTTTCCTCTTTGGTACAACGCGCTGTTTGATTTTCACATTGATCACCTGACGGTTCCCCTTCTTTTTGGGTTCTTTATAATGGAAAAAAAGGGGAAGATAGGCATTGCTGTTGTTTTTGGAGTTCTCTTAGCTCTCGTCAAAGAAATATTTGCCATCCAAGCTATTTTTTGCGGGATTTATCTTTTCCTTATTCGAAAACATCGTATAGGGGGATCGATCCTGATATTGATCAGTTCTGCATATTTTTTTATCAGTTGGATATATTTAAAAAATTATTTTAACCCCTTGATTGATGGTGTTACTAATTATCCAATTGCATACTCTTGGCTTGGTAACAATTTCAGTCAGATCGCATTAACATTATTCACACAACCGCATTGGGTTGTAGAGAAAGTTTTTACTGACCCAGAGCGTTTAAAATATTTAATATATCTTTTTGGAGCATTAGGTTTTATTCCCTTACTACGTCCGGGTATTCTGTGGATCACTATTCCTGTTCTTGCCCATTCTTTGCTGTCTTCAGAGCCAAAACACTATGGATTCACTCATCATTACTCGGCCGGCCTCATAATACCGAACATCATCGCTTTTTCTGAAGGATTGCCTAAAGCAAAAGAATTGTGGGAACGCGTAAGATTAAAAAAGGTATGGTTCGACCCTATTTTGTGTTCAGGTCTTATAATTTGCCATATCACACTATCACCTTCTCCTATTGGGCGTAAATTTTACAGCCCAAATTCATGGAATTATCATTATAGTACCTATTTACCATCTGCCCGTAATCGTATGATAAAAGTTGCTCTAAAAACTCATATTTCTTCTAACCCCAATAAAATTGTTTCGGTTCAGAATTCTTTAAATTTTCATTATCTCATGGAACGGAAAGTTTTTAGAATTTTCCCAGATGGTGCGGCTAAGAAATCAAAGTATTACACACAAAAATTAACCTTACGCCATCTGATTGAATTCATGCGAACAGGAAAAACTCATAAGGTACATATAGAAAAAAAATTTGCCGATTATGTGGTGTTGGATTTAAAAAGGCCTTGGTTTAATGACGACCAAGCATGCGAATGGGTTTCTGGAAAATGTAAGAGTGGGACAGGGTTTGAGAATTCGTTTATGGAACTGATTGAAAAAACAAAGAAAAATTTTGAGATAATTTTCAAACAAGATGAGTTTATTATTTTCCAGAGACTCAATAATAAGCTTTATCCTTAGCAGACTGAAAATTAAATCCCCATTCAACAGCATAAGCGGGCAACAAGAAAAGTTAATTTAATAGAGAAATTGATACCTATTACCCCTTCCGTACGATCTTCCAATTAGAGGATTGTTCAGAATAGATCAAATTAAATAATTTTACAGCATAGTCATTATATCCTGTCGCAGTGGGGTGAATAGGATCGCACCAATAATCTTTTCTATTTTGGCTTTAATTTTAGTTAAATAGGCAGTCTTATATTTTTTTTTGGCTTTCTATTTTTAAAAAGAAAATAAACTAGAAAAACTCCAACCGATATAAAAACAGTTGATAGAAATAGGAGTTCGGCAATTTGTAGTGATGAATCATGAAATAGAAAAATTAGAGTAAGGCACATAATCACACCCCCTCCTAAAGGCCACAAAAATGAAAACTCAGAATGCGCCAGGCTATTAGTGGCAATTACATTGGTCATGGCCATTAAAGCCATAGATATGCTTATATACTGAAGTATAGGTGCTGCATCTTGATATTTAATGCCAAAGAATAGAGCTATAACTTGTGAAGGAAACATACAAAACATGAATGCCGCACCACCTGCGAATAATGAGGTAAGCCCCAGTGTGATCCATAGAAAGCGACTCCCTTCTTTCTCTGACTCGTTTGCTAATACGGCTTCGGGAAACAATACGTAGTTAAACGCGCCCGGGAGAAACAAACAGATTTTACCTAAAATAGACGCAATGGCATACAGGCCCGCTTCATTTGGGCAGTAATGACGCACCATGATAATATCTGCGTTTACGAGCAAGAGAGATATGGAAGTAAAGACCGCTGTAGGGAAAATGAAACTTCTCATGTCTTTCCATAAATTTTCTCCGAGATGTTCTTGAGTTGTACTCATAACATCCCGTAAAAACCAATAACCTAAAGTGATTATGGCAATAGATCCTAATACCTCTGCCAAAATGGCGCCGTTAATCCCCCAACCTAATACCATTACAAAAAGGAAACCTGTTAAAAGCCGGGTAACGGAATAACTTCCAGAACCAAGTCCAAAGGCCTCAAAGCGTTTGAGCCCCTGAAGAACGCCCATAATTACCGGGACTAAGAAAGACAAACTCCATTGAATAATCATAAAAATAATTGGCAAGTTTAATGAAATATGAAGATATTGCTTTATTAACGGCATAGCTAAGATTCCCGAAAAGAATGCTGCGGTACTTGCAATAACCATGAATTTCAATCCAGAAATAATTAGTGTTTTTACAGATGAAATACTTTTGATTGACAGTTTCGCTGAAGACCGGGAAAAAATTATAGATATAATAGAAAGCGGGGCAGAAAGAATTACAACTAGCGAATTCAAAGAATTAAAAATACCAAAATCCTCAACGCTGAGATTTCTTGCAATGGCAACCTGAAATAAATAGTTGAATCCGCTTGCTGTGTTGATTATTAAGAGAGTAGATATATTATTTTTGAGAAATTTCATTGACAAAAATGATCGTTCAGTAAAAGTCCTGCAAGGACATATTGGTGCGCTTTGTGGTTTAACGTGAACATTGAGTTTATTGTGCCAATTATGGGAAAAAAGGAAAGATTCAACGACTAGAAATCACTTCTTGTCGATAAATTTCAAATAAATAAGCCCTCCATAAAAGTGCATTTTGGGGGATTTTTATAAAGGATAGACCAGGTTTAAATAGGTTTTTAATTTGCATGGAAGTAAACAATTGGGATAAGAAGCTCTCCGAACTTAACAAACGTGCTTGCGCATCTTTTTTTAAGTCATTATGAATCCAATGATTAACCGGCATTATAAAACCTTGCTTTTTTCTCTGTACGATTTTTTTTGGAAGGTGAGAATTCATAATTCTTTTTAAAATATTTTTTGGAGAAGGATTTACTTTTGCTGCGCCCGGGGAAAGAAATACAGTTTCAACCAATTTATGATCTAGGTATACCTCTCGGGCTTCGATTCCAAAAGCCATGCTTGCTTTATCGATTTTCATTAGAAGATTATTTGGTAGGTTGTTGGAAAATTCCATCCGCAAAACCTTGTTCAAATAATCTGAGTCAGAAATTTCATTGAAGGCAGGGGAGAACACTTTTTCAAATAAAGTACCCCTAAATTTTGAGTTTGAATAAGTTGTCAAATAAAAAAATATGCGATTCTTAATAGGTTCTGGCAACCAATGCAAGCGATCCAAAATATAATGCCACGAGTAGCCAGCAAAAATTTCATCGGCACCTTCACCGACAAGAGCCACCTTAATGTCTGTTTTTTGACGAATATGTTTGAAAATTAGCCAAGAAGCAAATGCTCCTGTGTCTGCAAGAGGTTCGTCTAGAGACCACACTATTTTTGAAAGATATTTTTTTATATCATCCGCTTTAATCAAGATCTCGGTATGTTTAGTTTTAAATTTCTCGGCAACAATTCTTGCAAACCCTAATTCGTCAGATTGACTTCCAAACCCGACTGAAAATGTTCTAATATTTTTTTCGCCCATTGAAGATAATAATGCAACTAAGGATGAAGAGTCTAGACCACCTGACAAGAGAACCCCTATAGGCACGTCACTAATCATCCTATATTTAAGCGACTCTATAAGATGCTCTTTTATATTTCCCTCCAAAATAGCAGTTGATTTTTTACAATCCAAACGGGAAGGACTTGATAATAAGGTGTAATATTTCACCGTGCGGTAACCATCGTGTCTCACTTCCAAATATGATCCAGGCGGAACTCGATAAATATCTTTAAAAATGGTGTTGTCACCGGGAACAAATTGGAAACCGAGATATTCAATATAGCGGTCAAAGTCTATTTCGGTACAAACCTTTGATAACCTGATAAATGATTTTAGTTCGGAAGAAAAGAAACAGGTATTTTTTTGAAATGTATAATAAAGGGGTTTAACACCAAACCGATCTCTAACAAGATATAGAAATTTTGAACGCTTATCATAAATGGCGATGGCAAAAATTCCACGAAGTTTGTGAATAAATTCGATTCCAAACTTCTCATAAAGGTAAGGAATAACTTCAGCATCCGAACCACTGTGAAAATGGTATTCGTTAAGGTATTTGCGACGTAATTCATCGAAGTTGTAAATTTCACCATTAAAAACAGAGACTACCTTTCGGTCTGGACTGAACATCGGCTGTTTCCCTCGATAGGAGGTATCTAATATGGCAAGCCGAGTATGACCTAAAGAAATTTCCGAAGATAAATATTCGCCTCTGCCGTCTGGCCCCCTATGGGCAACGGCATTCATCATTATTTGAATAGATGATGTGTCAGAATCAGTAAACCCAAAAATACCGCACAAAGTTAGACCACCCGAAGAAGATTAGTTTGATTATCCATTTCGAACATTACAATGAATCTTTGGCTCTCAGTAAAAGAATTCTACAAAAATAATAACTAGCCTTAAAAAAGATGAGTCTATTAAGTGACTGTTGCTACAAATATATTATCTTAAGGTTGAGCTTATGTTGTCTGTTTTTAGAGCATGAATTTTATCAGCTAGTTAGCCAAGAAATAAAACTAGACCAGTTTTAATTTACGTTAGGGGTTAATTCCAATGATTCCCTTTTGTCTCCAAATAACGGGAAAAAACCTTCCAGTCTAAATTTATGACTCTTCTCTTTTTCTTGTGTTTTTAAAAAAATAAGCTCTGCTGACAATGTTTTATCTATGATATTTAATTGTCCTTGGCTAGAGAATGATAAAAATGGATTTACCAGAGAGAATTTTTGTTAGAAAACCGTTGGAAATACTTGAGTTTGCGTTTAGAGAAATAAAGCTTAACCCGCCATGATTATTAAATTTTATTAACGAGGGGCCTGTATATTCCAACAAGTTTGAAATCATTATCTGGCGTCTACGTGGAATCTTTCCTTTCAGAGAACGAAGATGATCGATGCTTCCATTCCGAACACTGAGGTCAAGCTTTCCAGATAAAGATGAGGCTAGACTCTTAAATTTTATACGATCCAAAATTTTGATCATCTCTTTTGGGTCTTTAGGTGAACTCGTTTCAACCAATTTCCCATACAATCTACCCGAAAAATCAGCCACTCCATGCATATATCCATTTTCTACCTTTTCAAATTTTATCCTTTTCCCAATAAAATTGATATCGTGACGATTTTTGATGAGGTCAATGTTCCCATCAAGGCTAAATTTTCCACCCCCAATTGATGCCTTCAGGGTAGGAACAAAACGAAGCTCATCTGGAAATATTCTTACTTCACCTGTCAAGTCAGGAAAAATAGAATTGATCGTAATTTTTTTTTCCATTTCTGATAAATTCTTTATGCTTATTTCAACGCGGGAAAATTCTTGCTGAAGTCCACGGACATCCAATCTTAGGTTTTCACCAATTATAGATCCTTCAAGGAACATATGTTTAATATCACTTATAAAACCCTTCACTTTAATATCAGCAGCTAAAATACCTGATGTCGCGTAGATTGGTCCTTCACTAAATTTCTTTATAGTGTCTAAGTTGAACCTATCAACTTTAAAATATGAATCAACCCATGGACCTTTCTTTTTATCCGTTTCGGTAAAATCAATTGTTCCATGGGAACCAATATCACCCTCGGAAATTCTAACATCCGTTTTAAATGTTAATTTCTTGTTTTTCCAACTTAAGGTGGTTTGGTTGTCAGTAATATACAAAATTTGAATTTCCCTTGGGTTTCTTTTCGTATTTTTTATGGGGATAAGTAAAATTAAATCTTGGATATTAATAGTGCCTTGACCGCTAAATTCTTTTGTGGGCAAAAAATAGTCTAAAATTAACGATGCTGTACCATGAACATTTGTTGTAATAAAGTTCTGCTCTTTAAAGACTTTTAATTTAAATAGTACGTTCAACCATTTAAAATAATCTGGAGATTCGCAATCTTTCACTCTAAAATGAGGGTTAAGTCCGAGGGTTATATGATTCTCTTTTTTAAAATTTAGACTCCCAGTACCTTTAAAAGTGATCACTCCCTCGGTAAATTTTGTCATTTGGGCATATCCCTTCGGGCATACTGCTGAAAAATTGTAACTTGCCATACCCTTTCTTAATTTGAAGCGCATCTCTAGGGTGGGGATATGAGAAT
>JYMV01001867.1_pt1 | contig 10691 bp, 8 predicted proteins | sample 338911 | NCBI WGS metagenome assembly JYMV01 (sample SAMN03354496, study PRJNA234377) | hydrothermal vent metagenome | biome: Deep sea; feature: Hydrothermal plumes at the Eastern Lau Spreading Center, Western Pacific Ocean; material: Seawater | place: Tonga | collected 2009 | depth 2000 m m
AAATGAGAATTATTAAAGCTATCTAGAGCTAAATATTATTTTAAGTGTTCTTATCCGATTAATAGCTGCTGCAATTTCATATTTACGAGGGCGTGAATAATTACCAGGATGCTTTTCTTTTTCATAAAAAGGGTCGAGAGAATCGAGACCATTATGAGAAAAATAATCTTCCAAAGATTGAACTATTTCTTTTAGAGATTGAGAGTCTCTCATCATGAATTGTGAAGCCATATAAATAGCATGGCCAATGGCCCGGGTTTGACTCATTTCCACCAGTTGATCTACAAATCGAAGATCAATGGTTTCGGTCCCATAAATAATTTTATCATTTCCTTGAATATCAATCTTTACTTTTTTACGGCCTCGAGATGCATTAAAACATGAAGATAATGGGATGCGTCCAGATATCTGTTCTATTGGTTTTGGAACTTCAACCTGTCTTTGGGTCGGGTAATTTTTTACAATTTTTTGAGTTTCATCACTCACATCATGTGCTACATAATCCTTCATCTTGATTACCGTATCCGCCACATCAAAATAATCACCGGACCCACCCATAACCAGAATAGTAGAAACACCTTGAATTTCATACAATTCCCGAATTCGATCTACAAATGGTGTTATTGGCTCCTGATCTTTTTGAACTAGTTTCTGCATTCGAGCATCTCGAACCATAAAGTTTGTGGCTGATGTATCCTCATCCAATAGGAGAAGATCACAGCCAACTTCAATGGCTTCCATGATGTTGGCGGCTTGGCTTGTACTCCCACTGGCGTCATCGCTGCAAAATGAATCGGTTTTTATATCCTGCGGCAGGTTGGTAATAAAAGGGTCAATATTCACTTTCTCAATTCGGCGACCATCTTCAGCACGAATTTTAACTGCATTTGGATTCGTGATAACATATTCCCGGCCATCAGTGGGAATGTGGGGGTAAACACACCTCTCTAACGTTTTTAGTAAAGTTGATTTTCCATGATAGCCGCCACCTACAATCAGAGTGACTCCTTTGGGGAAACCCAGACCATGTATTACAGTTTCACCGTTAGGGAGTGGATTTATTAATTGGAAAGATGTTTCGAGAGATTTAGGTGATTGGAATTCCACTAAATTATTACCAGTCAATGGACGGTCGCTGATGCCTGAAGCCCTAGGCAAAATGGAACCATTGGCCACAAAGGCAGATAGGTTTGCGTGATCCAATTGTTTGCGAATGGATTCTTGGTTTTCCACACAATCAACGAAAAGTTTACAGGCATTTTTATCCAGATATTTCCATTTAAGAGATTTCTCAACGATAATTGGAATCTCCTGACATAGTATTTCAATGGCTTCCTGTCCCAGGATAGTTCTACCCCTGGCAGGGAGACCAATCTGTATTCGGGCTTCAACCCAATCTTTTGTAATGACAAAAGCAGTTCGTTCTAAAACTTCCTGCTTGCCCGCGTCAATAAAAATGAGCCCACTTTTACCAGTCCCTTTTTTAGGTGTCACTGTTTCTTTGATAGCATCGCGAACAGCACGAGCCACAAAATCTTCCAGTGCAATTTGTCGGACGGAGTTTGTCCATAATTCTTCTGGGATTTGCGAAATCTCCTGTTGAACTCGCAGGCGAATTTTGGAGGGTTGGGCAAAAGGGTCACCCTGAACATGGTCTATCAATAATTCAAAATCAGGGAATTCGAATCGACCTTGTATCTGTTTATAGGCTTTGTAACCCCGGCCGTCAAGGTGGCTAAGGGTTTTCCTTAACTGGTGTTCATCTAACATTAGGTTAGACAATAAGACAAAAAGTTTACTTTAGCAAAACCAATTTTTGAACCGATCGATTTTTCCCCGAGGTTAATTCCACAAAATAAATCCCGCTGGAATGATTTAAAGCATTCCAAATTACCTCATGCTCACCGGCTTCAAAATCACCACGCACTAATGTTTCGATAAGCCTGCCGGATATATCATAAATAACTAGGGACGCAATGGTCATTGTACTTACAGAAAACTGAATCGTTGTGGTTGGATTGAATGGGTTGGGGTAGTTGGATAAAATTGAAAAAGACACCGGATTGGTATTTTTTGTGATTTCCACATTAGCCGGACAATAATTCCCGTCTGGTGCTAGTTGTGGAAGCATATTCACTGGGTTGGTTACCAAATTGAACATGAGTGTATCAGTTGATTCAAATAATTCCGGTGTACAAGGTTCCCATTCGTTTGCAATGCCGGCGCATGTTTGTGCATCTGCAAGAATGCCCATATTTGTGACGATACACCAATATAAATATTCCATGGCCATGCAGTCGTATTCGCAGGTCCAATCATCGTAGTGATACCAGGCTTCATCTGGATAAGGATCTGGAATGTTGATGAATTGACCGCCTCGAGCCATATCCATGGCATCAGTCAGATCTGACGAGTTTGGTTCCAGAGCATAAAGGGAAGGATAGACTTCTACATGCCCGCAAGAATTGATGGTGTGTAATACTTCCTCTACCGTGGCGTCATCTCCCCAATGTCCTGGTTGGCTTGGGTCAATTTCGTTTCTGAATAATACGGCTCCAAGGCATCCATCATCTTCAAGATTATCAAAGAAAGTATCGATCGAATTTCCATATTCTGACTGGAAAACCGGCATAATCGTATTTAATTCTATAAGGGAAGCTTCAATGAGCGGATCATCTATAACTCCGTCTTCATTATTATCTAATAGTTCTGCGGCAATAGCTGCCACGTGAAGTACCTTTTCATCAGAAATATTAGATTCGGCATAGATGTGAATACAATCCAGCACATTTACATATTTTGAAAAAATCCCAAATGCAGAATGATTGGGGTTGGGATTTTCCTCTAGTTCAAAACACACCTCATTCTGGGAAAAGAGTGATATCGGAATAAGAACCATGGGGATAAATGTGAATAGATTTTTCATAAAGTAAATTAAATGGATACATCTTACACTTACTAAGAAAAATTTATAAATAACTGAAGTTCATCGGTTTTTAATCATTTAATGTATAATAATTTTTGAACTAATCGCTCTTCTCCAATTCGTAGTTCAACAAAATATACACCACTGGATGAAGCAGTTACATTCCATTGGATCTCGTGCTCTCCAGCTATAAGTACACCGTTTACCAAAGTCTCCACCAACCGTCCGTTAATGTCGTAAATACGTAGATCTATGGTAGACCGTGGCTCTATAAGATCAAACCGGATGGTGGTTGTAGGGTTGAATGGATTTGGATATGCGGAAAAAAGTTTGAAGGAAAATTCATTGGGTAAGTTGATCGGTTTTATATCCAATATAGGCGAAAAAACCGGTTCAGAAGAACGATGCACATATCTCCCAACTGCGTAAAGGTAACCGGATGAAGTCAATTCCAGATCCGCACCCAAGTTGAATGTTTCTTCTTCACTGAGTCCATCGGTCAATTCCGACCAAGTCTGGCCTTCATCGATTGTGACAAAAATGGTCTGGTCGTTAATGGCGTAAATATGACCATCCACGCTAACAATATCTAGAGCATAATTGATATCCGGAACCCAATCCAATGCTTCCCAGGTGCTGCCGTTGTCCATACTGCGATAGTAGCCGTCGAATAATCCCGGCTGAGTGGTTAAAACGTAAATTTGATCCTGGTCATCGATAGTCATAGAATAGACCTGCACACCATTAAGGCCATAGTTGACCTGTTCCCAGCTGATGCCCACGTCCGTGGAACGGTATATACCGTTGATGGTCCCTAAAAACACATGGCCTTGGGAGTTGAAATGAATGTGCTCCACGGCATAATTAGAGTCATAATTGGGCAGGGGAATGGCGTCCCATGTTGATCCGTTATCTGCGGAGCGGTGTATGTAACCGATTCCGGAAGCCAACCCGGCAAAGAGCACCCCCAATGGATGCAAACCAAATGCGGCACAGCCGTCCGGCGTGAATTCACCGATGCCAGTCCAGGTCTGCCCGTAATCATCGCTGTAAAAAACACCGTAGGCAAAATCAGGTATATATATGCGGCCGTCACCGCTTATGATCACGTCCCGGAATGTGGGTGCCGGATTATTGAGTCCGGATAGTGGAGTCCATGATAAACCATCGTTTTCCGAATAAAAAAGGGCCGGTGTTTCGCCATTCGGATTTGTTCCGGCAACCATCACATGACCTTCTGGCGCCGAACCCACAAGGTATTTGTGGCCTTGGGGGATCTCTTCCTGCCGCCAAAAATAAGGGCCTGTACTGTGTTCACTGAAAAACTTCAGAACCCGCTCATTATAATCAGCGAAAAAGGAATGATCCGCCGTCATGACCTTGATTTGATCCAAAACATGGCGGATGGTTACAATGTCCAATGTGTTCAGGACTGAAAAGGCGTCTGGATTGGCCATATAAAGAGACTGGATAGAATCGTCCAGGACCGTGAAATAATGTTCATTGTCTATAAATCCCATGGACTGGAATTCGTTAAACAGATCATTGGATAAACTGAGGTCGATTTCCGGGATGCGAGCGAAGCGCTGGGGATAAGCCGGGGAGCGGTCCAGTTCATAGAATGCGCTGGGAATGCCCCGGGCCTGAAGGGTGTCAAAATTCATATGGGCTACCCAGTTTCCTCCGCCGAGACCAGGATCATATTTTGCTGGACAGAAAACAGTCGGTGTTTCAGTGACCAGATAGAGTGCCGGTGGATTGCCTTGGGCGGAATACATGGCGGCTGCGTTAAAATTCAGAGCATGGGCAACAATGGATGAAAAATTCCCACCATTGGAAACACCAGCAGAATAGATCGGATCTTGAGCATTTACATTTCCGCGAACGGCAAAAGTATCTATCAACGCCTGGATATTTGCAATATCAATATTCTCTTCTATAGTCAATGATTCAAGAAGCCAGCGATTAAGGCCAGTGTTTAACGTTGCATTTTCCGATTCAGTGATAATAATGCCATATCCTTTCTGCAACGCATCTTGGGAAAATTGTATTGTTTCAACTCTGTCGGCAAAGCCTTCCGCATTACCACGCCCACCATGAAAAAAGAAAATCGTGCCGGTGGAGTTTTCCGGGAATTTGTAATATACATTTTTTGGATTTTCAGCACCCTGGATGATTTCGTATTCGAAATCAATTGGACCGGTGGAATCCTGCTGGGCATAGAAATACACGTCATTATCCGGCATAATGAAAGTAGTGTGCCATTCCACGGTATCAGCCAGTAAAGAGGTATCCCCAATCCACCCCTGGAAGGTCATAGTTACCGGATCCAAATCGGACCAGACGTGCACCGTATCACCGGGCAAATAAATACCTGACGCATAACCGTCATTTACCCAGGCCCAGGGGCCTTCCGTTTCACCACTTATTTCTTCCTTTATGAAACTGGACCAATTGCATAACTGCCCCACTGAGTTAATCCAGTAATCCAAATCATTCTCCACAACTTCGGGTGAAACATTGCAAGTTCCAATTGACATATCCGCCAACACCCATTCATTGGGAATGATGTGCCAGCTCCATGGCTGGTTAAATCCGCCGTCGCCATAATTCAAAAAACCATTAATATGAAGCAGGCGTTCTTCTTCGGGCAGCTCCAGTTGGGCCTGGCACTGATCGATCAGATCGTCATTGTTTGTAACGACAACGTAATCGGACTCATCTCCGGCGCCATGGATCCCAACCATAAAAAAAACAAAACTACTGTCAAAGATTGGGCCACATGAATTGGTGTCGGTCACTGTACCTTCCGATACAAAATTTTGCCAGAATTCGCCTACGTTTCTCGATGGGATCCAGGAAGATGAATCTACGGTGCCGTCATAACAATCCCAGTCACCAATGACCCAGGTGTCCTGGTTGCCAAGCCAGCCCATCGTATCCTGTAGCGTATTCAAGGAGATCGGTTGAAAAACATCCATGGAAACCGGTAATCGTAGATCAGCCACAGTATTGAAAAATGAGTCCAGGAAAGGATAATCCGTAACCTGCGTGTGGCCTACGCCCTGTTCCATAGCCAGGATCCATTTCGCACCCAAAGGACGGTGATCTAAAAATATGCCAGTAAGATTTTCGATGCGATAGGGCAGATCGTTTTCAGCAACGAACATGAGCCCTGGAACTTCAATGGCATCGCCAGCAGCTGTGGTATCATGATACCCGCCTTTTTGCGTGATAAAACCAACCACTCTTTCTGGAATCCATTTTGTGAAATGATACCCAAACTGCCCACCCCAAGAATAACCGTTAACGAAAAATGGAACAAATTCCAATTCATCGTGGTGGAACAAAACAGCAAAAGAATCCATGGCAGCAATTACTGCATCACCAATACCAGTATTCATATGCATATTGAAAATATGGGCACCCATGAGTGCAAAATCCTGTCCGCTTGCCAGTGCTTGGTAAGCTGAATCAGTTACAATATTTCGTGAGTCGCCATTATTAGGATGCATGAACCAATAAATACCTCGAAGCGTGTCCGTGGAATCATTAACCCACATCCGAAAATCCGCATAATTATAACTGGCGGTGTCATTTTCTGGAATCGAAACATCGTAGATTTCTGCAGAAAGGGATGAAAGAAAAAGGAGAATGGGGGCAAAGAGTTTCACCCCGAAGTTTAGACAATTATTTCAGTACCCTGCAAAAGTTGATGCGCGGGGTATAAAAAATATTTTAGATCAAATTAATTTAAGGAAATCAATTCAATGCCTGCTTCTTTTGCATGATTGATAATGCGGTCCTCTCTATAAAATTCATCATAATAGATTGTTTTGATTCCGGAATTGGCAATGAGTTTAAAGCAATTATAACAGGGGGAAGCTGTCACATAGATTTCGCCATCTTTTATTCCCACACCATTTTTTGCTGCCTGCACGATTGCATTCGCTTCTGCGTGTGTAGTGCGGACGCAATGGCCATCCACCATTTCATGCCCCGCTTCATCACAGTGAGGAAGGCCTTTTATACTTCCATTATATCCAGTGGATAAAATTGTTTTTTCTCGAACAATGACTGCTCCAACATGTTTTCGGTCACAGGTGGATCGTGTTGCCACTTCTGTAGCAATATTCATAAAATATTTTTTCCAACTTACACGATCATTCATTGTCAATTCTTCTCCAAAATATTAATTATCTTTTCGGTTAAATACTTTCACAGCATACCGTGGCTCACCATAATAGATCTTATCTGCAACTTGGGCAAGTTGAGCTGTAAGAATCAAATAAGCCCATGTTGGAACCATGACGCTGGCACATCCTTTTATAATGACTTTTTCATTTTGATATTGGTCAAAATCAAGATCATCTACCATTTGTCTAAATGACTTTTCGCGGATAATACCACCATCTAAAAAATCGTCTAACAAAATTGTTTTCATTTTTTCAGCCTGTCATATCAGTAATAGAGCCGGCATCCAGGAAAAGGAGCAGGAATTTCTCATCTATTTTCGGAATGACAAAATGTGATCAAAAGTAGTTCTTTATTGTTTCCATTGATTCACAGAATTTATCCACATCTGATTCATCATTATAAATATAAAAACTCATTCTCGCCGTTGCCGTTTCTCCCAACGTTTTCAGTAAAGGTTGGGCGCAATGGTGCCCAACACGGATTGCAATATTATCTTCATTCAAGAATTGTGCCAGATCATGTGGATGAATTCCATCCATATTAAAACTGATCACACCACCACGATCTTTAGCCGAACCATGAATCCTTAACCCATCGATTTGATTCAATTTTCCCAATGCATATTCAATAAGCATTTGTTCATGAGCAGCAATATTATCCATTCCGATATTCTGTAAATAATCAATAGCAGCGCCAAGACCAACCGCTTGGGCAAAGTTCGGTGTGCCAGCTTCAAATTTATAGGGGATATCATTCCACGTGGATGATTCCATGGTAACGGTATTGATCATTTCTCCGCCACCCATAAACGGATCCATCTCTTCCAGGTGTTCGGTTTTTCCCCAGAGAACACCAATGCCAGTTGGGCCTAGCATTTTATGGCCGGAGAAAGCATAGAAATCACAGCCAAGCTCTTGCACATCCATGGGCAAATGGGAAGCACCTTGTGCTCCATCCACGATCATGATTGCACCAACTTGGTGTGCTTTTGCTGATAGTTTTTTAATAGGATTGATTGTTCCCAGAACATTGGACATATGTGTTAAGGATATAATTTTTGTATTCGATGTGAAATATTTTTCAGGATTTGAGATATCCAATTCGCCCGTTTCTTTAATGGATAAATATTTTAATGTGGCACCGGTTCTTTGGGCAGTCATTTGCCAGGGAACAATATTGGAATGATGCTCCATTTCAGAGATCAGGATTTCATCACCTGGTTTTAAGGTATTCCCAATTGAGCGTGCCAATAAATTAATAGATTCGGTTGTGCCACTCGTAAAAACGATTTCTTTTTCTGAATTGGCGCCGATGTATTTGGCTACCTTTTTCCTCGAATTTTCAAATCGTTCCGTTGCTTCACTCCCTAGAGAATAAAGTGCGCGGTGCACATTGGCATTGGCCTCTCTATAAAGTGAATCAACCTCATCTAAAACAGATTGTGGTTTTTGCGTCGTGGCAGCATTATCCAAATAAACAAGGTCTGAATCGGAAAATATGGGGAAATCTTTTTTGATTTCGGCGGGTGAGAAAGACACTAAAACATTCCCAATTCAAGTTGAGCAGCTTCACTCATCATATCCCGATTCCATTGCGGTTCCCAGACCAGGTCCACCAATACTTTTTCAACGCCCTCGATTGCTTGCACTTTTCGTTCAACTTCTCCAGCGATCATGGGGCCCATGCCACAACCGGGAGCTGTCAGGGTCATTTTGATATTCACATTTTTCTCTTCATCCGTATCAGAAATATCCAATCCATAGATGAGTCCAAGTTCAACGATATTAATGGGAATTTCCGGATCATAACAGGTTTTGAGCTGATCCCAGATCTGGTGTTCAAGATTTCCTTTTGGCGCATCGCTTTCAGAAATTTTCAGGACTTCAAATCCAAGGGCATCCGCATTCTCAGCAGAAATCTGAACCATATTCCCATTAATCAGAATTGTATAATTTCCGCCCAATGCCTGGGTCACACGTACCAGATTCCCGGCGACCAATTTCACCTCATCACCGGATGGAACCATGTTGGCAACAACATCTCTTAGGAGTCGGATAGCTTCGTTCGGTACTTGATTCATTTTATGATTCCCTTGATTTTTTCGACCGCGCTGGAAAATCCGTTGGTCCGTTGACTGGTTACAGCGCCGTTCAATCCGACAGAATTCAAAATGTCGGTGCTGTCCACAGATAGGATCTCATTAACGGGTTTATCGCTGAATATTTTTTCTAAAAGTATCAGCAATCCTTTCACGATCATGGCATCAGAATCAGTCCGAAAAATAAAAGTTGTATTATCGCCACGATCTCCCACAACCCAGGCCTGGGATGTACACCCATAGATCTTATTCTTCTCCGTTTTTTCAGATTCGGTCAATCCTCCCGATTCCTTAGCCATATCCATGAGTTGGATAAACTTGTCTTTCGGATTATCAAAAATAGAGAAAAGGTTGTTCAAATCCTGTAATGTTTCTTGGACGGTCATGCTGTTGTATTCTCCAAGAGCCATGTGTCAAATCGATCTGTGATAAAGTCCCGAATACCATCATGTTTTACTAAATCCAATAATTCGGTGGCAAAGCCCCGAACCATTAATGCTTTCGCAGACAACACATCTAATCCTCGGGAGCGAAGATAAAAAAGGGCGTCTTTATCCAAGGCGCCGGTTGTGGAACCGTGGGCACATTTCACATCATCGGCATAGATCTCCAACTGTGGATTTGAATTTATAAGTGCATTTTTTGAGAGCAGCAGATTCTTGTTTGACTGATTTGAGTCGGTTTTTTGGGCACCTTCACGGACGATAGTTCGTCCATTAAAAACACCGGAAGAATGATCCTGAAGCACCGATTTAAAGTTTTGTGAACTGGTGCAATGGGGAACCTGGTGATCCATGATGATGTGATTATCCAAATGCTGGGAATCATTGGAAAGAGCCAGTCCATTCAATGAGCAATCGGCACCTTCACCTTTTAGTTCAGCATGGATATTCAGTCGACCCAGTCGACTTCCATCCGCAAATTGGAAAAAAGTGTATCGGCTATCGGCATTCTGTTCCACCTGAATTTTTGCCATGTTGGCTGTAGAAACAGAATTGGACTGGATGCGGATATGGTTCAATTGAGCATTTTGCCCTAAAATGACAAAAACAGATTCATTTTGAAAAAAAGATGTTGAGTTACCCACATGGTGCTCAATGAATGTCACTGAGCTGGATTCACCCAGATCAATATGAATTCGGGGTGTAACCATGAGACTCTCCAAACCGGAAGAAATAAAAAGCATCCGAATTGGTTTTTCAACATCCACATTTGAGTCAACGACTATGGACATACCGCTATCCATGAATGCGGTATTTAACAGGTCAAAAGGGGAGTGCTCAGGAGAGTTGAATTCCGAATTTGTTTTTTCCAAATAGTCCAATCCCGATAACAATTGAACGCCAGATGGAATTGATGAAAGTGTTTCTTGATAATGCCCGTTATAAATCACAATCGTATCAATATCTTTTAATTTGTATGGGGAAATATCAAGATCACCTTTGGGTGCATCCTGGATTTCAGAAATCC
>JYMV01050237.1_pt1 | contig 10690 bp, 9 predicted proteins | sample 338911 | NCBI WGS metagenome assembly JYMV01 (sample SAMN03354496, study PRJNA234377) | hydrothermal vent metagenome | biome: Deep sea; feature: Hydrothermal plumes at the Eastern Lau Spreading Center, Western Pacific Ocean; material: Seawater | place: Tonga | collected 2009 | depth 2000 m m
TTCGATCCCCACATACATATGGTTTCACGGACCACCGACGATTACGAAATACTCGCAAAAATGGGATGTGTTGGTATGAGTGAGCCCGCGTTCTGGGCTGGTTTTGACCGTGGTAGCGTGGATAGCTTTCGCGATTATTTTCATCAACTAACGGATTTTGAACCGCAGCGAGCGGCTCAATACGGAATCCAACATTTCACTTGGCTGTGCATTAATGCCAAGGAAGCGGAAAATGTTGAACTCTCTCGTGAAGTGATCGCGATGATTCCAGAGTTTCTCGACCGCCCCAATGTATTGGGCATCGGCGAAATTGGCTTGAACAAGAACACCAAGAATGAATCCACTATTTTCCTTGAACATATGGAATTGGCGATACAGTACAACCAACAGATACTCATTCATACGCCACACCTTGAAGACAAGTACCAAGGTACTCGGATGATCCTTGACATGCTTACTGCCGATTCACGCATCGACCCGACGCGGGTCTTGGTCGACCATGTAGAGGAGCATACTGCTGCTGAAGTACTCGATCGTGGATTTTGGGCGGGCATGACACTCTATCCCATCACAAAATGCACTCCACAACGAGCAGTCGATATCATTGAAATGTGTGGTGGAGAGCGACTTTTGGTCAACTCGGCCGGCGACTGGGGACCTTCCAAACCGACCGCTGTTCCTGACCTCATCTTAGAAATGCGACGCCGAGAACATTCCGAAGATTTGATTCGCAAAGTTGTCTATGACAACCCGCTTGAGTTTTTCAGTCAAAGCGAAAATTTTAACTTCCAACCGCGTGATTAGCGTGTGACGTTAATCTTCTCGGCAAACTTCTGCGATCAACATTTCAGCGAGATCCAGGTCACACCAACTTCGACCCTGTAAAAGATCCGGCTGATTAGAAACAATAACGCTCTGTTGATCATTGTCCGCAGATGGAACTCCATGCGACCCACAAATCAACGTCGCATCCAGCGGTGTCCTGCGAGTTGCCATATCAAAATACAATTCAACGGGGTCATAACCCGGTTTGCGATGGATATCTACTGTCCGTGCGAATGCGGGGCAGGCGTCATCTTGCAACCACCAATAATAAGCTTGCCAACTATTTGAAGTTGAAACCAACATTAATTCGCCACTGCGCTCATGCGCTAATCCACGTTCCGCTTGCTTCTCGGCTGTCAATACTTCAGCAATCCCATCAACCGCCTCAAACAGTTGCTTGACACGCTGAATCACCGTAGGTTCCGCATCCTTAATAAAGACATGCGAGAACTGGTGATCAACCAGTGCCCACGCTGAGCTATTCAAATCCAGATGTTCGCCATCGTCTTCAACTCGAACTTGCAACAGTCCTGCATCACGCAAAACCCGATTTGGATACGTTACGTGGTTAACTTCGCTAATCACGTACTCGCTAGCAAAAACCCAGGTAACATCCGCAGGATCCAACACAGCGTGCACACCATCAACTAAGACTTGAATCACTCCGTCCAGTTCCTTGACCGCTGCCAAGGCCTCGGGACTATTGGGTCCTTGTTTTTGAGCAGCGTAATCGAGGTGCGGTAAATACAAAAACGAAAAACGTGGTTGGTTCTTACTTATCGCTTGCACCGCGCTACGAATAATCCACTCCGTCGACTGAATGTTTGACAGCGGACCCCAGAAGTGCTTCAGCGGAAAATGATCTAGGGTTTCAAGCAATTCACCATAGAGTTGCGTCGGCTTGGTGTAGCACCACAGAGATTCGGAACCATCGGGATTGTGCACCGGCGCTGGCATACAAATCCAATCCGCTCCGCAGCCTTTGCTCAGCATAGGAAACCAAACGGCCGAAGTTAAATCTGGGGATATCGCATGCAGCCGATCCCAAATCTGAGGTGCTTGGATCTTATCGTTCCAGGCCGTCCACATTTCAACTTTTTGCTCTTCTCGCCAATAAAATCCATTGGCGATCACACCGTGCTCCGACGGAGTTTTCCCTGTTAACATTGTTGCTTGCGCGGGCCAAGTTACGGCTGGAAACGTCGATCTTAAAGGTTGCTGATCACCAGTAGTCGTTACAGCCGACAGCGCTGGCATTTGTGATAAATCGGATTGCCTCAATCCGGGAATACTGCAATACACCACGTGTCGCATCGATAAAACTCCTATCCTCTGCCCTCGCCCGGGCACATCAAGTGGTACGAATCCATTTTGATAAAGTCAACATCGGTAACAATAATGCAATCGTCAATACCGCCATGCTAGAGTGACTTACAATAGCCACCACACACGCATCCAAAAAAATCAACGACCGTAAACAGTGTATAACTCCAACTTGCACTCGTTCTGGCCGGGGGTCGAAAATCGCGGCAACCGCACGATAGAGAATTAATATCGCCAGAACACCAAACAGTAACCCAGTACTATCGGGTTTCAATTGCAAGCGTCCACTTTGAGCTAGATCGATTGGAAAACTAGACAGACACACAAACCCTAAAGCCATGACGGCAACACCGAAACTCAAGAGCCAGCGGTTGCTGGTGCCAGCCTCCGTTCGCGCAAACCACGTTAAACCTGCTACGAAAACCCCGATCCCACCGGCGATGAGTAGATGGTGTTTTTCAAACCCACAAAATATTGCCTTATCGCTTGCGACATAACTCATCCCCAACAACACATTTAACATGCGGCACATTCCCATCATCAGCGGAGCGAGCGGTGTCTTTTTTAACACTCGGTTGTATAACAAAACCGAAACTGCAATGGCACATCCGAGCAAACATCCGCGCAGGCCTGCCGTACTCGCAAACAGGATGCCAGCAAGCATCAGGCCCATTCCGCAGCGAGCGGCCACTCTTAATGAAATTACTCCCGCAGCCAACGGCCGATCGGATCGCTGCTCTTGATCTTGTTCAATGTCAAATACATCGTTGAGTACCATGCCGGAGCTATACAAACAAAACGTTGCTGCGAGCAACCCTGCCAGCGGCCACGCGTCTTGAGCACTCAATGTTAATACACGGTCATCACTCAATACAACGAGATACCCCATCAATACATTGGCAAACGCCGTGAACACGTTACCGATTCGCAGCAGTTGCATCCAAGCGTGCAACTTGAAACCGCGACTCGTCTGAGTACCGGTTGGGTCCGCTGGCGAGAGAGATTCCGATGTTTTTTCAGACCTGTCATTACTGTTCATGAACTAGCACTCCGGTAACTCCGCAGCGCTCGCTTAAATATGCGGCGACTCACAAATAGGCTGCCGATGCTGGCACAAAGTGCAAACGCAGCAAGTTGCCAATTCGCAGAGGTCATACCGTCTAAAGGTCTCGCTAGAAATCTTGCAGGAATATTGACGACTAACAAGACCGGAATAAAAAACGTAAAGGCAATCCACAATCCCATGCCCCACCCCGTTTTATAAATTTCCATCGGGTAGCGCGAGAAATTGGTTAGGTAGAACCAAAAATTGTAGAGCGTCTGATTTCGTCCCAACCAAACACTCGTGGCAGCCAAACTGATCATCACGCTATACATAATCGCCACGCCACAAACCAAATAAAGTGGATACAGAAACAACACCGGCCACGCCAATACCAGCGGGTCATCTGCCACAACCATCAACTGATACAGACTATAACTCAACAAACCAATTCCCATCATGCACGTTGAGAGACTCGACCAGTCGATTCTAGGAAATGAAATAATAAACTGAGTGTCAATGGGTTTGAGCAGTGCGAAGTCAAAATCACCGGTGCGTATTAGCTCACTGAACTTTTGAGCATTGGGCATAAAGAACGTTTGGATGATGCTGTTAATAATCCAAGTTGTTGCCAAGAACACAAAGAACTGATATTTTCCCCAACCGGTTTTTGCACCAATCTCGTCGGTATACTGAAAAACGATCATGTAAAACCCAACATTCATTATCGTCCACGACATCGTGGAAATACTCTGCAAGATGAAATTTGTGCGAAAAGACATGTCGCGAATTAAACTGTTACGCGCAAACGTTAGAAACACTTTGCCATACAAGGGACGAAAAGTTGATGGTTGTTGCCGCACGACGTTATCCCCCGAATCCGCTATAGCGATGAATGCCACGCTGGAACATGATGCGTGCTAACACAACAAACACGAGGAGCCAGCACGCTTCAATTGCCAAGCTAGTCCATAATTCTGGACCCTGGATTTTACCGAGAAAGATAGCCGCAGGCGTATAGGCCAAATATTGAAATGGTAGCACACTCACAATATCGTGTGCCCACACGGGCAATAGGTCTAATGGGAACATGTGGCCAGATAAAAAGAAGCTGAGCAAATTGTATATAAAGACCAGCGAACTCACTTCTAGAAACCAAAAAGCCACCAAACCTAGACTCGCCTCGATAAAGAACCCGAGCAAAAAACCCATAAACAGCGACAAACAAAATGCGATGAACACTGGCGCTTCAGGCCAACCAGGAAAAAAACCTCGGCACAGAAAAAAGACAAATGCAAAGGGGACAACGGCAATCGTGTAATAGGCTGCCTTATGGGCGACGCGACCGAGCAACAAAAACCCGAGCATATCGACTGGTTGAATCAAAAACTTTTTGATTTCACCATTGCGGACTTGCAGCGCGATGCCACCACACAATCCCGGCATACTCGAAAAAGCCCTGCTTATCATCGTTAACATGTAATAGGCGATAACCGTATTACGTGTGTAGCCAGCGATCTCTGGTCTTCCCGAGGCTTGAAAGATCGCCGTCCAGAGAAATATTTGCGTAATGATTGGCAGAAAACGCATCAGCGTCCCCAACGCAAAATCCCCACGATATACAAACCGTTCTTCCATGGCGATTCGTAGAATGACCCACCATGTCGTGAGTCGCGCTCGCAATGATATTCTATTGTCTTGCACGGTAGTGGCAGTCATAGTCCCTGCCCGTCACCAATAGATTGGAATGCATCATCGTCTATTTTGTTCACGCGACCCCCTGTTACTTCCGAAAACACAGCAGCAATGATGTCTTCTAGCGGTGGATCTTCGACCACAACATCGTCAACTTGATAGCTATCCAAAACCGACGCGAGCATGCGGGGCACAACATCGCGCGTAACCGTCAATTTCACGCGTGGTGTTTCAACATCGGTCACGTCACCGAATCTTTTCAAAGCAGCCAGCAGCGAGTCATCGATGGCGTCCCGAAATTGCAATATTATCAATTTGCGTTGATCAGTACTTTCAATGATCCCCTCTAGGGAACCATCGTACTTAATCAATCCGTCAGCGATGATCACCACGCGTTTACATAAGGCGGCAACATCTTTCATATAGTGGCTAGTTAGCAGAATCGTGATCTTGCGTTTCTGTTGATAGTATTTGAGGAACTGTTGGATATTATGCTGAGCAACGACGTCCAAACCAATCGTCGGTTCATCTAGGAACAACACCTCAGGACTGTGTAACAAAGCTGCTGTTAATTCCATCTTCATCCGCTGCCCCAGTGACAACTCACGAACTGGTTGCTGCAACAAATCTTGCAGGTCTAACAAATCCGTCAATTCGTCCAGCGTGTTTTGAAAGACGCCCGTTTCGATTCGGTAGATCTGTTGATGTAGCCGAAACGATTCTTGCGCTGGCAGATCCCACCACAATTGGTTCTTATTCCCCATCACCAACGCAAATCGTCGTCGATATTCGTTCGCGCGCTGCCATGGAATATGCCCCATTACCATGGCTGTTCCGGACGTGGGGTGAATGACGCCAGATAACAATTTCAGCGTTGTCGTTTTGCCGGCTCCATTGGGTCCCAGAAATGCAACAAACTCTCCCTGTTCGATTTGCAAATCAATACCCTGCACTGCTTTGACTTGCTTGTATTCGCGCTTGAACAACCCACGCAGAGAAGACCTGAGACCCTCTTTCTTTTGATACACCTGATAGGTTTTTTCCAAACCTTTAATTTCGATAATCGACATGCTGAGATTATAGATGCCGTCGCAAAGTCAAGACAGTACTACAACCGCAATGTGTTATCCTTTATTTACAGGAAGTTACTGCGAAGTTTGCTCAACAAACTTTTGGCATCTTTCATCAATTCAACCCGCTGCGTAAAATGCAGACTCGATCAACAACGATCAAAAACACAGGGGATACGTTTTGACAACTGCAGTACGAATCGGAATAGGGCACGATACGCATCGAGTTGGCTCGGGTGGCAAGATGCTACTAGGTGGAGTCAACATTGAATGTGACCATCATTTAATTGGTCATAGCGATGCCGATGTACTATTACACGCGATTACCGATGCGATTCTCGGAGCAAGTGCCCTAGGCGATATCGGTCAGTTATTTCCCGATACGGCTGCCGCAAACAAAAATCGATGCTCCCAAGAGATGCTACGAATTGCTTACGAACAGGTACAGGCAGCTGGTTGGAAAATCAACAATCTAGACTGTGTTATTCTTGCCACAATTCCTAAAATCAGCCCGCACCGCGAGGCGATAATCAACAGTATAGCGCAATTACTGGAAATCAACTCTACACAAGTGTTTGTCAAAGGAAAGACCGGCGAACAAGTTGGTCCTGTCGGCCGCGGCGAAGCAGTCGTTGCCCAATGCGTTGTCTTGCTGCAGCAACAGTAACATCGGTAATAACAAAAACAACTATAAAAACGACCACTAAACCAACTGGACTTGGAGCATGATACGCGTCTACAACACTCTTACAAAAACCAAAGAAGATTTTGAACCACTGCAAGCAGGAAAAGTGGGAATCTACCTCTGTGGCCCAACGGTTTATGCGCAAAGCCATATTGGACATATGGTCGGACCAGTCATCTTCGATTCCATAAAACGCTATCTGCAATATTCAGGCTATGAGGTCACCTGGGTCGTGAATATTACGGACGTGGACGACAAGCTGATTGTGAAGAGTCGTGAACAGGGCATTTCTATGGAGCAACTCGCGACAGAAATGACCGCTGACTATTTAACGAACTTGGATTCTCTGGGTGTCGACCAAATCGATGTGATGCCTCGCGCAACGGAGCACATGCAACATATCATTGCTTTCATCGAAAACTTGGTCGACCAAGGGTTTGCCTACGATGTCGATGGCGACGTTTTCTTTGAAGTAGAAAAAGATGAGAACTATGGGCATCTAAGCAATCGCACACTCGATAGCACTCAGGGAGCCGGCGGTGAAGCGGCAGCACGCAAACGATCAGCAAACGACTTTGCTTTGTGGAAATCCGCTAAACCGGAAGAACCTAGTTGGGACAGTCCCTGGGGAGCTGGTAGACCAGGTTGGCATATTGAATGTTCTGCTATGAGCCGAGAAATACTTGGCGAAGAATTTGATATCCATGGTGGTGGGTTAGATCTTGTTTTTCCCCACCACGAAAATGAATTGGCTCAAAGCTCCTGCTGCCACGGAAAACCGATGGTTAAATATTGGATGCACAATGGGTTGATGCGAGCCGGTGGGAATGATGGAAAAGTGGGGGGTCGAGCGGAACTAGATGGAGATGGCGGCGCACCAGCAACTATCGAAACAAAAATCAGTCGTTCACGAGGTGCCGGAGGATTGGCAGATTTAATCGACCGTCAAGGCGGACAACGTATTCGGTTCTTTCTCTTGAAATCCCATTACCGTAGCACGATTGTTTTTAGTGAAGCAGGGATTGAAGAAACGGGGAAAGCACTGACTGCGTTCGAACGATTGTTCGAGCGGTTTCAACGGATCAGTGGTAGTTCATTTTTCGAACTGCCGATTGCAGACAACAAATCCACTGGTGATTTTGATGCGGGAGAATGTGACTTTTTGTTGCAAGTACAAAAACACCGCGCTCAGTATCTAGCCAAGATGGATGATGACTTTAACACCGGTGGCGCCATTAGCGATCTGTTTGATCTCATCCGTAGCATCAATCGATTTATCGATCAAGCATCACTCGAATCGACTGATAATGCTGATGCGACAAATGTTAATAGCTTGAAACAAGCTATGCTAACGATGCGGGAACTCACGGCACTGTTAGGTATTTTCATGAGCGAACAGACGGAGGACAATACAATGGATGAAGATCAGGGACTGACCGAGCAACTAATGCAATTGATGTTAGCTTTACGTGAAGAAGCCAGAGCCAATCAAGATTTTGCGACCGCGGACCGTATCCGTGACGGACTTCTGAAAATGGGCATTACCATCGAAGACCGTGCCGACGGTACCCAATGGCACAAATAGTGCTGCGGCGACTAACGAGTCTGTTGATAAACAGCGTTTAACAAAGTCTCGACGTCTTTGAATTTTTCACCGGACTCAACAGCAGCGTCAATCAAACGTCTCGCCTCGACATCACTATGACCTAGGCTGCGTAGAACTTCACACGTTTGATCCACTAAGTCCGGCTCGACATCCATGACTGCTGCCTGATCACGACTAACAAGCAAGGCAAACTTCGCCATCTTTCGCCGCAACTTGGCAATGATCCTCTCGGCGGTTGCAGGACCAACTCCAGGCAGCGTGGACAAACCCTTCACGTCTTGGTTCTCGATCATCAGTGCCACTTCTCGCACCGGACGCACCATGCTGCGCAGTGCTTTCTTGACGCCGACACCATCCACGCTGCAGAACAATTCAAAGAACTCCAACTCGACCTTGCTCAAAAAACCGACCATCCGAGGGTTCATGCGACCTTGCGGGTTTCCTTCGAAATACAAAATGGTATGTAGACTGAGATCTTCGCCAACCAATGACTGCACGTTATGACGAACAAAGTCAGGTACGAGGACCTCAAAATGAAAGGGACCATTTTCCATGATGATCGAACTATCAAACACTTCGACCAAACGACCCGTTACATATTTAATCACGACAATCCGCCCTTCTCTGCATTTTCGATTTGTTGTTCATTACTTTATGAATGTTATCCAGCAACCATTGTATTACGACCGACCAATAAACGCGTGGCACAACGCTGTTGCCAAAGCGTCGGCTACATCCGGAGGCTCGGGGGCTTCCGCCAACTGAAATTCACGGCAAACCGCCAATTGCATTTGTCCCTTGGACGCGCGGCCATTTCCTGTGAGCACTTTTTTTATTTGAGTCGCCGCATAATCACTCATAGGGATTTCTCGTTGTTGTGCCGCTAAACATAACACACCGCGTGCATGGGCCATGATGATGGCCGTCCGTGGGCGCTGATAATGTGAGTATAGTTGTTCAATGGCCATTTCATCCGGGTGCAGCGACTCGAGAACTTCAACCAATCCTTGATACAACCTCAGACAACGCTCAGACAAGTCGCCTTTACCTCCGCGCAACACTCCAGCCTCAACTAACTCCAACTGTTGGCCAGTCTGATCGATGACGCCATAACCGGTAATATTGACACCCGGGTCAATTCCCAAGATACGACGGTTTCTATTAGTGGATTGTAACTCGTTCACTGGACGCTTCTGCTACTGTTCGTGGTAACGGGTTCATGATTTTTAGATCCTTATTCGATTTGCCAGCATAATGATTACCGTCATATGAGGACAGTGCTAAATCATGTTAGAACAATACCACACCGCGCGTTTACGTCTCCGCCAGCGCATGACGTATGCGATCATGCACTCAGCATAGATTAGCATGCCTAGTTTTGATATACTTTTGCACACGTAGACTATCTATCCGCTATCCGCCAAACTTTCAAGGCTAAACCATGAATCGGGAAAAAATCCTAGGACCGGTCGGTTCTGCGGAAAATGATGACCGTTCATTGCGGCCACAACGGATGTCCGAGATGGTGGGTCAGCGGGAAGTATTTGAGCGACTCGAAATCGCTGTTCAAGCCGCTCGACAACGCGAAGAACCACTAGGACATATTCTATTTGACGGTCCGCCCGGATTAGGAAAAACTACCTTTGCCACGTGCATCCCGCACGAATTAGGAGTCCCGATTGAGATGACATCGGGAGCGGCGCTGCGAGCACCAAAAGATCTGATCCCCTACCTGACCAATATCCAAGACCGAGCGATCCTGTTTATTGATGAAATTCACCGTATTCCCGCAAACGTCGAAGAATACCTTTACACCGCGATGGAAGATTTTCGCATCGATCTGGTTCTCGGTGATGGCCTTAACGCCCGTACCATCAATATGACCATTAAGCCTTTTACGTTGATCGGTGCAACAACCCGAGCAGGCATGCTGACGGGCCCACTGAGAGATCGCTTCCAAATGCGCGAGCACCTTGATTTTTACTCGGTGGAAGAATTAACGCAGATCATCAAGGGCAATGCGAAAATACTCCAAATGGAAATTGACGATGAGTCCGCTAATGAAATAGCTATTCGTAGCCGGAGCACGCCTCGCATCGCCAACAATCGCTTGCGCTGTGTGAGAGATTATGTCACTGCTCGAGCAGATGGAAAGATCGACCCCGATGTAACCCGCGCCGCACTCTTAAAATGGGAAATCGATACTCTCGGACTCGATAAAATGGACCGCAAATACCTGGAAACTCTCATTGGTGTCTTTCACGGTGGCCCAGCGGGGGTCGAAGCAATTGCGCATACAATTAATACCGCTAGTGATACTCTCATTGATGAGGTCGAGCCCTTTTTATTGAGGACAGCAATGGTAGTTCGAACTCCGCGAGGTCGAGTTGCGACTCAAAGAGCATTCGATCACATGGGAATGTCAGGTAAGCCTGTCGATCTTG
>JYMV01016190.1_pt1 | contig 10689 bp, 8 predicted proteins | sample 338911 | NCBI WGS metagenome assembly JYMV01 (sample SAMN03354496, study PRJNA234377) | hydrothermal vent metagenome | biome: Deep sea; feature: Hydrothermal plumes at the Eastern Lau Spreading Center, Western Pacific Ocean; material: Seawater | place: Tonga | collected 2009 | depth 2000 m m
CAAGAAGACTGGGGAAAAGTTTCTGATCAATCCGAATAAATAGATGTGATGATTCTGGCGGCTCAAGCACTGTCAGGGCCGACTTGTTTCTGCTCGACGCAAAGATTATTATCATCACGTTCATTGTGAAACTTTCACGGGTAAACCATACTGAAATGTAGGTACACGGAGACTTACGACATGAAATTCATCCTACCCCTTATTCTGGCAGTCACGACTGTATCCGCATCGGCCTCCGACTGGCCGCGGTTTCACGGGCCCAACAACGACAACGTGTCATCTGACACCGGATTGCTGAAATCGTGGCCTGACGGGGGGCCTTCACGACTCTGGGAAGCATCCGGAATTGGCGAGGGGTATTCCACAGTCGCTGTCGTTGGCGAGCGAATCTACACGACCGGATTGATCGAAGGCGATAGCGTCATTACTGCTCTGAATGCGGCGGGAGAAATCGTTTGGCAGCAAGTCAACGGCAAAGCCTGGAAGGGGAGCTATCCAGGGACCCGTTCTACCCCGACGATTGATGATGGGTTGCTCTACCACATGAACGGATACGGAAATATCGTTTGCCTCCAAGCAGACAGCGGTGAGGTCGAGTGGTCGGTTGATGTTCTCAAAGAATTTGACGGTAAAAACATTATGTGGGGCTATTCGGAATCTCTTCTGGTTGTTGGCGACAAGGTAATTTGTTCACCAGGTGGTGAACGGGTCGGCATGGTGGCACTTCACAAGAAGACGGGCGAGGTTATCTGGGAAAGTACGGGCGCGAAGGGCGGGCCGGGATATTCTTCTCCAATCCTCGTGGATTATCAGGGACTCCAACAGATCATCATGCCGATGGCGGAATCGATCGTTGGTGTGCGCGCTTCGGACGGTGAACTGCTGTGGCGGTATCCGCATAAGGTTTATACAAACCAAAACATTACGACTCCGTTGTTCAAGGATGGTTCCGTGATCATTTCTGCTTGCGGGAGGCAGGGTACCACATCGCTCTCGCTGCACGTTGACGGCGACCAGTGTACGGTCAAACAGCGTTGGCTTAATAAGACATTTGATGACAAGCAGGGAGGGGTGATTCTTGTAGACGGTCGACTGTATGGATATGCGGAGTCTCAACAGAGGGGCGAACCGTGGATGTGTATCGATTTCGAGTCAGGAGAGACGATATTCCAGTCTGCTCCGATTGAGTCTTCCTATAAATACAGGAATGGATGTCTTACTTATGCTGACGGGATGTTTTATTTGTATACAGACGATGGCGCGATGGCGCTCGCGAAGCCGAGCGATACGGGGTTTGAAGTGACGGGCATGTTGGAGATCGAGGACACGGGGAAAAATCCGACATGGGCGCATCCGGTTGTGTTTGGCGGGAGGTTGTACATCCGGTATGGTGACAAACTAGGTGTTTATAATGTTTCTGGAGGCCGTAACTAGAGGGCCTGCCCCGTGAAACGACACAGAAGTCGACTGCTGGTATAGAGAATTATTGGATAAAGTGGAGAATCCAGCGGGCGATCTGAGGGTTGTCTACGGGCGTGTTCAGGGACTCGATGCCCTTGTTTATGGTGTTGTCGCCAAGTTGATCGCGTCTTAGTGAGAACAGGCGTTGCGCGTATTCAGGGGTGAATTCAGGATGGCCCTGGATGGTGAGAATGTGATCCTGAATTTTGCACGCGGCAATGGGACATTTTTCGCTTCCAGCGAGGGTGATACTTTCGTTTGCGGGGACAGTGACTTGATCCTGATGACTGCAGATTACGTCGAAGCCTTCCAGCAGGCCTGTGAGTGCGAGACCTTGTTGTTTGAGCTCGTGCCGGTGTACTCCTATTAGCCAGCCCGCGGATGATTTTTCTGTACGGCCTCCCAGAACGTGCGCGACGAGTTGATGACCGAAGCAGATGCCGATCAGTTTTTTCCTGCGCTGATGCAGCTCCTGCACGAAGTCGCCGAGCTGTCGAATCCAATCCTCATCGTCGTAGACGCTGGCTTTGGAACCTGTGATGAGATAGGCGCCTACATCGTCGATGTCGTGCGGATATTTTGAGCGTAGGACGTCGTATTCGGAGATTTCGATTGACGGATCGACTTGATGGATGAGTCGTGTGAACATTTCGGGGTATTCTCCGAAATCGTCTACGAGATCCTTGCGAACGTCATCTGTTTTCAGTATTCCTAGCTTCATTGGTCCCGGTTTCTGGAGAGTGTTGTGGTTAGTAGGGATTGTTGCCAAGGATAACGGTACGTTCCAATTTACGGTGTCCCGGGAAAAAGTCGTTGACGGGCTTGTGCTGTGTTGATCGATTGTCCCAGATGGCGATGGAATTGGGTTCCCAGGAAAAGCGACAAGTGTATTCATCGGTGGTGATGTGTTTGAACAAAAAGGAGAGGATTGCTTGGCTTTCGCCGGCTTCGAGTCCGACGATGTGTTTTGTAAACAACTCATTTACGAAGATTAATTTTTTGCCGGACTCGGGGTGTGTTTGTATAACTGGATGTTCAACCGGGGGATTGTCGATCAGGGCTTGTCTCAGACGTTCTTCGCCACCGGGCTCCGCGAGACTTTCTCTGAAACCGTACCCGAAGTCGTGGACCGCTGTAAGGTCGTCGAGAAAATGCTGCATCGGTTTCGACAGACCGTTGTAGGCGGCGGTCATGCTTGCGAAAAGGGTATCGCCTCCTTTCGGCGGCGTGATTCTTGATCGGAGAAATGTTCCTACCGGGGGATGTTTTCTGAAGGTCATGTCGGAATGCCATGTATCGATTTTTGACGGGACTTCGGGTGTGCTTTCCAGAATCATGATCTCCGGGAATCCTTCGACGGTCTCGTAGGCGGGGTGGAAATCCAGGGGACCGAAGAGCTGAGCCAAAGCCTTGTGCTGTGCGGCATTGATATCCTGATCTCTGAAAAAAATGACTTCATGCTCTAGCAATAGCTGATTTAATCCTTCGGCATCCGAATCCGAAATTGGGTGTGTTAGATCAATTCCATGAATCTCCGCGCCGATTGCTCCGGCGAGTGGCCTGACATCTGCCATTTTCTGTTGCTCCTGTTATGCTTGAATGGTTTTGTTGGTTTCTAATTGCGGGCTTGAGGACGCTATCTTTTGAGTCGCCAGATATTGCCATCGTCTGCGAGCATGGCTTGCTGCGAAAGTATCATGGGCGAGGGTCAAATGCAATAGAGAATCGCGGAGCAGGCCAGGCATTGATGCGATGTTCGTGAGGGGAATCGAGAAATGAATGCAATGCCGGAATGCTTGTTTGGTAACAATTCCGGGAGGAATGTTGATGCGATTACTGTTCAGTCATTATAATACGTGTCGCTGATTCGTGCGGAGAGATGTCAGAGTGGCTTATCGAGCACGCTTGGAAAGCGTGTGTACGTTAATAGCGTACCGGGGGTTCGAATCCCCCTCTCTCCGCCATTTTATACTATCTATATTCTACACGCAGTACAGTACGGATTCTTAGCCCCTTTGTACCGGCCTGTCGTGCCATTTCTAATCCCGAAGATTCTCTGAATCTGCATCCTTAACAGAGAAGCTGTATCCAGTCAGGCGATATTCTCTGTTGCACAAATGGAAGTCCAGAATTGGGGTAGAGATGAGGTGTTCTCCCTAATTAACAGGGCGGGAAGCTTTCCAATGTGTTCATCAAGAATTGTTTACACATAGGGACTTGCACAAGAAATACGGGTATAAGGAAAACGATACCTTTGGTTCGTACTCATTACTCCCCACCAATTGACCTTAGTTTTTTTTGGTTCGCTGAAGAAGCCGTAAAATACGTCCTCGATTCCACCGTTGAAGTATGATGATATAGACGTTGAACGGAACGTTGATGAGCAACGCCCAAATGCCGGCGATGCCGTATCCACTGCCAATGAGAACTCCCGCCAATATCACGTTGAGTATGGCAGCAATGACATGGGCGATCTCGGCACCGTAGGTACGGCGCAATAGCCGGGGGAGGTCCGATCTTCCACCATACAGTTTGAAATCGAAAAAAAGCCAAGCAAAAGGGCTGTGAAGCAGAATCCAGCGGTACTGCACAACCCCAGCGCAACGGTAGATCGTGCCGTCTCGTTCCCAAGCGGCGAAAGGAACCTCGTAGCTGCCTAGTTGACGAAAAGAGAGAAGCAACACGACGGTCAAAATTAGAACCATCCAAGAAGCGGCCAGTGCGAATGAAAAGGGATGTGTGTCAGGTGCGGTGTGACTCACGACGTTGGATGCCAAAATCGCTAAGATCGTTGACATAAGTATTCGCAACCCGTTCTGTCTCCTAGACAAGGGCGGCGGACTTGTCGGGGGTTTCACGTCCAACTGAAGCTCGCGTATGGCGTCAGTATCGTGGTCGAAATTGTGATTGTAGGCCATGCCAGATGAGCGCCCCTTCTTGCTACGTGCTGCTCCAAATTCGCCCCAAATGTCAGACCAAGAACCCCCACGCCAACATTGCGGAGCGCTGTACCCAGGGAAACCCCAATACGCAAGCCAATGGCTACGCCCACCCCGACAGAGTTATCGCGTTTATCCTTCATGGAGCACTCCTCAAGTTGAATATACTACCACGTAAAGAAGGACTATATTCAGCGTTGTGAAATTCCCTGTTCTTTTCCCTGCTACCTGGGGAATCGCCCCTATTTCAGGTGAGAATCAGTTCGTAGCGTATCTTAACACCGCCATTTTCGATGTTAGGCTGAGTTTTTCGACCCTACGCCTATGACATAGTGAGAATCAGTTTACAAAACATCCAAACACCGCACCCTGCTTGAAGCTAAAGTACTCATCGAACGATGGCGCTTCCATTACAATACCGTGCGCCCCCACAGCGCACTCAATGGACGACCACCAGCCCCTGAAACCCTACTCCACAGAAAGGACTTCACAAACATGAATCTCAACGCTATACTAACTTAACCACTTGTACCGTGAACGGGGTTAGACCATACGGCATGATGGGCGGTGATAACACAACAGCTGATATCGTTACCTTCGCGTTATCTGAATATCGTGGTGTGACTAGGGTGTAATGCTCACCCGAAAACGGAAGGTTAATCCAAGAAATCAGGGAATTCAGGTGAGAATCAGTTCGACGCGAATCTAAACACCGCCAATCGCCACTCAAAATTGAGAGGCACATCGCGAGAAAATCGTCCGGGGTTACACCCATCACATCAATTTTGACTCGATATCATAGATATCTATATCCTGAATCTTTATAACACTTAGGTTTATTGTTCGGGGTCTACTCATGTATAAAAAAGTTTTGGTTACTACTGTGTTGGTTGCGTTTCTGTGTACTCTCGCCAGTGCTCCCGCGGCTGAGCCGGTCAAGATAATCTTTGATTCGGACATGGCGCTGGATTGCGAGGACATGAACGCGCTGTGTCTGCTGCATGCATTGGTGGACAAGGGTGAGGCTGAGATTCTTGCGACGGTGGCGTCTGGATATGAGACGAACCGAGCCTCGGGCGCCGCGATTGATGCGATCAATACTTTTTATGGTCGGCCGGATATTCCAGTGGGTACGACGCGGGTGGACATGGTTTTCAGCAAGGAAGCAATACCTGTTGCGAAAAGCCCCTGGACACCTGCGGTGCGAGACAAGTATCCGCATGACGTGGGGGACGATGATCGCTGCGAGGCGGCGGTGCGGGTATATCGCAGGATTCTGGACAAGCAGCCAGACAATAGCGTGACTATCGTTACGACGGGCTGGCTGGTGAACCTGCGTGATCTACTGCGATCAAAGCCTGATGGACTGAGCAAACTTAGCGGCGAGGAACTTGTTCGCAAGAAGGTTAAGGAAGTCTCGATTATGGGCGGCGCGTTTCCGATGGGCTGGGAATACAATTTTGGTTTCGGGGGCGCGCATCGGTCGACGAAATTCGTGCTGGACAACTGGCCTGAGAATGTACCGCTGGTGATGAGCGGTGTGGAAATCGGGCTGAAGATTATTTCGGGCAAGGTGTATAAAGATGAACTGCCTGAAAGCCCCTTGCGCACTGGATTGGAGAATGCCTGGAACGCACTGAGCGCAGGCCGTCCAAGCTGGGACGAAACATCCGTTCTATATGCCGTGCGAGGAGCGTCATTTCAAGGTGAGGAGTATTGGAAACTCGTAACGGACGGCAGTGTGGCGATTGACGACTCAACGGGTGTCAACACTTGGGTGAGGGTGCCGGACAGAAATCAAGCGTACCTGATTCAATCGATGGATCCTAAAGCGATGGGCAAACTTCTCGAAGAGCTTGTCCTCGAAAGCACACGCAATGCTGTTGAACGTGCCGACACGCATTGAATTGTCGATGGGACACGAACGAGAATGTGAGGGAATTTTTCATCTTTGATCTCGTATTTGAGCGTGGATTGAAGCGATGGGTGTTGAGTCAGGAAGGGGTGAAGCTTGAAATTCGGAGTGTTACAGTTTTTTTCTTGGAAGAACAGGGCATCGACGGTTTCCGATATTTATGCGAGTGCGCTCGACCGAATTCAAGTGATGGACGAGACGGGTTACGATGCCGTGTGGCTGGCGGAACATCATTTCAGCGACTACAGTGTTTGCCCTTCGGTGCATATTATGGGGACGTGGGTTGCTTCGCATACGAAGCGGCTGCGCATTGGCACTGCGGTATCATTGGCGGCGTTTTATCATCCGCTTCGGCTCGCTGAGGAGGTTGCGCTGCTGGATGTTCTCTCTGGAGGCCGGGTGAACTGGGGGGCTGGTCGGGGCTTCGACAAAACTGAGTTTAATACGTTTGGCGTCAAACCTGAGGAGAGTTATGCGCGTTATCGCGAGAACGTGGAAATCGTGTTGGCTGCGTGGAAGAATGAGCGAATCACTTATTCGGGGGAGTATCATAGTTTCGAAGAGGTAGAGGTTTTGCCGAAACCACTTCAAGATCCGCATCCGCCAGTGTGGCTGGCTGCGACATCGCCTGCTGCTGTGGAGTCTGCGGCTAAGGACGGGTATTCGATTATGATGGACCCTCATGCGAGCCATACAGATATTGCTGAGAAATTTGCGTTGTATGCGAAGACGCTCGAAGTGAACGGGTATGAGGGGGCGGATACCAGGGACATTCCGGTTGCGCGGCTTCTGGCTGTCGCTGACACCGAAGAGGGCGCGCGCACGATTGCTGAACGGGGGGCTGGCTGGCTTGTTGATTCATATGTCAACGACAGCAAGTTCGGTGGAAAGACACCTGCAGGGATGGTGGATGTGAGAAAGGAAGACCCGATCGCAGGGTATATGCGGGATCGTATTATTTTCGGGACGCCGGAGAGTGTGACGGAGCAAGTGCATCGACTGCGTGAGGAGATTCCGATGGAGTATTTGCTTTGTGCGCCTCTGAGTCCGGGGTCGTTCGACTTGTTTACCGAGAAAGTTATGCCGGATTTTCTGTGAGCTGATATCCCAATCTTTTCGACAACTTTTATTCGTCGCCGCTGATATCCTCTTCTTTTCCGTATTTCTGAAACCATTCGAGTATGTGGAGCATTTTGGCTATGTAGTGTGAGGGTCGTGCGCGAACGCCGTGGGCCTCGTTTGGCACCCGCACCATGACCGAGTCTATCTTTTGGATTTTGAGGGCGCGGTAGTACTGCTCGGTTTCGGAAATTGGGGTGCGCCAGTCGTTTTCTCCGGTGATTAGGAGCAAAGGTGTGGTCACATTTCCTACGAGGGAGATGGGGGAGCGCTCGTGATAGTGTTCGGGGTCTTCCCATGGCCATTTTTCGAACCATCGCCAACCGACTCCATAGCCAATGTCGGCGGTGCCGATCCAACTGTCCCAGTTGATGACCGGGTATTGCGATACGCCCGCTCGGAAGCGGTCTGTGCGTCCGACGAGCCAGCAGGTAAGTACGCCGCCGCCGCTGCCGCCGGTGATGTAGAGCTGTTCTTCGTCGATGTAGCCGCGCTTGATGACGTCATCCACGCCGCTCATGAGGTCGAAGTAGTCGTCGCCGGGATAGGCTTTGTCGATGAGATTTCCGAATTCGTGACCGTATCCGGTGCTGCCGCGCGGATTCGTGTAGAGGACAACGTATCCCTGCGCGGCGAGCATTTGAAATTCGAAGGAGAAGGACACCCCGTACATGCCGTGAGGGCCGCCGTGAATGTACAGAATCAGGGGGTACTCTTTTTCGGGGTCGAAGTCGGAAGGTTTGAGGATCCAGCCCTGGACGTCGCGGTCATCGAAGGAGGATTTGTACCAGATTTCTTCGACACTTGCGAGATCGCGATAATCGAGTACGTCTTCATTTACGCGGGTTAATTGTTTGGGATCGGGATTGCTGAGCTTGAATGAGTATAGGTCACCCGGTTTGTTGGGAGTTGAGATAACTGCTGCTACGCGGTCATCCGAACTGATGGTGTACGAAGTTATTTGGAGCGTGCCGTCCGTCAATGCCTCGACACCGCGGTCTGTTGCGCGATAGAGATGGCGGTCTCCTTTTGTTCCGGCGAGAAACAGGACTGACTTTCCGTTTTTCGTCCAGCGTACGCTGCGCACGTCGTTGTCGAAATCTTCGCTCATCAGAGTCGGATCGCTCCCGTCCGCCTCCATCGAATACAGCCTCGTCAACGTGTAGCTGTATCGTTTTTCGTCGAAGCCTGTGTATGCGATTCGCTTGCCGTCTGGGGAGACGACGGGTTGTGAGTCCGGCCCTGATCGGGTCGTCAAGGGTGCGATCTCCCGGCTTTCGACGTTGACCACGTAGATTTCGGTGTCTCCAGTGACCCACTCGGTATCTGGTTTGCGGATGCCGCTGAACACGATCGAGTCGTCTGACAGCCATTGAGGGCCGCTGTGGTCGTAGTCGCCGGAGGTGATCTGTCTTTCGGTGCCGCCTTCAGCTGGTACGGTGAAAACCTGTTGGAACCCGACGGGCAGATAGCCGCGCCCGTCGAAGCGATAGACGAGTCGGTCGATGACGGTGGGCTTGTCTGCCCATTTAGCGCCTTCGGGTTTTGGGGGCATGGTCACGGTGCCTTCCTGCTTACCCGGCACGAGTCGATTGAATGCGATGCGCTGTCCGTCCGGCGACCAGACAGGACTTGACGGGGATTTTATTGCGTTGGTGATCTTTGCGACTTGCCGTGTGTCGAGCCACATCACGAAGAGCTGGCGTTTGTCGTCGCTGTCGGAGGATGTATAGGCGATACGGGTTCCGTCTGGCGACCATCTAGGGGAAGAGGCACTAGTCTTGCCTGTTGTGAGCGGGCGATTATTGTCACCGTCGAAGTCGATGAGCCAGAGGTTTGAGTAGTTGCGGTCGGTCATAATATCTGACCAGGATCGTATGTAGGCGATGCGTTTTCCGTCTGGGGAAATTTGCGGATCGCGGATGGATTCCATGTCGAAGTAGTCAGCAACACTAAGCTTTCGGTCTTCGGAATCTGATTCATCAGCTGCGAATGTTATAGGAACCAGGACCATTGCCGTACAGAATCCGAGAACCAGCCCGAGTTTTCGCGTGGCCTCGCGTTTATCTTTTTGTTTCATCGCTTGTGGCTCCTTCAGTCATTGACAAAATCGTGTTCGCATATCGAATTTTCACGAATAGAATCGCTCTATCATAGAGGCCTTTATGGTAGGTTTCAAGACGGAGCTAAATTTGTAGGGGAGGCGGACGGCTGGGTATAGTGGCGAATTGCGGATACTGCGGCCAAAACATCGAGGTGTGGCTATGTTTGGAGTGATGGGAAGAGTGAATCGCGTAAGAAGATGGGTCGGTTCGGGATTCATGTGTTTTCTTGGCATGCTTGTCTCCGTGCATGCGGTGGGCGCGGATTCAGGAACTACGGAATGGCCTTCCTACGGTGCGGACAATTCGGGATCGAAATACCTGTCGCTGACTCAGATCAACAGGGATAACTTTTCCAAACTCGAGATCGACTGGGTGTGGGAGTCGCCGGATACGTCGATCACGGCAGATCTGCCGAATCAGTCTATGACGTATCGCATCGGGTTCAAGGCCACGCCCATTATGACCGATGGTACGCTGTACGTAAGCACCGGCCTGGGTCAGATCTCCGCGATCGATGCGAGGACTGGCGAGACTCGATGGCTGTACAACCCAAAGAGCTACGAGGGCGGCGGTGCTGCGAGTATTCTGGGGCCGATCACGCGGGGGGTGAGTTACTGGGCGGATGGTGAAGATCGTAGAATATTGAGCGGGACTCACGACGGGTATCTTATCGCGCTGGATGCTGACACGGGAGAATTGATCGAAGATTTTGGAGAGAACGGGCGAGTCGATCTGATGACGGCGGTGCCGCGGGTGAGTCGGGAGGATAAGCTTGTGCTGCCGGGCGGTGAGACATTTCACATTTCGGTGGATTCTCCAGTAACGATCAGCCGGGGCGTAGTAGTTGTGGGCTGCTCAATGTCTGATCGTCCGCCAAACAAGGAATGGCCGCCGGGGTATGTGCAGGCGTTCGATGTGCGGACTGGCGCCCCCAAGTGGGTGTTCAAGACAGTCCCGAACGGAGACGAGTTTGCCTCGAAAACCTGGGAGAACGACTCCTGGAAGTACAGCGGGAATACGAACGTGTGGAGTATGATGAGTGCTGATGACGATCTCGGGTATGTGTACCTTCCGACGAGTACTCCGACGAGTGACTATTACGGCGCGTACCGACTTGGCGACAATCTCTATGCAGAGAGTCTTGTCTGCG
>JYMV01052852.1_pt1 | contig 10689 bp, 11 predicted proteins | sample 338911 | NCBI WGS metagenome assembly JYMV01 (sample SAMN03354496, study PRJNA234377) | hydrothermal vent metagenome | biome: Deep sea; feature: Hydrothermal plumes at the Eastern Lau Spreading Center, Western Pacific Ocean; material: Seawater | place: Tonga | collected 2009 | depth 2000 m m
TTTGCGTCTATTCTGCCATTTAATATTTTATCGCTAATAGTTTCATCAATTAAACATTTATCAAACTGGGCTGAATTTATCCCAAAGTTCATAACAATTTTTTTTAAATTTATATTAATGTCATTAACGTTTGAACCGCTAGTCCATTCATTTTGGGTTTCATAAATAGTATCTAAAAATAATATTTGTTTCTTTTTGTCTAAACAATGAAGTAATTTTGATGCATTGAAGGCTCCTTGGTCTAAGGGAAAATCAATAAAAATTAATTGTACTTTGCCTGTTTTAATATATTCTTTTTTGATTTCTGGAACTACATTAATGTGGAAGTTTGCACAATGTGGACAGGTTAAAGACGAAAAAATTTTAATTTTAACTGGTGCTTCATCTTGCCCAAGAACCACAGAACTGATATTTGTAGCTATACTTCCTGAGTAAGATTTTGAGCAAACAAATAAATAAATTAAAATAACTTTAATTATAAAAAAAAATTTAATATTTAAACTTGATCTAATCATTTTTTACTATATCTAAAAGTTGAGAAAGTGAATCTCTTATATTCTTATTTTTGACTTCATTTATTTTTTTTTCAAATTTTTTTGAGGATTTATTTAAAATACTTTGTTTTTTTTCTTTTTCCTTTTTTGAATTATAAGTTTGTAATCTTATTTGATCAATGAGTTTATAACCAAAATAACTATTGATTTTGTTTATAATTTCTTCTTTCGAATATTCAGCTATTATTTCATTACCCCTTTCAACAGATAGGATCAAAGTTCCATTTTTATTTTCTCGTGACATTTTGATTGATTGGGGAAAACAAGAATTAGAAATATCTTTGCCCACCAAAAAATTCCACTTGTTAATTATTTCAGAATAATTATAACCATTTTTTTTCAATATACTCTTGACGCTGCGTGGTAAAGTATTACCAAAGGACCTTAATCCTTGAACGTAAGTCCTGATTTCTTTATTGTTTTGCTTGTGATGCATACAAAAAAGCACAATTTATCAAAAAAAATTCTCTCATGGTATGATAATAATAAGCGGATACTACCTTGGCGATTAGGCCAAAAGACAAGAAAAGAGCAGTATTATAGAATATTGAGCGAATTTATGCTTCAACAAACTCAAGTTAAAACTGTAATTCCATATTTTAAAAATTTTGTTAATAAAATTCCAAATTTAAAAGTTTTGTCCACTTGCAATGAAAAAACAATTTTGAAGCTTTGGGAAGGTTTAGGTTATTACAGAAGAGCAAAAAATTTGCATAAAACCGCGAAGATACTAACTAAAAACTATAACGGTAAACTTCCAAAAGAATTTAATGAGATAAAAAAATTACCAGGGGTGGGAGAGTATACTGCTAACGCTTTATTAGCATTAGTTTATAATCAACCTCGTATTCCATTTGATGGCAATATAAAGAGGGTTTTTTCTAGGCTGTTTAATACGAACTTAGAAAAAAATGAAAAAAGAACAAAAAGGATCATTAACGAACAATTTTATATGAATAGAAATGGAGATTTAGCAGAAGCATTAATGGAATTCGGAGCAGTTATCTGTAAACCCAGTAATCCTTTGTGTAATATTTGTAATTTAAGAACCAATTGTTATTTCTTTAAGAATAAAACTTCAGTTTTAGTCAATAAAAAACGTCAAGTAAAAGAAAAAAAATATAATGTTTATTGTTATTTGAAAAAGCAAAAAAAAGAGATTGCTTTAACTAAAAATAAGAATTTTGGTTTTTTAAGTAATTTTAATATTCCAGAAACTAAGGTAGTAAAATCAAACAATAAACAAAGTAAAGGATGGACTTATTTATGTAATTATAAGAACAACATATCCAATATTAAGATGGATATTAATTTATTTTATAAATTTATAAAAAATAAACCAGAAAAATATACATGGTATCCAATTGATAGACGGAGCAATGAATTTATACCTTCGTTTACAAAAAAAATTATTAAAAAAATAACTAAAGTTTATAACTAAAAAAAATTAGATTAAATCACAAAACATTTGAATTTATATTTTACCAGTTTTCAAAATTAGTCTTTGTCTAAGATTATCTATTGGAACCATATTCCCACCTAAATTGTAGTGCCAGTAGGTCCATCCATTGCAGCTTTCTGCTCCAATTATTTTTGCAGCTACTTTATGTATTGAACCTTCTGAATTTTGGTATTTAATACTTCCATCAGCCATAATTTTAGCGTTTACCTTTTTCTTTTGATCAAAGACACTCATGCCAGGTTTAACGATGCCTAGTTCAACTAGTGAGCCAAAAGGTATTCGAGGTTTAGATTTGTTGTTTTTGATAGTATCAAGATAATGATCTTCTATTTTTATTGTTTTTTCTAATCTTTGTTTTGACGTTTGAAAATATTTTTTTTCCTTCTCAACTCCGAAATAGTTTCTACCTAATTTTTTTGCTACAACAGCGGTTGTTCCAGTTCCAAGAAACGGATCAAATACAAAATCACCTTTATTTGTAGAAGCCAACAATATTCGGTGCAACAAAGATTCGGGTTTTTGTGCTGAATGAACCTTTTTTCCATTTCTTTTTATTCTTTCGCTTCCATTACAGATGGGTAAGGTCCAATCAGATCGCATCTGTAAATCATCGTTTAAACACTTGAGTGATTGATAATTAAATGTGTATTTTGAATTTTTATTTTTAGAAGCCCAAATCAAAGTTTCGTGAGCATTGGTAAATCTTGTTCCTCTAAAGTTTGGCATAGGATTGTTCTTTCTCCATATAACATCATTAAGCATCCAATAGCCTTTATTTTGAATATGGTAACCTAAACGGAAAATATTGTGATAGGTTCCAATTACCCAAATGGAACCATTATCTTTTAAAACTCTTTTGCATTCTGTTAACCATTTCTTACAAAAATTATCGTAATCATCAAAACTTTTGAATTGATCCCATTTGTCATTAACACCGTTTACTTTACTATCATCAGGTCTTTTAAGTTTTTTTCCTATTTGTAAATTGTAAGGTGGATCAGCAAAAACCAAATCAAATGTTTTATTTGGAATTGTTTTTAATATTTCTAATGAATTACCGTTTACAATTTTATTTAAAAATTTAGACATATCTAGATTCAACTTTACGTTGAATTAGACTCTAAATTAATAAATCAGTCAAACGTTGGTTAAAAAAAAATGAATCTTATTGTGTTTCACGTGTTCTGCCCATCAAGATCTTGTGTATCGGTTTAAATTTTTTTCTATGATGCTTTGTTACTCCATATTTTTTTAGTCCATGTAAATGATTGGTCGTTCCATATCCAAAATTTTTATTCCAGCTGTATTTTGGATATTTTTTGGCTAATTTAATCATAAACAAATCTCTCGTGACTTTAGCAACAATTGAAGCTGCAGCAATGCAGGTGATTTTTTCGTCTCCCTTGATAAAAGTTTTGCATTTCATTTTTACATTTTTGGGAGCGAAAGTGCCGTCTATATAAGCTATAGATGGTTTATGTTTTAGTTTTTTTAAAGCTCTTTGCATTGATAAAAGAGAAGCATTTAAAATATTTATTTTACTTATTTCATATACGCTTGCCGATCCTATAGCATAGGTAGAGTTTTTTTTTATATAATTTGAAAGCAAAATCCTTTTTTTAAAAGTTATTTTTTTTGAATCTTTTATATCCTTTATATTGATGTTATTATTTAAAATTACTGCAGCTGCAAATACTGGCCCTGCTAAACATCCTCGACCCACTTCATCTACGCCAGCTATTTTATCAATTTTAAACAATATTTTTATATTTTTAAAATTTTAGATTTATCTCTTATCATTTTTAAATCCACCCATGCCAACTTTTTTTGTTCTGGTTGTCGCATTAAAAATGCTGGGTGAAAAGAAGCTATAATCCATGGTTTAACTGTACCTATTTCTTTTTGGATCCATTGGCCTCGGGCTTTAGAAATAACAGACACATTTCCAATCAAAGCATTTAACGCAGTCTTTCCTAGTAATACTAAAATTTTTGGGCAAATAATTTCAATATGACTTTTTAAATAGGGTAAATATTTTTCCACTTCAACTTCAGTAGGTTTTCTATTTGCTGGAGGTCTATAGTTTACAACATTTGAAATATAAACTTTTGTTCTATTTAAATGAATTGAAGCTAGCATTTTATCCAACAATTTTCCTGCACGACCAACAAAAGGCTTTCCTTCAGCGTCTTCTTGGGCTCCAGGCCCTTCACCTATAATCATTATTTTTGAGTTAATATTTCCATCTCCAAATACTATGTTGGTTGCATTTTTTTTTAAGTCACAATTTCTTATGAGTTGTATTTTTTTTTTTAACTTATTAAGTTTTTCTAATTTGGCATCAGCAGAAATATGGGCTGTTTTTTGAATCGTCCTTTTCAAGGGTTTATTGCTTAGTAAAAAATTTGCATTAATTAAATTGTAATGCTCAATAAGATTAATTAGTTTTTGATTTAAACTTATTTTCATTTTATAAAGTATACCACATGAAATTTTTAATTAAAAAAAATTATATTATATTGTTTTTATTAAGCATATTGTTGATTGGGCCAAAGGTTTTTGCTAAAGAAAGTAAAATTCAATATACAAAAGAAAATATTTCAAACTATTTTTCGGGGATAGTATCCATAAATCAAAATTATTACAATGAAGCTTTTAAGCATTTAAAGAAAGTTAAGTCATTAAAAAATAGACATTCCAGATTTAATATTGAATTTATTAGAACACTTATTCTAATTGGAAAATTTGAACAAGCGTTTGCCTTTTCAAAAAGTGTGTGGACTGATGATGAATTTGTTTTTGAAACTGATCTTCTATTGGGATTAGATTATTTTGTAAAAAAAGATTATATAAATGCAGAAAAACACTTTGAAAGGCTAAATAAAATTTCACGATACAATCTTTTTTTTGATGGCTTTATTGGTAATGTTTTAATAGCTTGGAGTAAAGCATCCCAGGGAAATAAAGAAGGCAGTTTTAAACTTCTTGAAAAAATTCCAAGACCATTCCGTCAAATAAAAAAAATTCAAAATATTTTTTTACAATGTTATTTTGACGATCCTCAAACCACGAAGTCTTTTGAAGAGTTAATTTATGATAAAGATTATAATTTTTCAAGATATAATTTTTTTTTAATAAATTATTTATTGTTTAATAATAAAACCAAAGAAGCAAAAAAAGTAATTGGAAATAGTAGAAAGGAATATAATTCAAATTTACTTATAAAACAGACTGAAATTTTTTTTTTAAATAATGAAAATGAAAAAATAAAAAATTTTTTTAATTGTAAAAATCCAAACGATTCACTTTCTGAGTTTTTTTATGTAATAGCCAATTTGTACTCAAGTGAAAAAGATTATAAATTATCAAATTTTTATATGAAAATTTCTATTTTTCTAAATAATAAATTTTTACCAAATCAAACACTTTTAGCTGAAAATTATTATTATCAAAAAAAAAATGAACTTTCAAAAAATATTTATCAATCTCTTAAATCAATAGGACCAGTATACTCTTGGCATGCTTCAAAGAGTATTGCTAAAATTTTATCGGATGAAAGAGGAAAAAAATATTCCGTCAGTAGTTTAGAAAATGAATTTAATTTATTATCAAACCCAAATTTTGAACATTATTACGAATTAGCAAATTTTTACAAAGATAACGGATATTTTGAAAAATCTATAAAGTATTATTCGTTAGCTTTAAGTGAGATAAAAAAAGATCATTTTTTAGTTCCGAAAATATTAGATCGAAGAGGTACAAGTTTTGAAAGGATAGGCGATTGGGAAAACGCGGAAAAAGATCTGATCAAATCTCTTGAAATATTGCCGGATCAAGCACACGTATTAAATTATTTGGCTTACTCATGGATTGATCAGGGAATTAATGTAGATGAGGGATTAGAGATGCTTAAGAAAGCTGACAAGCTAAGAGAGAACGATGGTTATATAATTGATTCACTCGGATGGGCATATTATGTAAAAGAAAATTATAGTGAAGCAGAACTTTTTTTACAAAAAGCTGTGGAATTATTGCCACTAGATCCCATTATAAATGATCATTATGCTGATACTTTATGGATGTTAAATAAAAATATTCAAGCCAGATATTTATGGAAATACATTTTAAAATTAGATGATACTAAACAAAAATTGAAAGATACCATAAGTAAAAAATTAATTTTTGGTATTACTAAAAAATTATGATTTGGTTAAGTGGATAATATTAAAATAAAATCTTATTGTAAAATCAATCTATCATTAAAGGTCTTAAAGAAATTAAATAGTGGCTATCATAATATAATTTCTTTAATAACCTTTTGTGATTTACACGATGTAATATCAATATCTAGAATTAGAAACTTGAAGGATGAAATTAGTTTTTCTGGAAAGTTTAAAAAGGGTATTAATAAAAAATCAAATACTATAACTAAAGTGTTAAATTTGCTTAGGAGTATTAAATTGCTAGAAAATCAAGCTTTCAAAATAAATGTACGAAAAAATATACCACATGGTTCTGGCTTAGGAGGAGGATCTTCTAACGCTGCCGATTTATTAAATTATTTTAACTCAAAAATGAAATTAAAATTAAGTAAAAATAAAATAAAAAAATTAGCGGGTCAAATAGGTTTTGATGTACTGGTCAATCTGAAAAAAAGAAATACTTTTTTAACTGGAAAAAGAGGTGAAATATTGAGACTTAATCAGAAATTTAAACTTAATTTATTAATAGTTTATCCAAACTTAATTTGTTCAACTAAGAAAATATATGAAAGAAATAGAAAAATAAATTTATCAAAACCACAATCCATCTTTTATATAAAGAATAATAAAAAATTAATTAATCTTTTGAAAAATGAAAATAATGATCTTGAAAAAACTGTAATTAAAATTTATCCAAAAGTTAAAAAAATTATTGACTGCATTAAATCCCAAAAAGGTTGTTATTTTTCAAGAATTACTGGCTCAGGGTCAGCTTGTATTGGAATATTTTCTAACATGAAGAATGCAATTTATGCTCAGAAATTGATAAAATTAAAATACCCAAAGTACTGGTGCGCTGTATCAAAAACTATATAAAATAAATCATTTGTGATATATCTCAAACTTAAATTGGGGCGTAGCCAAGCGGTAAGGCAGTGGTTTTTGGTACCACCATCCTAGGTTCGAATCCTAGCGCCCCAGCCAAAAAATGTCTATAAAAAATTTGGATCAGATAAAAGTACTAAATTTCTAGAAAATATAAAAGAAGCAAAAATAATTTTTTCATATCTTAACGAGATTGGTAGAGAGAGCGCAGTTAGATTTGTCGGAGGATGTGTTAGAAAGGCAATTTGTGGCGAAAATATTGATGATATTGATTTAGCAACATCTCTTGAACCAAATGAGGTTAAAAAAAGGCTTAATAAAGAGAATATTAAAGTTATTGATACTGGAATTTCTCATGGAACCGTTACAGCAATTATAAATAATAAAAAATTTGAAATTACAACTTTAAGAAAAGATGTTTCAACAGATGGTAGACATGCAAATGTAGAGTTTACCTCAAATTGGGAACAAGACGCTTCACGAAGAGATTTTACAATAAATGCAATATATGCGGATATAGAAGGACGAATTTTTGACCCTCTAAATGGAATATCAGATTTACAAAATGGAAAAATAAAATTTATTGGTTCTTCAAAAGAAAGAATACAAGAAGATTATTTGCGCATTTTACGATACCTTAGATTTTTTGCACAGTACAGTAAAACAGATTACGATCAGGATATTATTCGATCAATTAAGAAAAATATTAATGGATTAAATAAAATTTCTAATGAAAGAATATTTGATGAGTTAAAAAAAATTTTAACGCTCAATATTGCATATAAACTATTTTCTCACAATACTCCAAAGGAAATTATTCTAAATATATTTCCACAATTTAAGTATTATGAAAGATTAAAAATAGTTAATAGTTTAAATCAAAAACTAAGAAACAAGTATGACAATCATTTAATTTTAGCACTACTTATTATAGATCAATCGGATAATTACGAATATTTTTGTCATAAATATAAAACATCTAATAGCATTAAAAATAGATTTAAAAATATTTCAATAAATTTTGAAAATCTTACAAGTAAGAAATTTTACTCAGAAGAAAATATTAAAAAATTAATTTATTTATCAAGCAAAGATTATGTTAGAGACCTGTTACTTTTTTCAATATGCGTAAATAATAAAATAGAAACTTTGAGTATTGAAAAATTAATAGATTATGTAAGTACTTGTGAAGTGCCTAAATTTCCTATTTCCGGAGATTATTTAAAAAAACACGGATATAAAACCGGACAAGTGTTGGGTAAAAAACTTAAATCATTAGAAGAAAAATGGATTGAAAATAATTTTATTATAGAAAAAAAAGTAGTTGAGAAATCTTTAGGTAAAGTCAATAAAAACTAAATATATTTTACTTCTATTATTTCAAAACTTTTTTCACCTGACGGTGTTGCAACTTTTACTAACTCCTTTTTCTTTTTTCCTATCAAGGCTTTACCAATTGGAGATCTAAAATAAATGTAATTTTTTCCCATATCAGCTTCGTCTTTGCCTACTATTTTGTAAGTTTTTTTTTCATTATTTTCTAGATTAATTAAGTAAACTGTTGAACCAAATATTACATTATCTTTTTTTTCTAATTTAGTAACATCAATAACATTTGCTCTTGCAATTAAATCATTTATTTCAATAACTCTACTTTCAATTTTTGCTTGCTCTTCCTTTGCGGCGTGATATTCAGCATTTTCTTTTAAATCACCATGCGCTCTTGCTTCCGCAATTGCCTCAATTATTTTTGGGCGTTTAATATTTTTTAATTCTTCTAATTGTTTTTTTAATTTTTCAAGTCCTTGATATGTAATTGGTTCTTTTTCCATGTTTCATCTTTTATTCCCATTTGACTTCTGGAGGTAAAGACATCAAAATAGCTTCAACGTTACCACCTGTGTTAAGACCAAATTTCGTACCTCGATCATATAACAAATTAAATTCAACATAACGTCCTCTTTTAATCAATTGTGTGTTCTTTTGTTTTTTTGTCCATTTTGTATACATTTTTCTTCTTATAATGATTTTAGCACAATCAAGAAAACACAAACCAACATCTTTAATAAAATTAAAATCCTTTTCCCAACTATTTCTTTTGTAGTCAAAAAATATACCTCCTATTCCACGCTTTTCTTTTCTGTGAGGTAAATAAAAATAATTATCACACCATTTTTTATATTTTTGATAGTAATTTTTATTGTGTCTATTACACATTAGCTTAATTTTTTTGTGAAACAGCTCTTTTTCACTGCTGTCTTTGATGCACGGAGTTGCATCCATTCCACCTCCAAACCAGTTTTTAGAAGTAACAACAAACCTTGTATTAAAATGCATAGCAGGGATTTTTGGATTTTTCATATGAGCAACAATAGAAATACCAGAAGCCCAATAATTTGGATTTTTAGTTGCTCCCAAAATTTGAGATCCAAATTTTTTTTGAAATTTTCCAGACACTTCTGAGAAATTTATACCCACACTATCAAATAAGAGTCCGTTTCTAATTATAGCACATGTTCCCCCGCCTCCGTTTACTGATTTTTTCCAATATTTTCTTTTAAAATATTTTGGTTTTTGTTTAGTTTTTTTTCCAAAATCTGTTTCTATTTTTTCAAATTCATAACAAATTACTTGCTGAAGTAGAGAAAACCAACTACTTGTTAATTTTTTTTTTAAATAAATATCTTTAGTCATTTTTAAAAGACATATTTTGCTTTAAGGCTTCCGATAAAGTTATTGCTGCAGCTATACTAACGTTAAGAGATCTTGTGTTTTTTTTTAATGGTATTCTTAGTCTTTCATGTGAATTATCATGCACAATCTTTGGTACCCCGGCACTTTCTCTTCCAAAAAGCAGTGTGTCCTGTGATTTAAATTTGAAATTATAATAATTTTTTTTAGATTTAGTAGTCATAAGTATTATCCTTGAATTTTTTTTTTTAACTAAAAAATTTTCATAAGATTTATAAGTGATTATTTTGCTTTTATCTAAATAGTCCATAGCAACTTTTTTTAATCTTTTATCATCAAGATGAAAACCACAAGGCTCAATTATTTCAAGAGTTGTATCAAAACAATAACATAAACGAATTATCGCAGCAGTATTTTGAGGTATATCAGGTTGATATAGAGCAATATTAAACATATTTTAATTGTGTATTAATTTGTGTGTCATTCTGACCCTAGCAAATTTATATTAATTGTAATTAATTCATAATATATACTACATAAAGACTTCGGATATATGAGTAAGGAAATTAAGCCAAAAAGAAGAGATTTTCTATTTACAGCAACCTACACAATTGGTGCCGTGGGTCTGGGTGCAGCTATTTGGCCTCTTATTGATCAAATGAATCCAGATTCTTCCGTAAAAGCTTTATCAACTACAGAAGTTGATGTTAGCAGCGTTGAAGTTGGAAAAACGATAACTGTATTATGGAGAGGAAAACCAATATTTATTAGAAGGCGAACAAAAAAAGAAATTGATGAAGCTGCGGCAGTCGATTTGAAGGATTTAAAAGATCCTGAGAAAGATTCAGATAGAGCTAAGAATCCAGAATGGTTAGTAATGGTTGGTGTTTGTACT
>JYMV01006905.1_pt1 | contig 10687 bp, 10 predicted proteins | sample 338911 | NCBI WGS metagenome assembly JYMV01 (sample SAMN03354496, study PRJNA234377) | hydrothermal vent metagenome | biome: Deep sea; feature: Hydrothermal plumes at the Eastern Lau Spreading Center, Western Pacific Ocean; material: Seawater | place: Tonga | collected 2009 | depth 2000 m m
ACCTAGTTGATCGGCAATTTCTGTAAAAGAACCATCACCGTTGTTCTTAAATATCAGGTCCGGTTGCGGATATGTTCCCTCTTGCCCCAGTTCAGACAAATTCTCGTGTAAATGGCCGTTGGCAACGTATAGATCTTGAAGCCCATCATTATCGTAATCAAAGAAAAAGGTTGCCCAGCCAAGATATGGAAAACTAATTTTCCCAGTTCTTGACATCCTTGTAATATCAGTAAAAAAACCGTCTCCATCGTTGCGGTAAAGCGTGTTAGTTTGATCCGCATAATTAGTGACGATAAGATCAAGCCAACCGTCATTATTCAGATCCCCAAACGCCGTTCCCATACCATTTTCGGCATTACCATCCTCACTCACTGCTAAACCGATCATAAACCCAATTTCCTCAAATTTACCATCACCGTTGTTTTGATAGAAAAAATTCTCAGTTGAGTCATTGGCGATATAAATATCAAGATCGCTGTCGTTATCATAATCTCCCCAAGTCACTCCCAAACCTTTTCCAGAGGGGTTAAAAATCCCAGCTGTTCTGGTTACGTCTGTAAATGTACCATCGCCATTGTTTTGGTACAGGATATCGGGTTGGCCACTGAAGCTGTTCGGCTCGCAATAGGCGCGAATATTAGATTCTTTTAGTCCACACCAAGGATTTACAGCAATATCGAATTCGATGTAATTGACAACGTAGAGATCTAAGTCACCGTCATTATCGTAATCTGCAAAAGCACAACTTGTTCCCCATAGTTCGCTGGCGACACCCGCTTCCTCAGCAACATCGGTAAAGGTTCCATTTTCGGTAAAAGACGTTACGACCGTAATTGGTAACGTAAAGGTCAAGATCTCCATCGCTATCGTAATCGCCAGTAGCACAGCCGTGTCCATAACCGATATCCCCAACTCCTGCTTCCTCTGTTACAACGGTGAAGGTTCCATCTCCGTTGTTTCTATACAGGTGATTGGTGGGCACGTGATCTTCCATATATCCAGGTAGTGGGGCGCTATTAACGAAGTAGAGATCCGCATCCCCATCGTTATCGTAGTCAAAGAAAGCAACACCCGATCCTAGAGTTTCCATGAAGTACTTCTCTCCACTTCGTCCATCAACGTGAACAAAGTCTACTCCGGCAGATTGTGTCACATTTGTAAACCGCACTTCAACGGCAAGGCAAACACCATGGACAACAAGAAACAGGGAAAGAATCAAGAGGCCTTTCACACTTATTTTCTGGATAGCGCCTGGATTTCGGCCAGCTTGGAACGATAGGTCTGATTTGCGGGATCTATCTGAACTGCAGTTTGAATTGCATTCAAAGCAGAATCGATTTGTCCCAATTGAAAGTGGGTATCAGCCAGCGTGCTGAAATACTGTGGGGCAGCTTTTAGTTGGCACGCCTGCTGAGCCAAACGGCAAGCATCGGGGGTCTGCTTTTGTTGATCAAGGTAGATCTGGGCAATACCAATCATAGCATAGTGCGCATCCGGGTCAACTTCTATCGCTTTTTGATATGCTTTTAAGGCAACCGAAATTTGATTTTGCTGGTAGGCAATGGTCCCGAGACCCGCATGCGCAACTGCCAGCTGAGGATCATGCTCTACGGCGGCTCTATAGTTGGCCTCTGCTAGGTCTAAGTTGCTCTGAATATGGTAAACTTTTGCCAATCCGGCGTATGGTGGAGCTACGTCTGGTAAAATGCTTATTGCTGTTTGGTAACCTCGCTTAGCATCTTCAAATTGACCTTGAAGAAAATGAAGACGGCCAAGTGCGTAATGCGCATCTGCATGCCGAGGGTTAAGTCGAACGACGGATTGGTAAGCTGAAGTTGCAAGGTCCAGCTTGTCGTATTTTTCATAAGTTTTCGCCAATTTCAGACGCTTAGCGAGGTTATTGGGAGCAATAGAGGCAGCACGTTCACGATCTTCAATATCCTTCTTAATTGCATTTAAGCGTTGGTAGACTAACATTATGCGCTTACCTTCTTCGGTTTTTCGCAGACGAAAATAAGATTGGGCCAGATTATAGTGAGCGCCAACATGATCCGCTTGCTGGGAAATTACTGTCTCCAGTTCAGAGGAAGCATTTTCATATGCTTTTTGCTTGACCAGAATTAGTGCATGATGATAGCGTGCGGCCGTAAAATTCGGGTCCAATTCCACCGCGCGTTGCAGCAGTGGCAGAGCAATGTCCACCTCTCCTTTCGATTGATGAATCCTACCAAGATTCCCGCAGGCCATCGATAGATTTGGGTCAGCTTTCAGGGCCTCTTGATACAATGAGATGGCGAGATCATCTTGCTCAATTGCCTCATAACAGGATGCGAGGTTGGTCATCACAGCGGGCATTTGTGGAACAAGATCTAACGCATGTTGGTATGATTCGATAGCTTGATCGTAGTCTTCATTACTTTGATATATTGTACCGAGTCCAAGATGTGCTTGTACTTGGTTGGGATTTGCCTGAATCAAGGCTTGATATGTCTCGATCGCAGTGTCTATTCGGCCGCTCTTCCGATAAAGATGGGCTAAATTCAAACTAGCGATTGATAAGGAGGGATCTAGAGTCAAGGACTGTTTGAGATGTACTTCAGCTTTTGTAAAATCTCCAGTTTCTAAGAAAAGTGTTCCTAACGCGCCATGCGCTTGGGCAAAATTTTTATCAGCCTCAATTGCGAGATTGAAATAGTGAATTGCGGATGCTGTGTTTCCTTCCTGCATCGCTTGAATTCCTTGCTGATAGAATTCCTCAGGAGGTTGTCCCCAACAATTCAAAGCGGTAAATAGCAGTACAGGAAATAAGGAAGTCAATCGTTTCATTTTACGGTTTGGCAGGAGCGTCCATCGCACATCGAAAGCTGCGCAGCATCGAGCCCGGTTCTCCACCGAATCGACTTGCACAACGGGTGTAGTCTTTGTTCACTGACCAATCCCCACCTTTCAGTACATGCCCATCGCCTTTAGAAGGACCTTTTGGATTTCGATTCGGCGCGTGAAGATAGTAATCCGAGGCGTACCAGTCTGAACACCATTCCCAAAGGTTGCCCGCCATATCCAGTACGCCATATGGACTCGCACCTTGCGGAAATTGCCCAACGGGTGCTGTCTGCTCATAGCCATCGATTTCTCCAGTTCCATCGTTTCCACTTAACAGGCTGGCATCCCACTGATTACCCCAAGGCCAGATCCTGCCATCTGCACCTCTGGCGGCTTTTTCCCATTCCGCTTCAGTTGGCAATCGTTTTCCAGCCCACGCTGCATAGGCAAAAGCATCTTCCCAAACGAGAACCAGGGCAGGATAGTCAGGATTGTCATGCGGAGGACTGTTCAGATAATCTTTCGGTTCGTACTCTGTTGCCCGCAAAAAATTCTGATATTGCCGGTTGGTGACTTCGTGAATATCAATCAGAAAAGCGTCCAGGTAAACTTCCCGTTGAGGCATTTCATTCACATAACGCCCACTTTCACGCAAAGGGAAAAGTGTTTTGTACAATTCTAGGTCTTTCTCGCTGGTTCCCATTAAGAATTTGCCAGCCGGGATGTAGATCATCTCTACAGGATCTTTCGGTTCATCCTTGATATCACTGGTGCCCCGGCGGTCGGCTTCACAGGAGTTAAATAGACACAAGCAAATGAAAAGTGCGGAAATCTTGTCTGTCATAAAACAGAAATAAAAGGCGCTTCTAATATATGATAACCTTCTTAATAAAAGTGCGTGAAGTGATGTTAGCTGACATGTCCATCTACAGTAGTTAGTTAGCCATCTTTTTATTATAAAGTATATATTGTTAGGCATAACAGACCAAATAAAAAAGGGCTTGATAGCCACATGACCATCAAGCCCCTTCTATTTTCAACTGACGATGAAGCGACTATTTCTTCGTCTTAAGATCGCTCCACACGACTGAAAGTTTTTCTGCTGGTTCAACAGATGCACCGCTCTCATTGAAAAGCCAGCTGATGATTTCAAAACCGATATCAGCTAGTGGTTCTGTTGGACTCGCAATTTGGACACACGGAATCAGACGACCTTTGTCACCGTCACGCACAATGACAGGATCCGCACGAGTGCCGCTCTTGGCATCAGCCAATGAGACTTCAACCTTCCAGCTTGTGTCTTTAATTTGATCTACATGGAACGGACGATCAGACTTGATTTCTCCTAATTTACCTAGTGTTGGAGAAATATCTTTGCCCTTTGCAGTAACTTTACAAGGTGTGTTATCGTCCCACATGACAATCCCCGGAACATCCATTATGTTCTGCAAACCAGGTTCTTTATTCCGGCCAGCGAGTCCCCAGAACATATAGTCCGCATGATTCATAATCGCATCTCCATCTTTGGTCTCAACGAACTTTTCTGCCAAGGAACCATCTTTCTGAGTGTTATCGCCAGCGTAAATGGCGGTCGGAATATCGCCGAATAAGATCAGGGCATCAATCACATTGTCGCCAGTGGTTTTTTTAACCCAATTGGCTACTTTTTCTCCATCTCCGTCTGATTTGAACCAGGTAGCCTTAATCTGAGATTTCTCGAATAATTGCATATACTTGTCAGCATGCTTATCGGCAGCAGCTTTATCAATCCACTGAGTTAATCCAGTATAAATTGCAACTTCTCCAGCGGCGAAAATGCTGCTCACACTAACCACAAGAAACGCCAATGATAAAACCAAAATTCTTTTCAACCTATTCTCCTCCAGCTTTAATGTTTGCCCAGGTTGAGGGCAGTTTATTACTTGTATCGACAGCTAACGCGCCGACAACTTCTACATAATAATTCAAAAGAATATCAGCCAATATATCACCAACTGGTTCAGGACAACCAGCGGTTTGACAGACTTGAATCAATCGGCCTCCATAATTTTTTTCCGTGATGATGCAGGGGTCTGCCCTGACCGTTTTCTGATCACCACTTTTCGATGCAAAAGCAACTTCGAGTTCCCATTCGTCATCCAATTGGTCAACATGGAAAGGGCGATCTGATTGGATGGGTTTCAATTTTGCCAAGGTGGGGGACACCTTTTTACCTTCTTTTGTTAATGTCATCTCGGTGTTGTCGTCCCATTGGACAATCCCCGGAATATCCATCATGTTTTGCAACCCAGGTTCTTTATTCCGGCCTCCCACTCCCCAGAAGAAATAGTCTGCGCTATTGGTAAAGGTGTTTCCTTTCTCAAGAAATTTCTCGGCAATCGACCCATCCTTCTTTGCATTTCCTCCCGGATAAACCGAAGGTGGAACATCACCGTACATCACAAAGACATGATGGCCGTTCTTCTTGGTATGAGCTTGCATCCACGCAGCAGCCGCTTTCTGGTTCAGGTTCTCAACCTTACCAATCCCAGGCTTACCCTTAATTCGGTCCATTAATATATCAGCTTGTTTCTGAGCAGCGCCTTGCCCAATCCACTGAGTTGTTTCAGTATAAACACAAACATCAACTTTCTGGACTGCGAAGCTAGTAGAAGTAAGAGCAATGACCATCATCATACATGCAACCGCAACAGCCTTCTTCATAATGTTAATAGCCTCCTTTCAAAAAATAACAATTATAACAACAACAGCAATCACATTGTTGCAAAAGCGCATCATTTTGTCAAGCTTTTTCTCGGAAAAATAATAATTTATGTGTTGTTTACCATTGCTTAAACTGCTATCATGGTTGCCAACAGTTTGATCCGCTATTTTATCTGCGCTTCCCGTGTCAAAGCAAACCCCCCTTACCGTTCGCATCGTGTGCTTGATTCGGCAAGATGATAACTGGTAAGAACAAGCTCAAAACTATAAAATTCACAGTTAATCACATTTCGAATTGACTTACATCGCATTGTCGGACATTAAAGTAATGGGCATAATATCATCGTCGTTATGGGGAATTGAGAGATGCTTGTACGTTTCTGCCGTATTACTAGTTTTTGCTAAACTTGAGGTGCTCCAGTTAATAAAGGAGCTAATTTAATTTTTCCTTTTAGTTTACAGCAAATTTATCGTATTCTTCGTTTAGGCGGTCAGGATTTCCGGAACCGTGATGCACAAAAATGCGGTATTTTAGGGCCAGTTGACTTCCTGCCTCCAGTTCAATTGGTCCTGTAAAGTAATTGTAATTTGGAGAAAGCGGGCCGTAGTCGCGAGCAAACCAATGAGCTTGTACTGGATTTGACGGGTGATCTAAGATCGCAAGGCCAATCAACTGTCCATTTGTTTCAGCGGTTTCGTCGATCCAGCGTGCGGGTTTACCAAACATCTCCTTCTCACCGCGTCTGCCTTCACTATCTGATAGGATACCTCCATGGTTGGCAACAAGCCAATCAGCTGGCCGAACCAACGGCATGCCGGACTCATTTGTTGGATGAAGCGTGACGGCAATATCAATTGGTTGCAAAGTAATTGCTGTATCCAAGTAGAGTTCTCCATTTTCAAAAACCTCCCAGCGATATGAGCGTGTGTCTGTCATCAATATGTTCCCTTCCGCAGTTACCCACTCACTATCGTGTGATAAAACAGCAACATTCTCGTTGGATTCCGTCCGAACTTCACCTGTCACGTTAATCTTGCCCAGGTTCCGTTTCTCCCGATAAAGATAAAAATCGAGATGGTCGTTTACAACGCCGTGCGAAAAACAAATGCCGTGATGGTGGAGATGATCGGCAGGCTGATTTTCCAATACGTTTCGTTTCCCTGGTCCCAATAGACATGTGACGTGAGGATATAATTCTGTATACCATACATACCGCGAGATTGTTCCTATTCCCTCTGCCCTCACATTCATTACACGTGGTGTTTCTTGTCCAAAACTGAGTTGCATATTAACTTTCCCTTAAACAGTCATAAATTAATTGGAATAGTCTAGTCAGAGGTTGGCTGAACATCAAGCTAAATTTGTTCATTTTGGTTAAGGCTTCCTTACATAAAACAAGACCAACATCTGTATAATTGACACACTGGTATTCTTCTCTAGCAGATAATTCCCAAAACCAACAACTGGAATTTGTTCAGGCAGCTTCAGATTCCTCTGAAACTCAACACAATGCTTCCTATGCCGACGATGTCAGGGAATTAACGAATATTGGTACTTGCACAAGAAGGCTCGCTGTTACAGTAATCACCATCAATACAGGCTTCATAATTTCAAGGGATGCGTGGTCACCCTCATCAGCGACTATAACCTCAACAGGCAGTAGGCCGTCGACGTACAACATGCATACAATTGCATTCTGATGCCCCAGACACCCCTAACTGGTACATCAAGCATCATCAGGGTTTAGATACCTCAACATGGCTATCGCTCAGGTTACTGATAATCCTGCTATGGCTGAAGGCTCTTCCATTCATCATGATGTTTCTCAATGCATTCATGCTTATATCCACACTTATATCCTCCCTCTCCATAGATCAGGCAAGGTCTTTACTGAAAAATCAATTCTTTGCAGAATCAAAACACGATTAAATCAAGACTTTGATATGATAGGGGAAGATGCTGTTCTGATCATTGTCCAAAAAGTTCTTGGTCATGGTTTATTAGATTCTTTGATTATGTGTAATAAAAGAATTAGTAGATGATGAAAAATGAATGGTAGAATAGCAGTAAATGTAATGAGGAACTCATCAAAAAACGAACATGAAACAGTTGCAAACCCACATACATATAAGGATAAAAATATGATAGATCTTACAGATTTTGAAGTTTTAGTTTCGAGCAAACCGAAACCACACACAATTACTTTTAATAAAAGTGGAAATGTAACCTTTTCAAAAGAATTATCGGAAGATATATCACACCATACAGCAAGCACTACTACAGGATTCCGTTTACATTATCATGAGGCAGAGAAGAAATTGTTTCTTGAATTTGTTGATGGTGATGATGGCCTTTTAATCAATGTTAATAGTCACGGTCAGAAGTATGTCAAAGCAAAAGACTACTTAACAGGAACAAGATTTTCAAAGATTAAAGGTAAGAAATTCGGTTTTAATGCAATCGAATTACACGAAACAGGTATTCTAGTTGATTTACGAAAAAAGTCTGTTCAATCTGGACAAAGATCTTCTACTAAAAAGAAAGTAGATAATGATAAACCTAAAACATTAGAAGAACAGATAGATGAAAATGCAGAAAAATTAGTAGGAACACTTGGTCTGGATGCAATAACTGTAGAAGAAAACTTGCGTCAAGCAGAGCAAAAAATTCGTGCAGAAGAAAAACGGATTAATGAAATAGAACAGGAAATAGAAGATATTGCTGAAACAGACGAAAAAGGTATTACAGCAGATGAGAGATTACGGGAGAATCTAACTAATTTTGTTTCGGAAAATTTCCCGACTGATGATGCTCCAGAAGAAGAAAATGATAGTCAAAAAACTGTTGACACAAAAACTGTTCAGGATTTGAGCCGTCTTTATGAAAATAAAGAGAAGTAGTTCAAAACATCTCTATCTCCGATAGTTCTACTCTTCACCGCGATGTTTCTCAACGCATTCATCAGGAACCTAAGCTAGGTTCAACAGCTGGTCAAGCAGCAAGCACAACACATGGCTCAAATGCTTCTTGATCAATAACTCTGTGAGATTAGCACTTGGAATGTTGGAGGGTAACTGATATGGTCGACTTATTCATCTCATATTTACCTAAAGATATTGAATTCGCTCAATGCTTGCATCATGAATTGGGAGGCAGAGACCGTGAGTCCTAGAAAGATAAACATTAAGTTGAACAGCATTGCACCTCACTTTTTGGTTCCTGATGTCATCGCATCAGCCGAATTCTACCGAGACAAACTTGGTTTTGACTTCAACCGGTATTGGGGAGACCCACCTAACTTTGTGATCCTCTTTAGGGACAACGTTCAACTTGTGCCAAGTCAGAATGATACAAATAACCCACTCCCTTTTGAGCGTGGACCCTTCGACACTTATATTTGGTTAGATAGTGGGATAGGGAAACTTTATGGAACATATCAAGAAAACGGGGTTGAAATTGTCGAGCCCTTGGAAGAGACGTGTTATGGTATGCAACAGTTCCTAATTAAAGATCTCAATGGATACATCATTTGCTTTGGGGAAGATTCACCTTCTCCCCTTGATAGTTGAGCGTGGTAGTTTGGTGGCCTTGTACTAAAGATACAATGTTTAATACATTGAAAGTAATATCACAGGATATGGGTCTAATTCTGTACTTTACTTATAGACTTAAGTACAAGCAGACAAAATATGGGGAAAATATGACTGAGACATCATCTAAAAGTGTTTTGAGATCGACAACTATAATGTTCTTATTTGTGGGGTTGGTCGGTAGTTGGATGGGTGGATGTCAAACCCAAGAACAGAAGGTTGAAACCCAAGAACAGAAGATTGAAAGACTAATCAAACAATTACAAGATCAGAATGAGAATGTTCGTCGTAGTGCGGCATTGGCATTAGGTAGGATAGGATCAAAGGATGCGGTATCTGCTCTGATCCAAGCATTGCAGGATCAGGATGTCCGTATAAATGCGGTACAGGCATTAGGGAAAATAGGCACACCAGAAGCACTGAAAGCAGTCAAGGAATATCAATCCCCACAATAATATGCTGACGGCGGTACATACAAAGCGTCGGGTATTGTATGGTACCAGTAGTTAGTTTTGAGAAGATAGTCAACTAGCAAGCCAACCCGCTATATTTCTGACAAAGTCTTGGGGTAGTCAAGTTGTATTTAAGTTAAAACTTTTGTACAAGTTGAGGTAAATACAAATTCCTTCTAGCTTACTGATGGGAGCAGTTCCAGTCATGGGTAGGAAAAAAAGACGACAACCAAATTCCCAACAATCTTTTTGTCCATTCGTGGATGTTGAAGGCAAATTACAACAGGCTATTTCTCTTTATCAAGCAGGTCAGTTGCAGCAAACGGAACAAATATGTCAACAGATACTGAGGGACTTCCCTCAACATGCAGATGCCCTTCATCTGTTAGGCGTTATTGCTTGCCAAGTTGAAGAGTATAAGATTGCAACTGATTTTGATTAGTCAAGCTGTGGAAATAGATTCCAACCAATCTCAGCCGAAATTCGCCGAAATGTATAACAATCTGGGTAATGCACTACTGGGACAAGAAAGATTAGAGGAATCAATTCAGGCCTATCAGCAAGCTATCCATATTCAACCGAAATTTGCCAAAGCTTACTACAACATAGGTAACGTATTACTGAGACAAGGAAGGTTAGAGGAATCAATTCAAGCCTATCAACAAGCTATCCATATTCAACCGAAATTTGTCGAAGTACATAATAGCCTAGGCAATGCACTAAGAGAACAAGGCAGATTAGAGGAATCGATTCAGGCCTGTCAGCAAGCCATCCATATTCAGCCTGACCATGCTGAGGCTCACAAGAACCTCGGTATTATATTATTGTTGAGAGGAAATCTCCTTCAAGGTTGGAAAGAATATGAATGGCGATTGAAATGCGATGATATTAACTCCGAAAACAGAAATTTCCCTCAACCTGCTTGGGATGGAACTCATCTGAATGGCAAATCTATCTTGATCCGGGCTGGACAAGGTATTGGTGATGACGTCATGTTTGCTGATATTCTTTCAACTCTAAGTCAACTGACAGAAAAAATTATCATCGAATACAATATACGGCTAGTTCCCTTATTCCAACGCTCTTTTCCTCAGATTCAATTCTTTCCTCGACAAAAT
>JYMV01028379.1_pt1 | contig 10687 bp, 9 predicted proteins | sample 338911 | NCBI WGS metagenome assembly JYMV01 (sample SAMN03354496, study PRJNA234377) | hydrothermal vent metagenome | biome: Deep sea; feature: Hydrothermal plumes at the Eastern Lau Spreading Center, Western Pacific Ocean; material: Seawater | place: Tonga | collected 2009 | depth 2000 m m
GACCACGGTATCTATCCTTATACTACTTCCAGCAATACAGCCGCAGGCCACATCTCCACAGGAACCGGAGTTAGTTTCCGTAACATTGATCGAATTATCGGAGTGGTAAAGGCCTATATAAGCCGGGTAGGCGAAAGCCCATTACCATCCGAAATCCACGGCAACGAGGCAAACTCACTCCGTGAAAAGGGCAGTGAATATGGAACAACCACAGGCCGGCCGCGACGTGTAGGTTGGCTTGACTTGGTCCAGGTCCGCCAGGCAGTACGGGTAAACGGACTCACAGAAATTGCTTTAACTAAACTGGACATCCTCAATGGTTTTAAGGAACTTCCAGTCTGTGTTGCTTATGATGTTAACGGTAAACATATCATCGAAATGCCTGCCAGTCTTACTCAATATCGCATTGCCAAGCCATCTTATGAAGTGCTGCCAGGATGGAATGACTTGCCTAAAAATGTGTTGGAAAGCGGCTATGGTGCCCTGCCTGATACCCTGAAAAAGTATATTGATTTTATTGAAAAGGGCGTGGATTGTCCTGTAAAAATTATCTCAGTTGGACCCCAGCGCCATGAAACCATTATACGTTAGTATTGGTCTTCCTTTTTGATTGAATTCTGATTAAAAATTCAGCATGGCCTTTACTACCGAACTTGTTGATTTCAGCGGATTGTCATCTGGAAAAATTCGTAATAAACTTGCTGAACTAAACATACCTCTTTCGCCTGAGGAGGCACTAAAAATTCAGAATGAGATGCTTGGCCGTGCCCCTTCTCTTGCCGAATTGATTTTGTTCTCAATTCAAGGCTCAGAACATTGTAGTTATAAAAGCAGCCGTTCCCATTTAAAACAGTTTACCACCGATGGTCCCGATGTGGTGTTAGGTGCCAAGGAAGATGCCGGCGTTATATCTGTTGCTACCGATAATAAAGGCCACCGTTGGTGCGTGGTCATGAGCCATGAATCTCATAATCACCCTTCTCAAATTGTTCCATATGAAGGTGCTGCAACGGGTGTTGGTGGAAACGTTAGGGACGTGATATGCATGGGTGCTGAAGTCATCGCCTGCACTGATTCTTTCCGTTTTGGTCAAATTAAAAACAACAAAACCAAATGGATTCATGATGGTGTTGTAGCTGGTATTGCAGGGTATGGAAATCCACTTGGCATCCCAAATATTGGTGGAGATATTTATTATCATGAAGGTTATAATGAAAACTGTCTGGTGACTCTGGTAACGCTTGGCATCGTCCGGGAAGACCACCTCATTCATTCTTATGCACCTGAAAATGCAGATGGTCACGATCTTATTTTGATAGGAAAACCTACTGACAATAGTGGCTTTGGCGGAGCCAGCTTTGCTTCCCTGGAACTTGAAGAAAAAAAGAAAGAACAGAACAAGGGTGCAGTACAGGAACCTAATGCATTTTTAGAACGGCATCTCTTGAAATCCACCTATGCTTTATTTGAAATACTTAAGGAAAGGGACCTTATTAATCAAGTCGGGTTTAAGGACTTGGGTGCCGGTGGTGTAGCTTGCGCCAGCGTGGAGCTTGCAGAGACAGCTGGTTACGGAGCTGAGGTGTGGCTTAATAAAATTCACATTGGAATGGAAAATCTACATTCGTCTGTATATCTTTGTAGTGAAACACAAGAGCGCTTTATGTGGGTTTCCCCACCAGAAGTAACACCCCTTATCTTAGACCATTACAACAGTGTGTTTGACCTTCCTGGTGTAAGCGCTGGGGCTGTGGCCTCTTTAATTGGTAAAATACGTAGGGATGGCCAATATATTGTCCATAATGGAGCCAAAGAGATTGTTAATGCTCCGGCAGCAGATGTAACCGAGGGGTTTTTATATAATCGGCCATTTGAACCGCGAGATAGAAAATTTGTTGAACCAGTTTTGCCAGAGCTATCAAATTATAATCAGATATTATTAGACATTCTTTCCCATGAAAACATGGCCAGCCGGGAGCCTGTCTTTGAACAATATGATAAACAGGTTCAGGGGCGGGTATACACAGAAACAGGGTTGGCAGATGCAGGAGTTATGGCCCCATTTAATTCTGAAAAATATCCAGAAGAAATTCGAAATATTGGCATTGCTCTTTCCACAGATCACAACCCGCGCTATGGAATCATTAGTCCATACTGGTGCGGGATAAATGCCGTAGTGGAAGCCATGCGCAATGTAGCTGCTGTTGGTGCTACACCACATGCTATCACCGACTGCCTTTGCTTCGGGAATCCTGAAAAACTACACCAAATGTGGGAATTTTCAGAAGCAACCCGCGGAGTGGCTGATGCGTGTCATACCATTACGCTGAAAGACAATCCAAATGATGCCACGCCCATCATAGCCGGAAATGTAAGTTTTTATAATGAATCAAAAAATGGCGCGATTCCGCCAAGCCCTATTGTAAGTTGTCTCGGCAGACTCAAGGATGTGAATAAAACAGTGCCTGCCCATTTTCAAAAATCAGATTCTATTATTTTAATGGTTGGTGAACGTAAAGATGAGTTGGGCGGTTCGGTCTATTACAGTGTATTTGATCAGCTAGGTGCTAACATCCCGAAACCAAATTTAGAAGAAATGAAAAACCAGATCTTCGCCCTCACAGATTGCATTGATGATGGCTTGGTTTTATCCTGTCACGATATTTCAGACGGTGGTGTTGCATCGGCTCTCTCTGAAATGACATTTGGCAATGGGATTGGATGTGATGTAAATATTGACAGCGATCTTCAAACAGATAAAATTTTATTTTCTGAAACGGGTGGCTTTGTTTTAGAAGTATCATCGGAAAATGTTGGTGCAATTTCAACAACATTTTCGAAGTATGAATTAGATGTTTTTCATATAGGCAACACGGGTGGAATTATGATTCAATTAAATAGTGTGTTGGATATGTATGTATTTGATACTAAAGAAGCCTGGACTAATGGACTGCGAGAAAAATTATAATGGGTAAAATCTATTATAAATCTGCTGGAGTAAACATTGATGCCGGGAACGAAGCGGTGGATCGTATTAAAGATAAAGTAGAATCCACCTTCACACCCAACGTAATTGCGGGGCTTGGCAGTTTTGGATCGCTCTATGATCTTAAACCGATCCTGGAAGCCTACAATAATCCAGTCATGGTTCAGAGCATAGACGGGGTTGGGACAAAAACCATCATTGCCCGAAAAATGGGAAAGTTCGATACTATCGGCATAGACCTCTTGAGTGCTTGTGCCAACGATATTCTGGTTATGGGAGCACGGCCCCTTACCTTTCTTGATTATATAGCCAACGACAAGCTGAGCCCAGACATTGTTGAAGAAATTATATCAGGGATGGTGAAAGCGTGCAAAGACACCGGTGTATCATTAGTGGGGGGCGAAACTGCGGAAATGCCCGACACCTACCTGCCCGGAGAACATGATCTTGTAGGCGTTATCACCGGTGTGGTGGAGAAAGATAAAATCATTACCGGTGAATCCATCAAGCCCGGCGATGTGGTGCTTGGCCTGCCATCTAACGGACCGCATACAAATGGTTATTCCTTCGCTCGTAAACTTTTCTTTGATGTCGGCGGTTATAGCGTGAACGATATAATCCCAGAACTGGAAAAATCGGTTGGGCTTACATTGCTGAAACCGCACATTAATTATACAAACCATGTGTTCGCTATGCTGGATGCAGGGGTTGAGGTGAAAGGCATTGCCCATATCACCGGTGGCGGACTAATTGAAAACATCCCGCGTATTTTGCCGGATGGATGCGGTGTAGAAATCCAAAAAGAATCCTGGCCAGCGTTGCCTATCTTTGGCGTAATGCAGTCCATTGGCGATGTGGATGAAGATGAAATGTACCGGGCCTTCAATATGGGCATCGGAATGGTGTTCATTGTTAATCCTGCTGATATGGATGCGACAAAAAATTTAATGGAGACTTATAAAATTGGAACTGTTATAAGTGGTAAGGGCGTGAACATACAGTGAATGCATCTATTGCTATTATCCAGTTCCCCGGTTCCAATGCTGAGAGAGAAACGCTTATGGCCTGCCATCGCGCGGGTTTAAACCCCGTTGAGTTTTTATGGAATGAGGCACCGGAAAAATTATCTGAATTTGATGGGTTTGTTATTGTGGGAGGGTTTTCATATGAAGACAGATCCCGATCAGGCATAATTGCCTCCCTTGATCCTATTATGAAACAAGTCCGAATTGAGGCTGACTTCGGAAAGCCTGTGTTGGGCATCTGTAATGGTGCACAGATTTTAGTTGAATCGGGATTGGTCCCCGGCCTTAAAGATCATCGTTTGGGAATTGCCATGACAGATAACAAACGAATAAAAAACGGGAATGTGATCGGGGTTGGATATTACAACACATGGGCAAATCTCCAAATGTCCGTTCCTTATGCACGTTGTGCTTTTACACATCATTTAAAAAAAAGCGAGTGGATCAACATTCCCCTAGCCCACGGCGAAGGTCGTTTTATTATACCCGATGAAATATTATCGCAAATGATCAATAATGATCAAACTGTTTTTCGTTACTGCGACAATCGTGGAAACATCATTGATGAATTCCCCACAAATCCCAATGGATCTGTGTATAACTTGGCTGCAGTATGCAATCCCGCAGGAAATGTCATGGCTATGATGCCCCATCCTGAACGGACTAAAAACGGTGATGTAATCTTCTCGTCTATGAAAGAGTCCATTAAAAATACACTCCCCTCTAAAAACTATACCCTTTCATTTGAACGCCCACACTATGAAGTGGCACCCTATGAATCAAATGGAAATTCCACGGAATGGATCATTGACATGATTATTACGGATAATGAAGCGGCATCGGTCCATAATGCCCTAGATCACCTTGGCTATAACGTCAGTATCTCTCGGCAAACGCATTGGGAGATTAAAACGCATGGAGACCGAAAATCCGTCTTGCAAAAAATTGACGAAAGCGGCGAACTATACAATTCCAACAAGGAATTCATCAGCAAGGCCATAGCAAAAGAAAACACCACCTCTTTCCTGGTGCGCCAGAAAGAAGATATGATCGGCCGATCCAAGCTTGAAACCTTAACAAATCGTCTCGAAATAGGCGGAATCGCCAATCTCAATCGCGGTGTTATTTGGAATGTGACCGTGAATAGCGGTAATTTAAATGATGTTTTGAGTGGCGTTTTGAACACGCATTTATTTTTCAATCCACTATCACATGATTGCTATCGAATCAACTAAACACTATACAGACCATATCCGTTCTTGTTTAAACAATACTCTGACAGAAACAGCTTTGCCTGTCGGGACCAAACACGTGGGAAAGGTTCGGGACCAATACGATCTGGGCGACACCGTCGCTTTAATTACCACGGATCGCCAGAGTGCTTTCGATCGTGTATTAGCATCTATCCCTTTTAAGGGTCAAGTACTAAATCAAACCAGTGCCTGGTGGTTTGAACAGACAAAAAATATTATTCAGAACCATGTCATTGATGTTCCGGATCCAAATGTAACCCTTGCAAAAAAATGTGACGTTTTTCCCATTGAGTTTGTAGTCCGAGGTTACATCACCGGCAGTACCAGTACCGCCTTATGGACTGTGTATAATAGTGGTGAACGTGAATACTGCGGAAATATTCTGCCAAAAGGATTGTTGAAAAACCAGAAGCTGGATGCCAATATGCTCACCCCTACTACCAAAGATGAAACCCATGACCGACCAATTTCTCCGGCCGAAATCGTCGCTGAAGGCTGGATGAGTCAGACAGATTGGGAATACTGCAGCACCAAGGCACTGGAACTGTTTTCCTTTGGACAAAAGAAGGCTGCCGAAAATGGGATGATCTTAGTAGACACCAAATATGAAATGGGCCGGGATACTGATGGTAATATCATACTTATTGACGAAATCCACACACCCGATTCCAGCCGGTACTGGATTAATGATACCTATGAAGAACGGATGGCCTCCGAAAAAGAACCACAAAATGTTGATAAAGAGTTTTTACGGCTCTGGTTCGTAGACAATTGTGATCCCTACAATGATGAAACATTACCAGAAGCACCTGAAGAACTGGTGGTGGAGTTATCCAGTCGGTATATCTATTTATATGAAACCATTACCGGCAAACCTTTTTCTTTCCTGGCTTCGGGTCAGCCAGTTTTAGATAGAATTCATGCAAACCTGAAGGATGTATTATGAAAGCAGTTCTAATTATGGGATCCACTTCCGATGAATCCCACGCGAAGAAAATAACAAACAAGCTTGATGACTATGGCATCGCTTGGGAACAACATGCCGCTTCCGCTCACAAGCAGCCTCTAAAGGTTTTAGAAATTCTAGAAACCAAGAAAAATGAGAAAGATATTGTGTATATCACTATCGCTGGGCGTTCAAACGCCCTTTCTGGATTTGTAGCAGCCAATTCAGAATTTCCAACCTTGGCCTGCCCGCCATTTGTAAATAAAACAGACATGTTGGTGAATATTCATTCCACACTTCAAATGCCTAGTAATGCGCCGGTGTTAACGATCATCGACCCTGAAAATTGTGCGATGGCAGTAAAAAGAATATTCGGTGTCTGATAGACTGAACGCAATTTCCCCCTTAGACGGTCGCTACGGCAATGCTGTAAAAAACCTTTCTGCCTTTTTTTCCGAATCGGCCCTCATGCGCTTTCGCCTAAAAGTTGAAATTGAGTATTTAATTGCCATAGGTAATGAAAAAAGGATTCACGAACTGGGGCCTTTTTCAACAACTGAACAGACTCGTTTAAGAGAAATATATAAGAACTTTAATTCGGCCGGCGCAGAAAAAGTAAAAGAGATCGAAGCCACTACTAACCACGATGTCAAAGCCATCGAGTATTACATTCAAGATAAGGTGAAAATGGCCCTGCATCCATGGATCCATTTTGCCCTTACATCTGAAGATGTCAACAATCTGTCTTATTCTCTCATGTGGAAAGACGGATTGCAGCAGGCTTATCTGTCTACGCTACAATTGGTCAACAAAGAATTGAAGAAGCTGGCACGGAAATATAAAAAATCATCAATGCTTGCTTTGACTCACGGCCAACCCGCAACCCCAACCACACTTGGAAAAGAGCTGGCTGTCTTTTGTGCTCGTCTTGATCGGCAGATTAAACAAATTAAAGCACATAAATTTTTAGGAAAATTCGGCGGCGCAACGGGAACTTGGTCTGCTCATGTGGTGGCATATCCAAAAACAAATTGGAAACGCTTTGCCGAACGGCTGATCAAAAGTCTTGGGCTGGAACCAAATATGATCACTACCCAAATTGAACCTCATGATTCGTTAGCAGAAAGCTATCATCAAATCATTCGGGTGAATTCTGTCCTAACAGCTGTCCTAACAGGATTATGTCGGGACATGTGGTCCTATATCAGCCGCGGCATCCTTGCACAAAAAAAGATTTCCGGGGAGGTGGGCTCTTCCACCATGCCTCATAAGATCAACCCAATTCAATTCGAAAATGCTGAAGGCAACCTATGTTTGTCCAGCAGCCTGCTTACTCACCTTGCTGCGAAACTAACGATTTCAAGAATGCAGAGAGATTTATCGGACAGTACAACATTGCGCAACCAGGGGGTAGCGTTAGGGTATTCATATTTAGCTCTACGAAACATTTCAAAGGGATTAGGCCGAATTACAATCGATAAATCTAAACTAACTCAGGAGTTAGATAATCATTGGGAGGTGTTGGCAGAGGCAATCCAAACCATATTGCGAAAATCAGGAAATCCTGATGCTTATGAACAGCTCAAAGAGATTGTACGCGGACAATCCATAACTGCTGAAACTGTTACTGGATTTATTTCCCTTCTTAAAATTTCTAATGCTGATAAAAAGGTGCTTATGAACTTAACACCTGAAAGTTATATTGGCTTGGCTCCAAAATTGGTAGATCTGATCTAATGTGCGGTATAGCGGGTATTTATTCCCATAAACCTGTCGCGGAAGAACTCTACGACAGTATCATCCACCTGCAGCATCGCGGGCAAGACGCGGCCGGCATTATGACCTATGACGACCGCATGCACAAAGAAAAAGGCATGGGGCTCGCCAAAGAAATCTTCAACACTGATAATATGAAATTGCTCACAGGCAATATTGGTATTTCTCATAATCGGTACCCCACCCACGGCGGGTTCAGCCATGGAGAGGTGCAACCATTCTGGACATCCGTCCCCTACGGCATCGCCCTAGCCCACAACGGCAATCTCACTAATTATAATGAACTGGCGGCAGAAGTTACCAAAACAGAAACGCGGTACCTAAACACCACCAGCGATTCAGAGGTTCTCTTACATTTGTTCGCCGATGAGTTGCACCAAGACGTACCCCCCCAGACCAATGAAGAATTTTTTGACCTGCTTTGCGAAGCGGTCACCAAAATTTTCCAAAAAGTAAAAGGCGCTTTTTCCGTCACATCCATTATTATTGGTAAAGGGCTTGTGGTCTTTCGAGACCCCCAAGGGATTCGCCCTCTGGTGAAGGGTGAACGATCTAATGGAAAGGGTATTAAGGATTATATTTTTGCATCAGAAAACACCATGTTTTACGCTTTGGGATATGAGCCTAAGGGAACAGTGCTTCCCGGTGAAATCATTTATGTTCCTGAAAATGGTTCTGTATTTAATAAGCGTTTAGTTAAAAAGGAATTCAATCCCTGTATTTTTGAATATGTGTATTTTGCCCGGCCGGACGCCACCTTAAATGATGTGAGCGTGTACCGAGCGCGCCTGCGGATGGGGCAAAACCTGGCGGTAGCATGGAAAAAAAAGCATCCCGATAAAACACCGGATATTATCATTCCAGCCCCCAGTACTGCTAACACATCGGCTCTGTCGTTTGCCAATGAGCTGGGTGTACGCTATTCAGAGGGGCTGTACAAAAACACCTTCATCGGCCGGACCTTCATCATGCCGACCCAAGCAGAGCGGAAAAAATCTGTGCGTTATAAACTGGTTCCACAAGAAACAGAGATTCGCGATAAGAAAGTGCTCATCATGGATGATAGCATTGTCCGCGGTAACACCAGCCGTGAGATTGTTCGAATGCTAAAGGACTTCGGTGCAGAAAAAGTGTATTTCGCCAGCGCTTGCCCACCAGTTCAAAATCCATGTTTCTATGGCATGGATATGCCCACTAAGAATGAACTCATTGCCGGAAATATGAATGAAGATGAAATTGAAAAATTCCTGAAAGTGGATGCCCTACTTTACCAGCGGATCGATGATCTGGTGGAGGCGGTGACACGGAAGGGAGACCACCATATTGATATGCCCTGCATGGCCTGTCTGGATGGGAAATATGTGGGAAACGACATTGATGATGCAAAGATTGCCGAGATGGAAGCCATGAGAAATCACGACAGAAACGGGAATTAGCCACAGAGCACACAGGGTTTCCTTTGAAATCTGTAAATCTATCTGAAAAATTCGACAAATTTTCTGATTACTGGGCCCCAAGGGTGATCGCCGAAATGAATGATTACTATTTCAAATTGGTGAAAGTAAAGGGCAAATTTGTGTGGCATACCCACGATGATACAGATGAAACATTCATTGTGCTGGACGGCGAACTGATTATAGAATTCCGGGATAAAACAATAACGCTTAAAAAAGGTGAAATGATTGTTATTCCTAAAGGTGTGGAGCATAAGCCAGCCGCTCGAGAAGAATGTCAAATCATGATTGTTGAGCCTAAGGGCGTTATGAATACTGGTGATGCCGACGACCAGCTCACCGCTGAAAATGATGTCTGGATATAATGAAAAACAAACAAGATAAAAACACCAAAGAAAATGTTTTGGCAGTGGGTGTGAGATTGGGCATTGCTTTTGGGGGGCGCCTATCCCCATTTTTTTGATAAGCTTAATAAAAAATGGATAATAAAATTTTGGTTATCGGTTCCGCCGCCCGGGAACACGCCATCGTCCGGGCTTTGGGTCGCTCACACCAAGAAAAAGAAATTTACTGTTTAGCTTCGAACATGAATCCCGGTATTGCCGAAATCTGCGATGAACTGACAGTGGGCAATATCAACGATCCTAATTTTGTGATGAGTTATGCCAAAGAAGCAAGGGCGACGTTGGCCATTATCGGGCCGGAAAATCCCTTAGCTAAGGGGGTCGCCGATGTCCTGTGGGGTGCAGGCGTGAAAACTGTTGGACCGAAAAAAGACCTGGCCCAACTGGAAACATCCAAAGCGTTCACCCGTGATCTGTTGAAAGCATACAATATCCCCGGCGGACCGAAATACCAAACCTTTGATTCAATGGATGGTGTGGTAGAATTCTTAAACGAGTTGGACGAAAATTATGTGGTAAAATATGACGGGCTCGCCGGTGGAAAAGGTGTGAAAGTGGCGGGAGATCATTTGCATACCCACAATGAAGCAATAGCCTATTGCAATGAATTGTTGGACGGTGGCGGTGAATTTGTCATTGAAGAAAAATTTGTGGGGGAAGAATTTTCACTGATGAGTTTTTGCGATGGGAATAATTTAAAACATATGCCGGTGGTCCAGGATCATAAACGAGCCTACGAAGGAGATAAGGGCCCCAACACCGGCGGGATGGGAACCTATTCTGATGCCAATCATGGGTTGCCATTTTTGACCGATGATGATATTGCCCAAGCCCATGCCATCA
>JYMV01031449.1_pt1 | contig 10687 bp, 9 predicted proteins | sample 338911 | NCBI WGS metagenome assembly JYMV01 (sample SAMN03354496, study PRJNA234377) | hydrothermal vent metagenome | biome: Deep sea; feature: Hydrothermal plumes at the Eastern Lau Spreading Center, Western Pacific Ocean; material: Seawater | place: Tonga | collected 2009 | depth 2000 m m
GCCGAGGAAATGTTGAGAGCTTCAACAAATCTGATCGTACTATCCCAATTGGAGAAGAAGCAATCACGCTTTTTTTCCCTGCGCTTGAAGAACCAATCGTGATTAGACCCAACATGAATCTGCGACAACTTGATACAGTTTTTACACGTGTAGTAGATGGTGGATGGAATGCACGAGTGATTATTCCAGACTCGTTGATTCGAGACGGCGAACTTGTGTTCTCGATTGCACGGACACATGGTGGAACCAACAATGTGGAAACATCGCCTCTTCCCTGTGTACCGTGGAATCTTAACCCTGGGTCAGTTGTCATCAACACAAGAATGTGGAATACAATCGACAATATTCCTATTACACCTGAACCAGAATAAGCCTACAAAAAACTATCTGGATAGTTTTTTTCTTAGAAACGAATGCGTGCGAGAAGGCCGATCATACCTGCAGAATCATAGTTTTCTGTTTCAAGTGTGAGACCCGTGGAGTCGTAGATCGAAAGTTCGCCACTCAATACAAAACCACCGAAAATAGTGATATCTACGTTCTGGGATGGATGATAAGACGCTCGAAGTGTCAATGGTAACGATGTTGCTTCACCTACCCCTCTGGGCGCGATCCCGACATTGTCTAAGCGGAAGCGGCTGTAATCATAGGAAAGTCCAGCACCAAGTGACCAATCGTCTCGAGGAGTCCACACGAGTTCAACACCCGTGCGGCTTCCATATCGAGTAGTAAGATCACTTTTCAATTTGAGATTTTCTGAAAGTTTCCAATCGAGCACAATGATTGGGAATAGACGAGCATCATCTTCAAGACTCTCAATGATCCCAATACCGCCTCCGAGCACAAGGGTGTCTGAATAAACATGAGTAAGCCCCACCATTGAGCCAAAAACATCTGACTCTGACTGTTCTGCGCCCGAATCACTACTCCATTTCATGATTGGTCCACCAAAAATTTGCGTGTTTTCATACAACTGGTGTGTCCATTGAAGTGCAAGATCGATCGTTGTGACAAGATCCCAAGGATTGTCACCACCCATTCCAGTTGTTCCTGAAAAGTCCCAATCGTCTCGTTGAAATTGAAACCGCAATTGCAAATCATCATCATTGGTCATGGCGTAATCAAGGCGAAGTTCAGCGCCATATCTTGTAACTCCGACCTTTCCGCCATTATCGATAGTACTTTCGAATTGTTTGGCTAGATGAAAATCAAGCGTTGCATCATACGAATATGCAAAGGCTGTTACGGTTGTGAAAAATAATGTTGCAATTTGTAATGATTTCATAAGTGCCCCATTCCTCTAAGAGAACGTTGTTGGAAGTGTGTCCACAAGGTTTGTAAGAATGTCATCGGTTGTCACTCCTTCTGCCTCCGCTTCGAAATTAAGAATACAACGGTGACGCAGGGCGGGCAGGACAGCACTTTGGATATCTTCAACGACCACACTCTGTCGACCCGCTAATATTGCTTTTACTTTTCCCGCCAAAGCAAGTGTTTGGGCAGCTCGTGGCGAGGCGCCAAAACGAAGAAATGATTTAACTTGCGGTGTAGAGACTTCTGCTTCAGGGTGAGTCGCCAGCACGCAGCGAACAGCGTAGTCTTGCACTTCCTTTTGTAGTTCAACATCTCGAATCACGGTTTGGTAGTGAAGTATTTTTTCTGTGTCAAGAACTTTTTCTATTTTTGGTTGAAAACCGGTTGTGGTACGATCAATAATTTCCATCAATTGGTCGCGGTCTGAATATCCAACTCGTAATTTGAAAAAGAATCTGTCGAGTTGTGCTTCTGGAAGTGGATACGTTCCCTCTTGTTCGATAGGATTCTGTGTCGCCATTACAAAAAATGGTTGTTGCAATTGATGGGTTTCACCACCAACAGTCACTGACTTTTCTTGCATTGCTTCAAGTAATGCTGATTGTGTTTTTGGAGTTGCTCTATTGATTTCATCAGCAAGCACCATTTGTGCAAAGAGGGGTCCCTTGCGAAACTCAAACGAGCGACCCTCATCAGATTCGACGACGACTGTTGTGCCGGTAATATCTGCGGGCATCAAATCTGGTGTAAATTGAATTCTCGAAAAACATAAGTCCAATGCTTCGCTCAGCGTTCGAATTAACAACGTCTTTCCTAAGCCCGGAACCCCTTCAAGAAGTGCGTGTCCACCCGCGAACAAACAGACAAGCACACCATCGACTATTTCGTCATGACCTACAACGGCCTTTGCAATTTCTTCTCTTGTGCGATGATAATCATTTCGGAATGAATCAGCTGCTGCTTCTACTTGGGTTGCTGCTTTTGGCATACGCGGACAATACCCGATTGAAGGGTTACTCGGCCTTCTCAATCATCCAGTATTCGATTTCGATTTGTGTTTGACGTCCAAACACTGTTGCAAGAACGCGGACAATACCCTTTTCAGGGTAGATTTCATCGACGGTCCCTTCATAGCCCATGAATGGTCCTTCTTTGATGTTGACGTGATCACCAACAGCAAATTCAAGTCGCACTTCGGTGACTTCATCAGGGGCTTGCGAGTCAAAGAGCATCTTGTCCACTTCATCTGTGGACATTGGTGTTGGCTTGCCAGCCGTACCGACAAAGTCGCCAACACCTGTTGTTTCTTTGATGAGGAAAAAGATGTCCTGCGAAATTCGTTGCTCTTCAAGTTTCATCTCAACAAAGATGTAACCGGGATAGAGTTTTGTTTCAGTGATTTTCGCTTTTCCTGTTTTGGAAAGCGTTTTTGTTTTTTCAGTTGGCACCATGATGCGACCAACAAGGTGTTGCATTGCTTCGATCTCAACTTTGCGGTCGAGTGCGGCCTTCACGTAATCTTCTTTATTTGATGCAACTCGAAGCACAAACCAGTTCATGCCTTCACGGGTTTGTGGCTCTTCACCTGCAATTTCAGGTGTGGCACCTTCATCTTGAGAAATTCCGGACGCTTCTTCGGAGGTCACTTCGGGGGTTGCTTCGGTTACTTCTTCTGAAGTCACTTCATCGGTCACTTCGGGGGTTGCTTCGGTTACTTCTTCTGAAGTCACTTCATCGGTTACTTCGGGGGTTGCTTCGGTTACTTCTTCTGGAGACTCTGGAGTCTCGACAACTTCTGCAGAAACTTCGGGGGTTTCTGTGACTTCTGGAGTTCCAGCAACTTCTGTAGTTTCGTTAACTTCAGTGGTTTCAATATTGTTTTCTGAGTCAGTCATACTATTTATAGCGTCTTTCTTCGATGCGCCTCGTTAAGAAGATTGCAAAACATCAACGGCTTGGAAAAATGAGGAGAAACCAAGGTCGGCAATTTGGCAAACCACTGCGATAAACACTGTTAATAAAATGACCAAGATGGTTGACCCCAATATTTCACGTCTTGTTGACCAGTTCACTTTTTTCATTTCACCTTCGGTGGCGATCATAAAATCGACCATTCTTGGTTTGCGACCAATGAGGTAATACCCGATTGATCCACAAGCAAGCATGACAATGATCGTCACTGCTGCTGAAACGAAGACAGGTTCAATATCACCAATTTGAATACCGTTGACCTGATCCCACAACCAGGCAACACCCATCAACGACAAAAGTCCGAAGCCGATGGCTGACATCAACCGTACCCAATACCCTTGTCCTTGTTTGTAGATTCCTACAGCCATGTGCATCCTCTTGGTTACCGAAACCGTTTATAGTCTCGTAGTGTCTTTCAAACACGCCGGGAGTGACTCGAACACTCAACCTGCGGATTTGGAATCCGCTGCTCTGCCAATTGAGCTACCGGCGTCTTGCGTCAATCGGCGCGGTGTTACTTTCGTTTGATCTTGTGAAGCGTGTGCTTTCGAAGGCGCGGGCAATATTTTTTATAGCCCTCTTTGACTTTTTCGTCGATGCCACCTTTTACGCGGATACTTGTGCGATAATTAAGGTCGCCACTTTCCGTGCATTGAAGCCACACGTATTCTCGATCTGTTGCCTTCTTGGCCATCACTCACCTCTTTCATGAAGGGGGTTGGGGGAGCGATTGCTCCCCCAGATCCGATTCACATTAAAACATTACTCAATGATCTTGGTAACAACACCGGAACCAACCGTGCGTCCACCTTCGCGAATCGCGAAACGAAGACCCAATTCCATAGCAATTGGTTTGTCTTCAAGATCGATTGACATAGTTACGTTGTCACCGGGCATACACATTTCTGCGCCACCCATAAGATCCAACTTGCCAGTTACGTCTGTAGTTCTGAAGTAGAACTGTGGTTTATATCCGGAGAAGAATGGTGTATGACGACCGCCTTCTTCCTTCGTAAGCACATAGACTTCGCCTTCGAACTTTGTGTGTGGTGTAATACTGCCTGGTTTAGCAAGCACTTGACCGCGTTCAATGTCATCCTTATCAACACCACGAAGGAGGCAACCAACATTGTCACCTGCTTGAGCATCGTCAAGAATCTTTTGGAACATTTCAACGCCAGTCACTGTTGTCTTACGACTTTCTTCTGAAAGACCGACTATTTCAACTTCATCACCAACTTTCACAACGCCACGGTCGATACGACCAGTTACAACAGTACCACGACCCTTGATGGAGAATACATCTTCTACTGGCATCAAGAAATCTTTGTCTGTTTCACGTTCTGGTTCTGGGATGTATGTGTCGCAAGCTTCAACGAGTTCATCAATTGATTTACAAATATCGTCATCCTTGCCATCACATTCAAGTGCTTTGAGTGCTGAGCCACGAATCACTGGAATATCGTCGCCTGGGAAGTCATATAAACTGAGAAGTTCACGAATTTCCATTTCAACGAGTTCTAGTAGTTCTTCGTCGTCAACCATGTCGCACTTGTTCATGTAAACAACAATTTTTGGCACACCAACTTGGCGTGCAAGAAGGATGTGTTCACGAGTTTGTGGCATTGGGCCGTCAGTTGCTGCAACAACAAGAATTGCACCGTCCATTTGGGCAGCACCAGTAATCATGTTCTTCACATAGTCGGCGTGACCTGGGCAGTCAACGTGTGCGTAGTGACGAACATCACTTTCGTATTCTTGGTGACTTGTAGCAATGGTAATACCACGTGCTTTTTCTTCGGGTGCGTTATCGATTTGATCAAACGCCACGCTGACCGCCAAGTTCTTGGTTGCTTGTCGCGATGTAATCGCTGCTGTCAAAGTAGTCTTACCGTGGTCAATGTGCCCAATCGTGCCTACATTCACGTGGGGCTTATTACGAACAAATGTCTCCTTGGCCATCGTGAAATCTCCTGTTCCGTAGGACACGTGCATTGCACGTTTGTCCTGATAGCTTTTCCGTTACGTTGTCGAGTTGGTTCACGCGAACCGTTCCGACACTTCTATTAAAATTGTTACAGACCATCTGTAACAAGGTTGTTTCAAGCCGCCGACGGGATTTGAACCCGTGACCTCACCCTTACCAAGGGTGTGCTCTACCACTGAGCTACGGTGGCATTCCTCACTTGGGCTTTTCATTCGTGCCATCCTGACAATTGCCCTCGCCCTTCGATCATTCCCATCCATGGGTCCCCTGTATTGAAGCCCTGATATTGAGCCCACTATTGTAAAACCGCCCATCGCTGGGCGGAAGGGAAAGTGTAGCGAAATCATGAACAAAGACAAGGGGTAAGTGTAAAAGATCACTCTTTAATTGTTCACAATACCCCCAGAACGCCTCTATCGCCCCAAAAAAGGGTACTACTGTGACCTGACTCGCTTCGTAAGATTCCCAACTCGAATACCTCGCCCTTGGAGTGTAGAAGGGTCTGGACCACCAGTATCGAGAATTGGGTTATCAAGGCCAAGCCTTGACCATGGTGTTTCTTGTACGACGTGTCCATCAAGCATCAGAATCAGACACAATCCATTATTCACACCGTAGCGGTAGTCAATCTCACCTTTTGGATTCTTAACTGCACTAGTTCCACCATCAACTGTTAAAGTCGCATTTCCAAAGTCGAACAACCATGCTGATTCATCGTCATCTCCGTTGTCATTTTTATGCGAGATGGTTTCGCCTGCTGCTGAGTCAACGAGGTATAGCGATTTCGATGGCGCATCTAACATGCCGAACGTGTAATACCGATCAATTGTAGAGTCTGAGTTGACTCCATCTGGGTGGCCATCTGAATCACTGCGAGCATCAAAGAAATCGTTTGCTGCGAAAAACCCCTGTAATTTATGTTGCTGCGCGCCGGGACCAAATGGTTTTGGTGCTGCATCGGTGCCTGTATAAAAATTTCTTGAGTTTGGTAACTCAGATCGGAATGGATTGTCAAAGTTTGGTGTATCTACATAAATATCGGCAGTTGGACAACTACTTTTCCAACGAAGAACATCTACCTCTGTTACATGTCGGTCATCTACACCATATTCTTTGTACATAGAATTAGATGCCCAAAGAATGTCAGCCCATGTTCCAACATAGCGATCACTCCCATGGAAATCTTCATTCTTGACTTGGACCATTGTGCCTGCTTCTGCTTCATCGTTCCAGTCAAATTGACTAGGCAAAACGCGATCGTTGTGATCACCAGCCCATCCTTGAATCCAAATGTGCATTGAGCGTAATTTATTCTGTGATTGAGCCGTTTTTGCTGCACTCATTGATCTTGAAACACCAGTGATGAGAAGTGATGCCAAGATGCCAATGATCGCAATCACAACCATCAACTCAACAATCGTAAAGCCTCTAGTTTTTGTGGGGATCAGCATGTGTTCTCCAAGAACTCTACGCACCATCGTGGTGAGTGTCTACTTTAATTTCAGGTTATCCCAAATTCATCGTCATTAAAAATTCAGCATTGGAATTCGTCTTTAGCATCCTTGTACGCAACATTTCCATTGCTTCTACGGGGCTCATGTCGCTGACAACCTTCCGCAAACGACCTACAAGTTCATGTTCCTTGGGATCAAGCAACAATTCTTCTCGGCGCGTGCCAGAGGCAGCGATATCAATTGCTGGCCAAATACGCTTTTCAACCAACTTGCGAGTAAGGTGCAATTCCGAGTTACCTGTACCCTTGAACTCTTCAAAAATCACTTCATCTGCTTTAGAGCCCGTATCGACAAGTGCTGTACCGATGATCGTGAGCGATCCACCATCTTCAATGTTTCGAGCAGAACCAAAGAATTTTTTAGGGCGAATCAGTGCCTTTGAGTCAACACCACCTGTGCCAATTTTGCCTGTTGATGGCATGCCATTGTTATAGCCACGAGCAAGTCTTGTGATTGAGTCCATTAAGATCACAACATTTTCACCGAACTCAACCAGCCTTCGTGCTTTTTCCATCACCATTTCGGCAACTTGAATATGGCGAGTTGCTTCTTCGTCAAATGTGCTTGCTACAACTTCTACAGAATCTGGAGTACTTCTTTTGAAATCAGTGACTTCTTCAGGACGTTCATCAACAAGCAACACGATCACATGAACATCGGGATGGTTCTTTGCGATTGCGGATGTTAACTGTTGAAGCAGCACGGTCTTGCCAGTTCGCGGTGGAGCAACAATCAATGCTCTTTGCCCGAATCCCATTGGTGAAACCAAGTCAATTACCCGTGTTTCAATAATTTCGCTTTCGGTTTCGAGATGAATTCGTTCGTCGGGGTGCAAGGGTGTTAAGTTTTCGAAAGTTGCTAAGTCGTGGACGTCTTTTGGGTCGCGACCATTGATTGCTTCGACACGCAAGAGCGCAAAATAGGTTTCGGTTTCTTTGGGTGGTCGAATTAAACCACGAATAACCTGACCTTTTCGCAACCCAAACCTTCTGATTTGTGAGGGGCTCACATACACATCATCTGCGGATGCCACGTAGGAATACTCTGGACTTCGAAGAAACCCATATCCATCTGACATGATTTCAAGAGTGCCCTCACCGATCATCAATCCCTGACGATTTGCTTGTGCTTTTAGAATTTCAAAAACGAGTTTTTGCCGAGGCATTTCAGCCCAGTCATCGACTTTCTCTTTCTTTGCAACAATGCCGAGTTCTTTACTCTTCATGTGTTGCAACGCAGCAAGGTCGTATCCTTCTTTTTTAGCTTCGTCATATTTTTTCTGCGCAGCCTTTGTTAATTTCTCATCGAGTGCTGCTACTTCAGCCTCAAGTTCCTCATCTGTTGGAACTTCACCCGGATTGAGTGTCATGGAGCCAATGCCACCACCACCTGATTTTTTTCGTCGTCTTCGTTTCTTAGCCATGTAACTCTAGCTCGCTTTTCTTTATTCCTGATTGGATGATTGTTGCGTCAACCCACACAAGACGCATAGTAAAAATGGGAGAGGGATTCTGGGGATCGGGGTTTCCGAGGTTCGGGGGTTTAGTGTGTTTTAACGAATACCTCTTATTCGTCACTACCGATTGAATTACGGACCAATGATAGGACCGACCTTGTTTGCTGTTCTATGTGAGCAATGTCCCCGTCATTGATAATGATATGGTCTGCTGAAGAACGCTTCGTGTCAAGTCCTATTTGAGAAGCTTCTCTCTTTCTTAATTGCTCTTCATTCCACGACCGATGCTCAACAACCCGTTTAAGGCGGGTTTCAAAGGGAGAATCAACAAAAATAATCGCGTCGCACAGCGTATCTAAGCCAGATTCCATCAACAACGGCGCGTCTATGACAAGTCCAATTGCGTCTTTTGGAGCGTTGTTGAACGTTTCCTCTTGCAACTTTCGCACCAATGGATGAATCAAGGATTCAAGTCTATTTAATTCATTCTCTTCATTAAAAACAATTGAAGCAACAAAGGCTCGATCAACGTTCCCGTTGTCATCAAGTACTTTTGCTCCCCACCATTCAACCAATTGTTGTTGTACTTCTTTTCGATGTAGAACAGCTTTTGTGTTCTCGTCTGCATCTGCAACAACACAACCATTTTCTTTAAGGATGTTTGCAACTAGGCTTTTGCCTGAACCTATACCACCAGTGACCCCAATAATTGGAAGTGGGGTTGTCATTGCACAATTCTTGACCAAGTTGTACCAGTGGGTCCGTCTTTGATCGCAACACCCATGTCGAGTAGTTCGTCGCGTATTTCGTCCGCCCTAGTCCATTCCTTCTCTTGACGGGCTGTTAGTCTTGCTTCGATGAGTGCATCAACTTCTTCAACATTGATATCACCCGAGCCTCCTTTAGCAACCAGGTCAAGCACACCAAGCACACTGTCCATTTCAAGGAGTGCATCACGTTCGCTTTGCAATGTAGAAGCACCTTTGGGTTCAGGTTCCGCATCGAGAGCGTACACATTCACCGCTTCGTTCAAGGCTCCAATTGCCCCAGAGACATTGAGGTCATCACATAGTGCGTTAACAAATTGTTCTTTTGCTATTTGCAGCGGACCATTTTCTGGTGAAGCAACTTCTCGATGATCAGTAAGCCAATCTTTTAATCTTCTCCACCGATCGATCTGCCGCTGCGAATCTTTCAACCCCTGCATTGTGAAATTGGCGTTTGATCTGTAGTGTGTTTTTATCAATTCAAGGCGTACCGCTGCAGCAGTTGCCCCCTTGTCAAGCAAATCACGCAATGTATAAAAATTGCCTTTACTTTTACTCATTTTGGAGCCATCAACAAGTAGAAAACGTGTGTGAAACCAAAATCTTGAAAACGCATCGCATCCCGTTGCGCAACGCGACTGTGCAATTTCACATTCGTGGTGAGGAAAAATATTATCTTCACCACCGCTATGCAAATCAATTTCATTTCCAAGCAGTGAGTTCGCCATCACGGAACATTCAAGGTGCCAACCGGGATATCCCTCTCCCCACGGACTTTGCCATCGCATCAAGTGGGTTGCATCAGGTTTCCATAACATGAAGTCAGCAGGTGAACGCTTCACTTCTTGGGTTGCCATATCAACTCGTCCACCTTCACCGCTGCGAAGTGTTTCAACGGTGTTGCCCGAAAGTTCACCGTAATCATCAAATGTTTCCACTGAAAAATAGACAACACCATCTGATGCAACGTAAGCATGGTCGCTTGCGATAAGTGTTTCGACCATTTCGATCATTTCTTGAATGTATTGTGTTGGCCGTGGCATGAGAGACGCGTTTTGTTTTGCATCACCAACAATTCGCATCCCAAGGGCTTCACTATCTTGCATAAATGCGTCTATGTAAAAGTCCGCAATCGCCTCTGGGTCATTCGGATTCACCGAGACACCATCAGGTAGTTCTCCAGACTTTTTCGCCTCTGCAAGCCGAGCTGCTGCCACTTCCATTTTGTCTTCGCCCCCTCCATCTGCAACTGCGTCGTCTGTCATATGACCAACATCGGTGATGTTCATCACTTGATTGACTTTGTATCCAAGTAACTCAAGAGTTCGGCGCAACACATCGGCATTTAGAAAGGCTCGAAAGTTTCCAATGTGTGCATAGTCATAGACAGTTGGTCCACATGTATAGAATGAGACTACTTTATGTTCAGGATCAAGCGGGGTAAATACTTCTGTCTGCTTGGTGAGGGTATTGTGTAATTTCAGATGCATGTTTGTTGCAGTGTAAAGTAGTAGAATGGTGAATTGTATGGCAAGTCCCACCTATGATAATTTTTTCAACGACCGCACTATCCTGATTACAGGTGGCGGGGGTTTCATTGGCTCAACTCTTGCTGTAAAACTAGTTTCACTTGGTGCAGATGTACGAATTCTTGACGATTTCAGTACAGGGCACAAAT
>JYMV01002853.1_pt1 | contig 10686 bp, 10 predicted proteins | sample 338911 | NCBI WGS metagenome assembly JYMV01 (sample SAMN03354496, study PRJNA234377) | hydrothermal vent metagenome | biome: Deep sea; feature: Hydrothermal plumes at the Eastern Lau Spreading Center, Western Pacific Ocean; material: Seawater | place: Tonga | collected 2009 | depth 2000 m m
AACTACGGTTGCAGGAATAGCCGGGGATAATACACGAGGCACCTGGACTGTTTCCGGAAATACGTTCATAAATGGGAGCGGCGCAGGTGTCGTTTTTATAGCAAGCGGTACCGATTCGGGAACATTCATTGTTACGAATAATACGATGACCAATAACGGTCTTGGTGCAATCGCTCTTGTCTCTCAAGACACCAGCAACGTCAAAGCCTCCGTGGTGGGCAACACCTTCAGCGGTAATAATACGGTGACGGGGGATGCCTTTGAAGCTCAATGCCTGGGAGACTCCACCTTGTGCTTAAACCTTGAAGACAACACCAACGACGGAACTTACTTGCTGTTCAAAAAACCCCTTCGGAGCAGCCGTCTTCAATGTCGAGCAGCTGGCAAGCCTTACCACAGCGAAGCCCACAGGGGCCGGAAATACCGGCACCGTGGACGCCGCCACGGGTGGCACGGTCACCGACGTGGCCGACGGATTTTGCATGTTTTAAAAGACTCTTCAGGTCTTGAGACAGTAAAGAAGCCCCGGTGAACACCGGGGCTTTTCGCTTTCAATCATCGCTGTAAGGCACGGTGTTGTGCAGCATCATCTGCAACCGCTGGTCCACGGAGATCAGGGTGTTCATGTTCAGGTCGACCACGTCTCTGGTGACGTTGTTGCTGGCGTGCTCGGCTAGGTAGTCTTTCCACTTGTTGGCACTATTGATGAAATCGCTGGCCGCCCAGGAAGGCGTGGGATTGAAGCCACTCGCTTCCATCGCCCCAAACTGCCAAGTCGACGCGCCGGGCGCAGTCCCCGCCAGTTTGGCGCCCAACGCCTGCAAGGCCTCGGTGTCACCGTTGGGAGAGAGCGGGGTGAAGGTACCGTCGGCTTCGCGGATACCAATGGGATCGCCGCTACCTTTGTACGCTGCTAGAGTACTCTTCTTCGCCTCCTCTAAGGTCACATCCATTTCCAGGTGGGTGGAGGCAAGTTCCGGCACGTTGACCACCTTGACGTCTTCGAGCTTGGTGACTCCCGTGGCGTCTTTGGAAACGGCTGCTCCCATGATGGTGGTTTTCTTGAGTTCGATGGAACCCTCGGAGTAAACCAGGCCCTGGAAACGCGAAGAGGCCGGACCGTCTCCGGTCACTTTGATGTCGCCCCTGGCCACCAGAGCCGCATTGTCGGCCTGGGTGTCCATGGAGCCCGTCACGGTGATTTTTCCGGTGGCCACTAAGACGCCTTTGCCGGTGATGGTGCCGGTTACGGTGAGATCACCGTCGACAAAGAGTAGACCCTCGGAAAGCTTGAGATCACCCACGGTCAAGTTCCCGTCGTGACGGGCTCGACCCGTGACATCGGACAAACCCGTGTTCCACTTGTAGGCATAGGGCTTCCCGGCCGGGTTGAGTTCGTCGATGTTGATGACGGGAAGGTTTTGCTCGGCCGAGTTCGGCCTCACCACACCTTGCACGACGGCAGGGCCGATGTCGATGAGACCCGTGGCTCTCACATCACCGGAAACAGTGGTACCGGAACCCAAGACGATGGATTCGCCACTTGCCGAGAAGTTGGAAATGAGCCCACTGGGAACTTTGTCCTCAGGACCGACAGCGAGCTCCTCGCCCGGCTTGAGCTTGGAGTACTCGCCTTCGGCCAGGCCAAAGATCTCCATTTGTTCTCCCTCGATACGACCGGCACTGGCCAAGCTGTAAGGGAAAGGAGGGTCCTTGATGAGCGCCTGGCGCACGATGACGTAGCCGTTGTAGTGAGCCACGGCCACGAGGTGGCAAAACTTGGGAGGCACAGCCTGGCCGTTCCACCCCACCTTCTTGGTCGAAGAGACGAGATTGTTGGTGCTGTATGGCTCACCGCCGTCGGGGTTGAAGGTCAGCGTGGCATACACTTCGGGATTGTCGGGGAAAGGCTGGTAACGAATGTCTTTGCCGGGATTGCCGTCGGCGGTGTTGCCGGCACTGAGGTTGCCCGCCTTGAGTTCGGAAACGGCGGCGAAAAGAGCGGAGTCGGCCAAACGCTTGCCGTAATCCTGGGCCCAACTACGCCCGGCGAAGATCGCACTACTCTTGGAGATCAACAAAGCATAAACGGCCAACCCTATCAGGACCATGGATAAGAACAAAATCGTGATGAGGCTGTTCCCTCGTAAAGTTCGTCGTCTGGTCATACCTTTCATGCTAGCATCTGTTCTAGGAAAAAGCCGTGACTTTCCTCTGAAGAAACGGTGACAACCGTCACCGCTTGAAGAGGAGGGCCAAGGTATGCTGTAAAAAAATAAACCACCGAGGGGAATGGTGAGACGGCCGGTGCGGAAACTCAACAGAAGAAAAGGATTCAGCTTCGCCGAGATTCTCGCTATTGTTACCATCGCCACTATTATTCTTGCCGCGACCTTCGTTTCCGGCTTCAACGCCAAAGCCGTGGCCTTGGCCTCAGAGCAAACGATGGAAGCCGAAAACATTCTTACCTCCTACCTCAATGAATTGCAAGAGAAGGCCGTCGGCAAAACACCGGCTCCCACCGAGACGAGGACGTTCCAACACAAAACCACGACTTATACTCTGATGACCACAACCTCTCCGAGCACCGACTACCCTTACTGCACGGAAGTCACCGCCACTATCGGCTGGCAACAAGGGGCGGTCAAGCGAGAACGCACGCAACGCCTGCTGATTATGTCCGCCACATCAACGGCCGTTGGAAGTAACCCATGAGAAGAGCAGGAAGGCCGTCCCGGCTTGGATTGACTCTCGCGGAGATCTTGGTGGGTACATTTGTCGCCACCATGATTTTCGGAATGATGCTTCAGGTGCTAAGGATGCAGAACTCGCTCGCCTATTCGGACGAAGCTAGGCTCACCGCCCAAAAAAGTATCCAGCTCCTCTTTAAGAATCTTGACCGGATCGCGGAAACAACCTCACGAGACGGGGTCGCTGTCTCTCCCGACGGTCACACCTTTAGCCTTCAGGTCATTCAGACCATCTCTCAAAACGGAACTCACTCTTGGAGCCCGCTCCTTGAAATTTACACATTCGATACGAAACAGCGAACTCTCCTTAAAGGAGAGGTGCCGTTACAAGATATGGGCTTAACACATCAGCCGAGCCTACCCGCCGCCGTCAACGACGAGACCTTGGGAAAAGCGGTTCTTCTTCTCCGGTCAAGGAACAAGTTTAAGCCGATTGCTCGAAACGTGGATTCCTTTGAGGTCAAAAAGGTCTCCAGCGTAGCTTTGGAAGCGACCATCACTATGGTCATGAAGAGCGGACGCCATAAAGACGAAACTGTGAAAGGAACGCGGAGGCTTCTTTTTGCCTCCTCACTCGACATTTGAAGAAGCCGTCAACGGAAAAATCTGTCACCAAGGGAGAGATCACCGGCATGGTATCGGTAGGGGTAATGGCTTTTAGCCTTTTTCTCGTTCATCAGTTTCCCTACGACCCTCGCAAAAACATCTCAGGTGTGGCCGGAGAGCAATTCATCATGTATTCCGACCCACCAGGCGCTAAGATCAAGATGCTTAACTTTGAGGGCGAAGCCGACGACGGGATCGGGGAAACCAACAAAACCGTCCTCACGGTGAACGATTTCCTACCGGAAGAAACACCCGCTCCGGATGACTGGTCCTTTGATGTCCGCCTCACGAAAGACGGCTGCGAGGACCGCGAACTGACGATATCCAAGGCAAAGACGAGAGAAAACGTCTACCCACCTATCTCAGAACCTGTCACCAGCCTAAATATGGGATTGGCCGCCTATCCGGAGTATCTCCTGAATTACCGACCCCTTCCGGCAGGCCTTCTCCTCTTCGGAATTCTTGGCTGCGCTTTAAGCTTATATCTGATACAAGACGAACGACGCAAGCGCAGGGTCTTGCTTCAAGTGGAGGCCGACCCCACGAAAGACCCCTATATCGGATACAACTTCAAATCCTATTTTGTCATCGAAAAGCTGGGCAAGGGTACCAGCGGCGTCGTCTACAAAGTGCTCAACAAAGAGACCTTGGACGAGAAGAAACCCCTGGCCCTGAAAATACTCGACTACGAAGACTATATCGCCAATAAACAACAAGACGCCGAAGAGGAACTCCAGAGGGTCAAGGACAGATTCCTTCGAGAGATGGAGTCCTTAGCAGACGCCAAACACGACAACATCTACAAAATCCATGACTTCGGCCGGGAAACAACTTTCGACTGGATCGTCATGGATTATTTTGACGAAACTCTGGCCGACGTTATTGCTAGAAGACCCAGTCAGGGCGAAGCCTTGAGACTCTGCCGAGAACTTGCCGCCGGACTCCAATACGCTCACGAACGCAAGATCGCACACAGAGACCTGAAGCCGGAAAACATCATGCTCAAAGACGGCACCCTGAAGATTATCGATTTCGGTCTCGCCAAGGTACACGACCAACGCGACATCACTCAAACCGGCAACATTATGGGAACGCCCCGATATATCGCCCCCGAGCAACTCACCGGCTCCTCTGAAACCTGCGTGGACCAATTCGCCTACGGACTGATATGTTTCGAGTTATTCACAGGAACTTATCCCAACACGATACCCGCAAGCGTTAATGAGCTTATGCAACTCAGACTGATGGAAAAGTCCACTCCTCTTCGCCAGGTCGACCCCAATCAGAGCGAAGAACTCGAAAAGGTCTTGGCGAAAATTCTAGAGATCGACCCCGCGAAACGGTACCCCGACGTCTGGGAAGCCTATCTAGCTATTGAAAAGGCCGTCACCGCTACAAAGATTGAGCTACCTGCATGAGAGGCAGAAAGAGGGTGAGCATGAGGCCTGCCATAAAGGCACCGACAACGGCCAGCAAGATCGGTTCGAGAAGCGACAAGGCCGACTCCAAGGAATAACCGATACCATCTGCCTGCCAAGCCGCGCTATGCCTCAAAAGCCCCGCTAGCTTTCCTGTAGTCTCACCAACGTTTACAAAACCGAGAACGCTCACTTCATCAAAAAGCCCCGTGTCTCTGAGAGCAGCTTCCAGACCGTCCTCTCCCTCTCTCAACCGCGCTTCCACCGAGTCACCGGCCTCTATGAACACAGGATCATTCGTCACTCGAAAAGCAGCGTGCAGAGCCGGCAAAAGGTGACGACCGGATTCTAGCTGGATGGCAAGAGCAAGGGTAAAACGCTCTTGAGCAGAGATGCGCAAACTTTCTCTGACACCGGGAACATTATATCCCCAGCGCATAAGCCGACTTCTGAGCCGAGAAAACCTGAGGAGATTGGAGTCCTTAGCCGCAAAGGCATAGAGCCTCTCCCGTATAGGCGGAAGCAGAAAGAACAGACCCATGATCAGGCAGAATAGAGCCAGTGCGTTCAAAAAGCTCGAAACGCTGCATAAAAGCTTTAAAGAGAGCGGCATGGCCCGATTCAATGAAGCAAGCGTCTCTATTAAAGGCTTCTCGAAATAGGCCGGTAAAAGCGACAGCACCAGCAAGGAAACGCCAACTTGTATGGCCGGGTAAGCCAGAGCGGCCTTGACCTTGAAACCTAAAGCCTGGCGATTCTCCTCGTATTCGGCGAGATACTTGAGAACAGTGTCCAAATTCCCAGACTCACAGCCTAGCTCAAGAAGCTCGTAGTGAAAAACCGGAAAGTTGGGAATGCTGGAACGAAAAGCCTCAGGAAGCGGTTGACCCGCTCGAAGCGCCCTGCTCATCAGGCGAACAGCTTTTATGAGTCCAAGATCTTCATCACCTTGTTTGAGTTCCTGACTTTTCTGCTCGTGGACGTACATTTGCCACAGAGCCCTGTCAATCGACAGACCGGAGGAATAGAACATCGCCAGAATTCTGTAGAAACGAGGCCATGAAGACGCCTTTACGAATCTCTTTCGATTCTTGCGCGAAGAATCGGAATCCACTAAAGAAGCCGACAAAGAGCGCTGGTCCGGCAGGGACGGCTCAGAGGGCTTCACTCCCAGACACCTACTTCAGCGGCAATAGTCACGACTTTGAATCCGGTCCCCAAAGCTTTCTTTTGAGAGTCAAAAGCTCCTGAGAGAGTAACTGGTCGTCAGGTATCGACAAAAGAGACGGCGCCAGGAGAAACTGCTCCAGGGTGACCTCATTCTTCTTGGCCGCCAGAAAGAAAACTTGAAAACGCTCGCGAGGAACATCGCCCTCTGACAAAGGCTGGCTACCCTTTCCTCGCAAAAAACCTTGGAGCGTGTCTTGCATTCGTTGGTACAACCTCGAAACCACACCCGGTTCCACGGTGTCAGGGTTGGACTGGTGAAGCTTGTACATCCTCTCACACTCCAGGAGATCGGAAAATACAGCGCGGGCCCGTCTTAGCTCAAGGTACTCAGAGCGAATGGCGTTTAGGAGGGCTTGAAAACAGGCTCTCCTCTCTTTTTCTAACTTTGCCTTGTGGTCGGTCTTGAAGAAACTCACTGCGGCGGAGAGCGCGTCGACCGGAAACTTCAAGAGTAGAGAAAGATAATGTCCACGAAGCTCGTGCTCTTTTACTATCCCTTCCACGGATTTTAGCAGTAGCTCCAGTCGGAAGGGCTTTTTGATGATGGCGTCCACGTCTATCTGAATGGCGTCCGCCGCCATTTCGGGCGTGGCATAACCTGTGATAACCACGCACCGCAACTCTTGTTGTCGCTCTTTTAAGAGCTTGAAGCCCTCGACTCCGTTGATTTCCGCCATGCGAACGTCGGTCACAAGGAGATCGAAGTCGAACGACTCGGCCGCCTTGAGGCCATCGCGAACCGAGGAGCACCCATGGACCATGTAACCTTCGTCCTCAAGAAGCTCAACAACCATGTCTTGCATGTTCAGATCGTCTTCTATAACCAAGATCTTAACGCCCATAGGTTGAGGATTTAGAGCGTGTCGACAAGTGTCCTGGTTGAAAAGAGCGCACGCTTTGTCACCCTATTACTCCCTGGCGATTGCCCCCCGCAGGTGCACCTTCAACTCTCGCAGGATGGGGATTCTTCTTGAGCAAGCGGCACGTCTTGCGGAAATCTCTCACGAACTCTTTGCTCCGGCCGGGCCAGGTAACACGCTCAATGAGAAAGCTCTTAGTAAAGATGAAGTTCCGCAGCTCCGTGGGGCGCATGATAATGAGCTGGGCGCTGGTGAGCTTTTGAGGCTCCTCCTCTTTAGCCCTCAGCTGTGGGCAAGGTGCTGTTACAACCCCGGCCTCAGAGCCTCGAAGGCCGCTTCCAAGGTGGGGTACCTCTTGCGAGAGTCGGGTTCGGTCAGCCTTAAGAGAACGGGTGTGAGGGTGGGACCGAAATCGAAGGGTTGGCGCTCGAAATCGAGGCCCCTTGACAAAATGTAGCCGGGCGGATAACGGAAAGGCATTTGATGGCTAAAGGCGGCCCACAGCAGGATGCCCAGTTGAAATTGAAACACGATGTCCGCTGAAACAAGAGGCCCGTTTCGATAAGTGGCAAGGATGTCGTCGGGGCAGTGAGCAAAAGCTTGAAACTGGTAATGCCGGTGTTCCGTGATGGGAAATTCCGACTTAAAAGTGAAAGGCAATCTGACTAAAAAGCAGCCTTTGGTATCGATGCTCAGATAGTGAATCAAAGCAGGCGACAACGATAGGCCGAGATCGCGCAGGTGCAAGAAGCCGTCGAACATTTCCGAGATGCTTCGTATGAGAGCTTCATCGCCAAGGCCTCGAGTCGCTGCCTCCAGGCTCAAGAGCTGTAAGGGCCTTCTCTCCCATGCCCTGTAAAGACGGCCATTCTCACTTCCAAAATCAAGGAGTTTCAACATTGACGGATGCGGACTCTCCTGGAGCTTTCCGCACATGTAGAAGAAGTCGTCGCGAAAGACCGGATCGGCGGAGTCTTCCGGCGACACAGTCTCGATGATGGTGGCCTCCGTGAAGATAACATTGTTATCCAAGAGATCTTCTTTAGTGAAGAAAACCCGGACGACTTGCCTGTCCAGTGAAGAAAGCCCGGACAACGGTGGAAAAGCTTGAGTCTCCCGGAGCGATGTCTTCTTTTTCTGAAAGGGCCAGATCATGGTCGTTCCGTTCTGTTCGCCGGGAGCGGAGTTTATCCTCAGACACCACAGACGGCTCTTCGCTTTCATCTTTTCGCAAACTGCCGGCAACACTATAGCAAGAGAGCGGCAACGTTTTGGTCGGCTCTCGAAGCCTCAGCCCAACCATGACGCGGTGCACTCTTCCCGGTTGGAATCAATAGAGGCCGAAACTTCAATTACTGGAAAATCCGGGAGAATACTCGATGTGATGAGTTTTCAATTCATCCCCTAAAATAATTGAGTGGCTCACTTCTTCCCAGGTGTTGAGAACACCGGGTTTGTATCGAATTTCCGGGCTTAGGCGAAGAGCCTTTTTAAGGTCGTCCAAACCCTCGTCGATGTCGCTGTAGGGCGCCTCTGAATTGACTGCCAGAAATCGGTCGAGAACTTCCCCCACCTGACCCTCGATGGCCATGGGAATCTTTCGAACAGGTTTCCCATTGCTGGCTAAAAGCTTTGGAATACCGTCGAACGGAAAACCTTGCTTGAGCATGGTGCAAAAGATCGAGCCCATGTAAAAGAGCCAGCTCTGCTGCCAGGAAACTTCGTCACCATCCGGGTGAGCATAGTACAGGGAATGAGGAGAACGAAAAACCATGTGGTCCTCATTGTATGCGTATGAACCGGAAAAAGTGTAGGGAATTTTCAGAACAAACGGACCCGCAGTGTCGAAAGAGTAGCAGTCGGCCGCGAAGTGCTCGTAACTGAAACCCAGTCTATTCAGGTGCTGTAAGCCGTCGATAAACATGGCCAGACTCTCTGGAGTCTCGACACAGGAAAGACAAGCAGGATAGATCCCCCGACGCTTCCAGACCCTGTACAAAACGTTTTTCTTGTCCCCAAATTCGACCATCCGAAGAATAGCCGGGTGCTTCATCTTTTTAATCGCCCGGGATGCTTTGAAAAAATCTTCTCGAAATTGCGGAGAAGACCGGTCCGAATTTTGGACATGCTCAATCAAGAAATTCCGAGTGAAGCGAAATTTCTTCTGGTCAAGAGGCCTCATCACGATAAGCTGAGCACTCGTGAACTCCTGAGGCTCGGATTCCTCCGCCCAATTCGGCCCAAAAGGGCTCCACTTTTTCAAAAACTCGAACACGACAGCTTCTTCTTCAAGTCAAATCACCGACCTTTCTTTCTGCCCAGGCCTCTCTGGCCTGGGCAGAGTAAGCCACGTCAGCCCTCCAAAGCATCCTCGATTCGACCTTTGATAACGAAGACAATCTCGGAAACGTCTTGGAGTGCCCTCGATAACTCCGCCAGTTTCTCCCGGTTTCGAGGTTCCAACCGGGCGGCCTGAAAGAGTTCGCTCAGGCGGTCGTTGCGATACCGCCAGAGCTTGAGAAGCTCGCCAAGATCTGAGCCTGTTGGAAAGATCTCTTCCTCCATCAGTCCGTCTCTGCCGAAGTCTCTGACTTCCTCTTAGCTATGGAGGTCAATAAGTCAACTCTCTCTAGGAGGTCTGGAGAAAAGAAGACAACATCTGGATTCGTCTTAGGTTCTGTAGGCTTGAGAAGATGACAGCCGCAGCGACAAACGTAATCAAAGGAAAGAAGCTTAGGACCGTCGTCGAGTTTTTGGAAGTATCTGTAGTCGTTGGAATAAGCAAATTGGGAAATGGAATTGATTTTCATATCTCTACGGTAAGGAAGACTTTCTACCGGATTATGTCCTCAATGTAGCCAGAATATTGACCTGAGATTGCCGTTTTTTTAACGGGCCCGAAAATACGTGGAATCAAAAGGCCCCGACTGTCAATACAGCCGAGGCCCCCTCTCAGAACCGGGTCAAAAGCCCGGTCTCTTCCTCAATGACATCATGGAGCATGTCGCAGTAGACATCCCTGACCGCCTTGACCACCTCCCAAGTCATCTGATTGGTCTTCTCCACTGCCTGGAGCTTACACATTGTCCCGCTTGACGGGAGAATTTGACCGTGTAGGTGTCGCAGGGGTCGAGGATTATCTGGATCAGGTTGACGCTCTCACTCCCTTGAATCTGAAACTGGAGACCGTCCCCGATATCGACGAGGGTGTGAGCACCGAAAAGAGCCAGGGCGTTGCCGCCGTCTGCCAAGACAAGCGAAGCGGTCCTGGCACCGGGCTTGGCGGGGGCGGTTTTTTTGAGGGACGCCTTATTTTGCCCGAGGCGGGTCAAGAGGCTCCTCCATCAGTGAGGCGTTGTCTTGCCCTTGAGCTAGACTCTCTCGTTTAGGAACGGTTTCTTTCAGCCGCTATCATGGGCTTATGAGCACTTCCATGGGACCTTGAATTAGTGGCCGAGATCGCCCTGGAGCCTCTTGACGCGCCGATTGGGCAAAATGATACGATGAATGGTGAACCGCCCGGGATACAGCCGGAGCGAGCTCCGCGAGCGGAGGCGGTCATTTGGATTTTTCTACTAACATTATAAAAGTCCTCAACTCAACGATTTAAGAGGCGAATCACTTTACGAGCGGAGCGTTCAAAACATCAGCGTTTCTGAGAGTCATATCCTTCGAACTCAGGCTTCAGTCGACAGATCAGAAACGCTTCCAAAAGATTCAAAAGATCAGAGCCTAGTTAAGATGGACGGACCAGCTAACCCCTAAAAAGAAAAAACGCGGATTACCTCCGAATAGGCAGAGCCGCACGTGGCCCGCAGGCCA
>JYMV01033092.1_pt1 | contig 10686 bp, 14 predicted proteins | sample 338911 | NCBI WGS metagenome assembly JYMV01 (sample SAMN03354496, study PRJNA234377) | hydrothermal vent metagenome | biome: Deep sea; feature: Hydrothermal plumes at the Eastern Lau Spreading Center, Western Pacific Ocean; material: Seawater | place: Tonga | collected 2009 | depth 2000 m m
GGACGACGAACCGAAAGACTTTCCAAAAGTCAGTCCTAATAATATTAACTTTCAAGAAATTTCAGATTATTTGCTTCAGATGCAAAGTCAGGTTCCTGAAGCTAACTTTGATAAAGCTGGCCTCAATGATGAAATAAGAAAAAGAGCATTCTTTGAAGAATATCAATTAGAAAACGCTCCAGCAGATGTTATTGCTGCAGGTTCTAATTTTATAAGGGGTACGATATCAGCACTGGATACTCAAATAAAAGTTGACGAGGGCGATACTCAAGCCACAGCTACTCCTCAATTGCCTACCACACCCCAAGCACCTCCAGTAGGAGCCAATGCTCGACTTCCGGGCCAAGGACAAGGAGCAGGCCAAAATGTTAAAGAAACCTATGCCAATTTATTTCCACAGGATAATCTAGGACAAGCGATAGCGAATAGAAATGCCCAACAAGTCTAACAATAAAGTTTTAACTCAACGAATCACGGATCACGAGAAATTGTGTAGAATCATGCAGAAACAAACTCAAACTCAAATTGCAAGTATTAAAAAACAAATCGCACGGTTGGAAAAAGTTGTTATTTCATCTGCAGCTTTCGTTATTATAGGTCTTTTCATGGTGGTTTTAGCTTTACTTCAAAATAATTTTTGATAAAAAGGTAAAGTGCAACTCTTAAAACGGGATACCAAATTCTTTGTCGGCGATTTTAAAAAAATCAATAAATACAACTATGCCACTTATGTTCGGGACGACAAGCACGGACCACGAACCTATAAAGTAAATGATCTCAACCTACCGAGTGTCACTAATATTCTTCAATTTACTCAGTCCAAAGATAAACAACAGGGATTAGATAAATGGCGTGAACGAGTAGGATTTCATGAAGCTATGGAAATTGTTCAAGACGCAGCTAAACGAGGGACTGAGATGCATAAAGTTTTAGAGAAGTATGCAAACGGAGAAGGTTATCTTAATCTTTCGGATGAAGGAGGAATAGCTCGCATGATGGCTCATGAAATTATTAACAATTTAGGTCCTTTAAAAGTTATCTATGGAACTGAAGTCTGTTTAACAGGAAAGAATAGATGGGCTGGATCGACTGATCTCGTTGGAGAGTATGATGGTAAACCTACCATTATAGACTATAAACAATCCAATAAACCTAAACGAGAAGAATGGGTAGAGGATTTTTACTATCAGATTGCCGCTTATTCTTTAGCTCATGAAGAACATTATGGCCCTATTGAACAAGGATTAATTGCTATTTGTACTGTAGCTGGTCAGTATCAAGAATTCAAAATGGATGCCCAGAAGCTCGACGAATATGAGAATAAATGGTTGGAACGACTAGAACAATATGAAAAAAAACACGAAGAGTATGAAGCAGAACAAAAGAAAAAATTAGGAAACCTTTATGTAAGTCCAGAAGAACGAAAAGCCTGGCAAAAAGCTAATGCAGGTAAAACGGCTGAAGATTTTATGAAAGAATTCAAAACGGAAACTAATCAGAAAAAACTAGATAAAACATTTGATAAAGTCTTCAACAAACCTAAAGCCACTTCTTAACCTCTTCCCCTAGAGTCTGGGCACTTAGTTTAATCTTCCGTTTTAGAGCTGAAATAATCATCATTTCTATGGAGTTTGGCACAATTAGGTCAATATAGTTGACCTTATTTTTTTGACCAATTCGATGAGCACGGTCTTCGCTTTGCTTGCGGACTTCAAGATTGTAACTATTACTAAAATATATAACATTCCTAGCAGCAGTAAGGGTAAGACCATAACCGCCAGTACTAGGATTACCGACAAGGAAACGGCATCGGTCATTATGCTGAAAATCTTCAACAGCCAGTTTACGATTTTCGACACTGTCTTTTCCGTATATCGAAACCACTGAATCTTTTCCATAGAGATCCTCCAGTGTTTGTTTTATACTTTCTATATTATGCACGTATGTTGCCCATATAATACTCTTCCCGTCGGCCTCTTCCAATATCCTTAGAAGTTCTTTTAATTTAGGATTATTTTTAAAGGTATGAATCTCACCCTTATCTGTTTTCAAAAATCCATTACAAATCTGATGAAGTCTTAAAATTTCTACTAATTTATTAGCAAAACTCACGGTATCATCGGCAATGGTAGCTCGAGCTTTTATCTTTAGTGTTTCATAAATATTTTTTTGTTCTGGAGTTAAATGTACATCCCGTTGCATATAGACTTTTGGAGGAAGATCCAGGCATTGATCCTTGGTAACTCTAAACGAAAAAGTTTTCAGCTTCATTTCTAATTCATCGAGATTGGTATAATATTTAGGCATTAAAATTTGTCGGCCCCCTAATTCAATTTGTTGCATGACAGCATATCTAGCTCTAAAAGTGTAATAGGATTCAAAACCTAGTAATTCTTTACTTAAGAACGCGCATTGGGTATAAAGATCTAATGGAGACTTTGTTACTGGTGAGCCTGTTAGGATTCGTCGGTATTTTACCGCTGTACTTAATTTACAAATCGCTTTTGTTCTTAGTGCTGTTGGTGATTTTATTGTTGTGCTTTCGTCAATGACCATCATAGAAAATGTCCCGTTAAGATTGAGCCTTTGGTGCAGCCAGCGTTGTCCTGATTTATGGGAAAGAGCTTCCACATTCATTAATATGTATATGAGTTCATTTGATCTTCCGGCTCTTATTAATTCTTTTTCTTTATTAACTTTCCAACACCAGATATAGGGGGTGATCGGAGAATGATCACTAATTTCTTGTACCCAATTTCGATAAACCGAGTTAGGCGCAATAACAATAACTTCTTTTATTTCTTTGTGTTGGTATAGATAAGCTACATTATCGATGATGACTTTAGTTTTACCTGTGCCCATCTCCATGAAATAAGCATAATTTTTGGAAAGGGCTCCCTTATTGAGTGCATCTCTTTGATGTTGATAAGGTTTTGTTTTATATTGATACATGATTCGTCAGACAATACCTCCTAAGTATTTATAATCTTTTTAAACTTTTTACTTTACTTCGTCAAACGCTTAATTTATAAAAACTTTAGGAGGTTCTTATGGACTTAGAAGCAGAATCAGCCATACAGGTTGACACTGCAGTGTCTTTGGACATTGCACAATCTTGCAATAAGTTATTCTCAGAAAAAAATGGAAGCGATTGACGAGCAATTAAAAACGTTAAAAGCAACTGAAACTACTCTTTCTGAACAAACCATTCCAAACTTAATGCATAAAGCAGGAGTCTCTTTGATTAAACTCAAAGATGGCTCAGCCGTAGAAGTTAAACCCTTTTACGCAGCAAGAATTCCATTGTCTAAAGTGGAAGAGGCTTTTACATGGCTTCGTGAAAATGGACATGGGGATCTTATAAAGAATAATGTTATGCTTACTTTCGGACGTAACCAAGATAACGAAGCGAAGTCTCTGGTTGCTGACTTAAGAGATAAAGGTCATAATGTTAAACAAGCCGAAAAGGTGGAACCAATGACCTTGAAAGCGTTCGTTAAAGAACAAATTCAAGATGGTAAAAATGTTCCAGTTGATTTATTCGGTGTTTATGTTGCAAGTAAAACTAAAATAACCACGAAGGAGTAAACAATGCCGACGACACAACAACCAAAATCTCAGGCTAAAGAGATTCAAAAAAAAGAAGCAAATCTGCCAGCTAACTTCAATTTAGAAGAAGCAGCTGGAGAAGGTCAGGAGTTCATTAGCGCTCGTGACCTTAAACTACCCATCCTTAAAATTCTATACGCAAATTCACCAGTATTGGATGACAGTGATGGAAAATATATTGCTAATGCGAAACAAGGTGATATCTACAACGAAGTAACCGGAAATCTGTGGAAAGGAAAAGACGGTATCATTGTAGTTCCTTGTTTATACATCAACACTTTTAATGAGTGGAAAGACAAGGGGGATAGCCCGGGAAGACCGATTAAGATTCATACGGATCCTTCCATTATGTCTGAAACAAAAAGAGGTGATGATAATAAGGATAGACTTCCTAATGGCAATTATGTGGAAGACACAGGTAATCATTTTGTTTTTATTTTAGATAAAAACTATTTACCTCAAGAACAATCATTAATTGCTATGAAGTCTACGCAGAAGAAGAAATCTAAAACTTGGAATTCGATGATGCAAACAAGACGAATGCCAGGTAAAGAAGGTTACTTCCGACCACCAACATGGGCAACGACCTACCATTTAACTACCACCAAGGAATCTAATTCTCAGAATTCTTGGTACGGTTGGGTTGTGGAATTTGATAAAGCCCTAGAGGTCGCTAAGTATCCAAAAACTCTTGAGATCACTAGAGGTTTTTACCAAAGCTCTATGAAAAGTGATATTTTTGGTAAAGTGGACTTTGGAGCAAGCCAGGATTTAATTCAGGATACAAAAAAGCAACCAGTACCGTTTTAAATGCTGAAACGATTAGCCGATCTTTTTGAAGGGGATCCTGATCAGTTCATCACGACCTCGCTGACAGGCGAGGTCGATGAACGTGGCAAGCACGAAGCCAACTATCTCACCCTTAACTTCAGCTAAATGGCAGGGCCATTTAGACGGCAAAGTCAGAATTGGGGTGCGTCCTGAAAACAACGACAAAGCCAAGTGGGGATGCATTGATGTTGATCCCACAACCTATAAAAATTATTCACAAAAAAAATACGTTTCCATTATTCAAGAATACAAACTTCCTTTAGTTCCTATTAAATCTAAATCGGGAGGCTTACATTTATTTTTATTTTTAAAAGACTGGGCATCAGTAGCGGATATTAGAAAAAAACTAGATGAATGGAATGATACTTTCTTTATGGCGAATGAAGTCTTCCCAATGAATAAAGCAGTAACAATGCCATACTACAACTGTAATGCAACAGTAGAATTTGCCTTTGACGATAACTCAAATCCATTGATGATAGGAGCCTTTCTAAACTTAGCTGAATCAAAACGACTATCAGTACAAGAGTTATATAACCTAAAAACAAATGTGTATGAGCCTGAGACAGAGTGGCAAAACTATCCTCCATGTGTGCAAAAACTTATAACAGACCCATGGCCCGGAAACAATCGTAATAACTTTTTGTTTAATGTTCTAGTTTTAGAAAATAAAAAAACTGATGGTAATTTAGATATTAAAGCTCTTCAAGAAATAGCATTAGAACGAAACAAACAATGCTTTACTAAACCGATGAAAGTTAGTGAAGCGAAAGCTATAGCAAAATCCGTTAAAACTCATGGCTACCATTTTAAATGTCCTCCCAAACACAACGAGTTAACTCCTATCTGCAATAAAGAACTTTGTAAGACACGGAAGCTGGGCATTGGTCCACAAGTACCAGAAATGATAGATGAATTTGAAAATATTTCTTATACCCGAGATACTAAAACGATTTATTTTAGTTTCACTTTTAAAGGCCAACGAATCACGGTTCAACCAGAAGATATGAAAGATGAAAAATCCTGGAGAACAAAACTTTTAAGATATGGAATTTTTTGGATGTCCCTACCTAAAACTAGAGCAGGTCCTTCCCCTTTTGAATTACTGCTCAAAGAGATTACAGCTCGTGCGATTGAAAATGAAAAAATGAAATTTACGGATACAATTGATGAAGAAAAATACAATACTCTTAAATCTTTTTTTGAAAAAACAATTGAAGAAGATGATTTCTCTAAACTCAAAGATGGCTATGTTGTTTTAAATTCTAAAACGCGGGTGTGTTATTTTAAACGATCAACTCTAGAACATTATATTAAAAGCCATGCTACCAAAATTTTTAACAGCACAATGGAGGCTCTTCATTATCTAGGATGCGAACGTCATGAATATTGGGAAGGCGAAAAAAATATTTGGTATGTTCAAATGCCAGAGTTTGTTAGTCACGTAGGTATTACCCGTACAAAAAATACTAAAAAAGAAACAACAGAAGTAGATGATGAATACCACACAGGAAAATTTAGAACGACAGAACCTAAAAAAACTCCGTCAAAAGACAGTTAAAATTTTTGGTCCTCCAGGAACAGGAAAGACAGAAACTTTAATTAGTCGAGTTTTAAACAGAGCTTTGCAGAATAAAAATTTCTCCTCAAGAAATTGCTTTTATTTCTTTTACTAATAAAGCTATTAATACGGCAACCAGTAGAGCTCTCAATGCTTTTCCTCAATATACTTCAGAAGATTTTTATAGATTTAAAACTTTACACAAATATTGCCGAAGATATTTTGAAGAAGATATTTTTGATCCTAAAGACTGTATGGTGGACTTTGCTCTAGAAGGTAAAATCATTAAATACAGTGACAAGCGATTAGCAGATGATAATTTTACCTATAAAGATTGGTCATTAGGAATCTATAGTAAAGCTCGGAATATGATGAAGAGCCCTCAAGAAATTTATAAGAAAGAATCCTATCAAAGAGATTCATTAGATGTTCTGTTAAAAAAAATAGATATATATGAAGACTACAAAAAAGTAGGTAAAGAAAAAGCATTAATAGATTTTGATGATATGATTGAAAGAGCAATCAAAGAAGTAAGTTTTCCTCCTCTTAAAATCTTAATTATTGATGAAGCCCAAGATTGCACCCCTTTACAATGGTCAGTTATTTATAAACTAGCCCAAAATGCTCGACGTATTTATCTAGCAGGTGACGATGACCAAGCCATTTATGAATGGAATGGCGCAGATCCCAGATATTTTACTCATTACTTTCCTGGACGTAAAGTAAAATTAAGAAAAACAAGGAGATTTGGAAAAGCTATTCATCATCTTTCTCAAATCATTAGAAGAGAAATTTTTAATAGCGAAGAAAAAGAATACACCTTTTTAAAACAAGAAGGTTATATCAAACATTATTTAAACTTCAGGGAAATACCTTTTCATACTCTAGCAGGAAGCTGGTATATTTTAGGTCGAATCAATACTACTGTAAATGAACTACGAATGCTGGCTAAAGACGCAGGATTATATTTTTCCGATAACGAAGATATAAAATGTTTTGATCAACACCAGTGGGAAGCCATTAAAGCTTGGACACATCTTTCAAATAAAAAAACAATCAACAAGAAGCAGGTTGAAAAAATGTATAAATATATCCGAGAGCTTAAAGATCCTAAATTCAGAATGCGTAGCTTTTGGAATACGGAATCGGAACTAGAAGAGTACGATTTTAAAAAATTAACTCAATACTGCGGTCTCGATCTCTCTCCTACATTTCAAAAGAAACAATGGTGGCATATTTTAAAGAGAAACTTTACTTCTCAACAAGTTCTTTATTTTTTAAGATTATTAAAACGTTACGGCCAAAAAGAATTAGACAATCCTCCTCAAATTATTATTGATACTATTCATTCTGTTAAAGGAGGAGAAGCCGATCACGTAGTTTTATATTCAAAAGCTAACTATCCCTCTAATTTTAAAACAAAATCTCGAGAAGAAAAGACTAATGAAAAAAAAGTGTGGTATACAGCTACAACTCGTGCTAGAAAAACAATTCATTTATTGGATACAAATTATAAATATAATTATCCAATTGGAGGAGACTATTTAATTTATGTCCAAGAACGATAAACCCGGTTACTACAAGCAATTAGCAGCAATGATTAAGAAAGTTAAAGCCGAAACAAAATGGCGAGATATTTTTAGAGTTGTAGGAGAGGCACAGAAACGTCTAAACAGAAAAGAATCTAGTGTGAAGCCAGAAAAATATGACGGAAGACCAAAAACTTAAAAGGATTTATCAAAAAATTTTGACCGATTCAATACTTTATGCAGAAGATTATCCAATGCAGATGGTAGCAGCAACTTACCTGGCGATTGCTATGAGACTTTATAAAACTATTTTAAGTCCAAAGGAATACAACGACATGCTAAAGACAATTGAAGAAACCGAAATTAAACCTTATAAAAAGCCGGGAGGCACATTACATTAATGAGCGTTTATAAAAAACAAGTTGGAGGAACTCACTACAAGGATATGAAAATCCAACCGAGTGAATTCATTAACGAGAACAAATTGCTCTTTGCAGAAGGAAATGCTATTAAATATATCTGTAGACACGCAGCCAAAGGAGAAGTTAAAGATTTGGAAAAAGCAAAACATTACATCGACATGATTATTGATAGAGATTACAAATGAGTTTACAACTCTCTATGAATTTTAAAAAACATATTTGGTCGTGTCCTGCCGAATACAAAGATTTATCTCAAGCTAAAGAAATTGCTATTGATTTAGAAACACGCGACGAAGGAATCAATTCCGGGCGAGGAGCAGGTTGGGCTACAGGCAATGGAAACATCATTGGCTTTGCTGTCGCTGTAGAAGGTTGGCAAGGTTATTATCCTTTTGCCCATTACGGAGGGGGCAATATGATTCCTGAACAAGTCAGGAAGTATATGAGAACTGTCTGTGCTTTGCGTTGCACTAAAATATTTCATAATGCTCAGTACGATGTCGGGTGGTTAGAGCAAGAAGATATTAAAGTAAAAGGTCCGATTGTTGATACTATGGTTGCTGCGGCGATTGTCGATGAGAATCGATGGTCTTATTCCTTAAACTCTTTGTCTAAAGATTATCTTGGCGAAATTAAAGCTGAAACTGATTTGATTATTGCAGCTAAAGAACACGGAGTGGATCCTAAGGGAGAAATGTGGAAATTGCCTGCGGAGTATGTCGGATTTTACGCGGAACAAGATGCACGACTCACGTACCTTCTCTGGCAACAACTTAAAAAAGAAATTATGCAACAAAGTTTGGAAACAGTATGGGAACTAGAATCTAATTTGCTCCCAGTATTGATTGCAATGCGTCAACGAGGGGTAAGAGTACAAGTGGAATTAGCTGAAAAATTACGGCTAAAAATGCAGAGCCAAGAAAAAGAAATACGATTGGCAATACAAAAAGAATCAGGACTAGACATAGACATTTGGGCAGCACGCCAGATCGCCAAAGCTTTCGATAAAATGAAGATAGAGTATCCGAGAACTCCGAAATCTGATGAACCGTCATTTACTCAAAACTGGTTGATTAATTGTAAACATAAAATTGCTAAACTTGTTGTTAAGGCGAGAGAAATAAATAAATTCCACAATACCTTCTTATCTTCTATCATGAAATACCAGGTCAAGGGAAGGATCCATGCAGAAATAAATCAATTAAGATCGGATTACGGCGGAACAGTCTCGGGTCGGCTAAGTATGGCCAATCCTAATTTGCAACAGGTTCCCGCCCGGAACAAAGAGTTTGGCCCGTTGATTAGGTCTCTCTTTGTGCCTGAAGAAGGACAGAAGTGGGGATCCTTTGACTACTCGCAGCAAGAACCACGGATGACGGTTCATTACGCCGCTTCCATTGGTGATGGTTATGAAGGAAGCACCGAACTGGTAGAAGCCTATCAAAAGGCTAGCACAGATTTTCACCAGACCGTAGCAGATCTGGTAGGAATAGAGAGGGTTCAAGCTAAAACTATAGGACTTGGCCTGATGTATGGAATGGGAAAAAACAAACTAGCCACTTCTTTAGGAGTATCTAAAGAAGAAGCGACATTACTTATTTCTAAATATAACCGTAAAGTTCCTTTCGTTAAGATGCTTTCAGATCGATGCATGCAAACAGCTAGTGATAAAGGAGTGATTAGAACTAAGAAAGGCAGAAAATGTAGATTCAATATGTGGGAACCTAAAGACTTCGGACTCTATACCGCAGAAACTTTCGATAATGCTGTAGCTAAGTACGGAAGAGAAAATATTAAAAGAGCTTTCACTTACAAGGCCTTGAATCGTTTAATCCAGGGATCTTCAGCTGATCAAACAAAGCAAGCAATGCTATCCTGCTATGAGGCTGGCTATCTTCCTATTCTGCAGCTCCATGATGAACTTTGTTTTAATGTTAGTAAATCTGATAAGAAGGATGTTAAAGATATCAAAAAAATAATGGAAAACTGCATAGAATTTAAACTTCCTTTTGTGGTTGATGTTAAAACGGGGGGATCATGGGGCACGGCTCATGACTGAAAATGATGCTCGCTACTTTGCGGGTATTCTAGACGGAGAGGGTTGGATTGATTGCAGGCGAAGATTAAAAAGATGTCCGAATAAGAAATTTTATAAATGTTCTAGTATTCATGTCGAAATTCAAATGAATCATAAAGGAGTAATGGACTGGATTGCTGAAAAAACAGGGTATGGAACTTTACTTTTACATAAAGCTACTGATAAACAAAACCATGATAGTTGGAGATGGAGATGTTGTTTCAGAGATGCCTATAAATTGGCCAAAACTATTTTACCTTTTAGTATCGTAAAAAAGGAAACGTTACAGCGTATCGTAGATCACTACGAACACTAAACGTCTAGTTCTTCTTCTAATTCATCAACAGCGTTATCTAGATCTTCTCGAAGTCCTTCTTCTTTAGCTTCAAGCTTACCTATTTCAGCCATGATTTTTCTAATCTTTTTTATCGTTTTTTTCATGTTGCAATCGAAAGTTTATTGTCCTGTTCTACTGCGTTATCTACAAGCTTCTTAACATCTTTAATTTTAATATCTATCCATTTCATTTCCTCATGTTGCGATGTCAAAGCCTTCTTTGCCCACTTGTGTTCCAGGTCTAACTTCGTTTGCACTAATTGTTGTAGTGCCATCAGTTACCTCCTCATAAGTAATCTGGACTTGTTTCCTTTGATAAAA
>JYMV01014342.1_pt1 | contig 10683 bp, 10 predicted proteins | sample 338911 | NCBI WGS metagenome assembly JYMV01 (sample SAMN03354496, study PRJNA234377) | hydrothermal vent metagenome | biome: Deep sea; feature: Hydrothermal plumes at the Eastern Lau Spreading Center, Western Pacific Ocean; material: Seawater | place: Tonga | collected 2009 | depth 2000 m m
ATTCAAACTCTCCAAAAAAATTCTATTTCTACTGTTGCCTCTTTTGTTTCACCATATAGAGAATCGCGAGAGACTATTAGAAATATGGTTCAAAATACAATTATTGTATATGTAAAAGCAGATATTGAGAGTTGCAAAAAGAGAGATTACAAAGGGATATATCAGAAAGCCCTAAACGGAGAGATAGAGAATTTTACAGGAGTTTCAGATATATATGAAGAGCCAACATGTGCTAATATAGTGATTGATACCGACTTGGTCTCAGTTGAAGAGGCGACTAAAAAGATAGTGGAGTTTGTTAAAAAAAGATATGTCAAGTAATATCACTTTTCACCATCACAAAATATCCAAAGCAGATAGAGAGAAATTGAAAAACCAAAAGGCTGTTCTCTTTTGGCTAACTGGATTGAGTGGTTCTGGAAAATCTACAATCGCAAACAGATTGGAAGAGAAGCTATTCAACTTGGGAAAACACACCTATATATTAGATGGAGACAATATCCGTTTTGGACTAAATAGCGATTTAGGATTTTCAGAAAAAGATAGAAAAGAGAATATTAGACGAATAGGAGAGGTGGCTAAACTATTTGTAGATGCGGGGATAATTGTAATTACTGCCTTTATTTCACCATTTCGAAAAGATAGGGAGAGAGTTAGAAAACTTTTCCCAAATGGTGAATTTGTGGAGATATTCGTAGATACCCCTTTGGAAATTTGTAAAAAGAGAGACCCAAAAGGACTATATCAGAAAGTAGAAAGGGGAGAAATTCACAATTTCACAGGGATAGACTCCCCCTACGAAAAACCAGAAAATCCAGAGATATATATAGACACCACTAAGATGGATATAGAAGAGGCAACTAATATTATTATTAGATACTATATCAATAGATATAGTGGAGTAGATAGATGAACTTTGAAAAATATCCATTCGAAAAACTTCGAGAACTATTGAAAGGAATAGAACCAGAGGGAGAAATTATCGACCTTACAATTGGAGAACCACAATTTCCAACTCCTACATTTATTCAAGATGCATTTAAAGAGAGTTCTGAACTTCTCCGAAAATATCCAAAGAGTGGAGGAGAAGAGTTTCTAAGAAATTCTATGATTGGATTTTTCCAAAGAAGATTTGGAGTGAAATTGGAAAATGAGAACATTATCCCAACTTTTGGAACTCGTGAAGTCCTCTTCAACTTTCCCCAATTCTACCTATTTGATAAACCAAACCCCAAGATAGCTTTTACCAATCCATTTTATCAGATATATGAAGGTTCGGCGATAGCAAGTAGGGCGGAAATAGTCTATATCAATTTAGAAAAAGAGAATAATTTCCAGCCTGTAATTGATGAAAAGTATCTTGATGGGGTAGATTTGGTAATTCTCAATTTTCCAAATAATCCGACAGGGGCTACCCTCTCGTTTGAAGAGATGAAAAGGTGGATAGAGCTATCTCAAAAGTATGGTTTTACTCTTCTAAATGATGAGTGTTACTCTGAAATATATACCGATACCCCACCCCTCTCCCTCCTCGAAGTAGCTCACAAGATAGGAATTACAAATTTCCAAAATTTATTAGTTGTAAATTCTATCTCCAAAAGGTCATCAGCCCCGGGGCTTAGAAGTGGTTTTATAGCTGGGGATAGTTCTATTTTGAAAAACTACATGAGATATAGAACCTATACAGGAACTGCTATCCCTCTACCTCTCCAAATTGCATCGTCTAAGGGGTGGAGTGATGATAGCCATGTTGAAGAGAATAGAAAAATTTACCGCAGAAATATGGAGATAGCCCAAGAGATATTGGGAGTTTCCAATAGTGCCACCTTCTATCTCTGGTTAGAGGTTGAAGATGATTTAAAAACAGCAATAGAACTATATAGAGATTACAATATAAAAGTTATTCCCGGTAGATTTCTCGGACGACAAGGGGCAGGGAAAAATTTCATTCGAATAGCTCTCGTTGAGAGACCGGAAAGAGTTCGACAAGCTTTGGAAAAGATTCGAAACTATCTTAAAGGGTAGTTTTGGCTCATCTGTTCCAATATTGGCTATTTCTCTTTTTCAAATTTCTTCTAGAACATTTGCCAAAATCTGGACGAGAAGGATTTCTCAACCTCATCGTCCAACTACTATATCTAATTTTGAAAAGATACAGGATAGTTGTTAGGAAAAATTTGGAGATAGCTTTTGGTTCCAATTTTGCTGAACAGCACTACAAGGATTGGACTAAAAGGTGTATTCGAAATCGGATAATTTCCTAATTGTTATAGAGAATTTGAATAGAACTCCTGAGGAGGTTCGAAACTTAGCAATTTTCAAAAATAGAGAAAAGATAGAACCAATTTTAAAAGAGGGAAAAAGTATTCTATTTGTCTCGGCTCACTTCTGGCATTGGGAGATGCTCGGAGCAATTATGGCATCTCACTTTGGGAAAGCTAATGGGGTGGCTGAGAAGTTGAAAAATAGATACTTCAATGATATTTTATATAGAAGTAGGGCAAAATTTGGAATTCAACCTATTCCTATGAAAGGGGCAATCAGAAACCTCATCAGGGCAATTAGGAGAAATGAAAATATATTTATCCTTATAGACCAAGCAGTAAATCGAGGTCAAGGGATAGAGTTTCCATTTTTCGGAACTACTTCTATCCATGCAGAGACAACTAATTACCTTTCGAAAAAATTTGGAATTCCAATAGTCCATGTCTATATCTCTGATATTCAACAGGGAAAATATGTAATAGAGTTTGAAGAACCTATATGGGGTGATGAGGTTGAGCATACTATTCCAAAAGAGTTAGCAATTATTGAAAATCGTATCAGAAGCAACCCAACCAAATGGCTTTGGTGTCATAGAAGATGGAAAAACTTAGGAGATATATATAGATGAAAAAGGTTCTAATAGGATTGAGTGGAGGGATAGATTCAACCTATTCTGCATACCTGCTAAAAAAAAGAGGGTATCAGGTAGAAGGGCTATATTTGAAATTACATGGACGAGAAGAGTATTTCAGGGAAAACATAGAAAAAGTCGAAAAAGTGGCAAAATTCTTAGATATTCCCCTCCATATCCTCGATTTGCAAGATGAGTTTTCCAAAAAGGTATATAGACCATTTGTAGATACCTATATTGAGGGTAAAACTCCCAATCCGTGTGTAGTTTGCAATCGAGAGATAAAGTTTGGAGAGATGTTGAAATTTGCTGAAAAGATAGGAGCGGACTATCTTGCCACTGGTCACTATGTGAGGCATGATGGAAAATTTCTATTGGAGGCTAAGGATAGTAGTAAAGACCAGAGCTATTTTCTATTTTACATAAACAGGGAAGCTATTCCAAAACTACTTTTTCCACTTGGAGATTACTTGAAAAGTGAAATCAAGGAAGAGATTTCCAAAATTCCAGAACTTACACAATTTGCTACCCAGAAAGAGAGTAATGAAATCTGTTTTGTAGAAAAAAGCTATATAGATGTGATTGGAAAACATCACAATACAGATATAGAGGGAGAGGTTGTAAATTCGAAAGGTGAAATTATTGGAAAACATAGAGGATATATGCACTACACAATAGGAAAACGGCGGGGATTTACTTTAAAGGTAGCTCATGAGCCTCACTATGTAATAGATATAATTCCAGAGAGAAACCAGATAGTAGTTGGCAAAAGAGAAGAGTTAGCGAGGTGGAAAGTCTCTCTGGAAAATCTCAATATGTTTATCGATGATAGAGAATTTGAAGCTAATGTAAAATTACGATATAGAAGTCGTGGTTTAAGGTGTAAAGTTCAGATTTTGGACAACAGAGCTGAAATAGAACTTTTTGAACCTATCTACGGCTTAGCCAAAGGACAGGCCGGGGTCTTTTACAGAGATGGTAAGGTTCTTGGAGGTGGTTGGATAACTTAGAAAATTCTAAGAAAAGGATAGAAAAATGGATATGGCAACAGTTATAGGTTTAACTATGACCTATATATTCCTTTTAAGTGCGATGGCATTGGGAGTTGGTATTGGACCATATATAGACATTCCATCAGTTCTTATCGTTGTAGGTGGTTCGATAGGAGCTCTCTTTATTGGATTTACTATGGACCATATGAAAAAGATGTTTGGTATCTTTAAGATAGCATTTAAGCCACCTAAACAGGATTTGCATGGAATGATTGCGAAACTTATCGATTTCGCTATTACCGCAAGAAAAGAGGGTATTTTGAGTCTTGAAGGTCCTCTACAAAATGAAGAAAATGATTTTTTACGAAATGGTTTAATGATGGCTATCGATGGGCAAGAACCTGATTTCATTAGAGACATGTTAGACATCGAAATTGAGCAGATGAGTGTTCGACACAAGGGGTATGCTGCTATGTTCGACATGTGGGCAAACTTTGCAGGTGCGATGGGTATGATTGGAACTCTGATTGGATTGGTTGCGATGCTTTTGAACATGTCCGACCCAAGTGCTATTGGTCCTGCAATGGCGGTTGCACTTCTTACAACTCTCTATGGTTCTCTAATTGGTAACACTCTTGGAACTCCTATCGCTACTATTCTATCTGTTCGAAATGATGAGGAGGTGCTTCAAAACCAACTCATCTTAGAGGGAATTATGTCTATTCAAGCAGGAGATAACCCGAGAAATATGGAATCTAAACTATTATCATTCTTGCCTCCTTCTGATAGAAAAAGTCAGTTTGATTAAGGTCTTTGATGATTGATAAAGAAGAGCTAGAGAAAAGAATAGAGGAGATAATTAGGAACCCTGAACACCAAAAAGAGAAGATATTAGAACTAATATCCCAAGTCTCCAATGATAGTGGAGAAGGGTTACAAGAACTTATGGACTTCTTTTTTCAATACCAAGTTGAGAAAGAGAAGCATCTACATAAGATAATAGACATAATATTAGATTACTCCACCAAAATATCCAAAGAACAGAACTCAGAAACTTTACTACTTATCTTGGCAGATTTTGGAAAAACAATCGTTGAGAGTGATAGAGCCACTCTCTGGCTTATCGATGAGGTTGAAGGTGTCTTTTGGACAAAAGTTGGACACGGGATTAGTAATATCAAAATTCCCCTATCAATGGGTATTATTGGAGAGGTCTATGCTACAAAAGAGACCATAACCGTTAACGACCCATATAACCACCCAAAATTCAATCCAGAGATAGATAAGAAGACCAACTATAAAACAAACTCTATTTTAGCTACCCCTATTTTTGATAAAAAAGGAAATATGATAGGGGTCTTTCAAGCTATCAATAAACTAAATGAGCAACAACAATTTTTACCCGAAGATACCCAGCTATTCAATATAGTTGTCTCATATATCAGCAATATCTTAGATGTCGACCATCTCGCACAAGAAAATAGATATTTCATTCAGGAACAGACCAAAGCAGCTCAGAAACAACAAGCTATGTTGGTCAATGAATTGAAAAATGATGATAAGCTTGATGTAACCGTCTATTTCAAACCTTACGATTTTTTAAGTGGGGATAGCTACTCCCTCCACAAATTACCTGATGGTGGCTACCTCATCTATGTATTAGATGCTATGGGACACGGAATAGTCCCATCTCTTACTTGTGTTTCCGTTCTCTCTTTTGTAAAAAAGGGGATAGAGGAGCGACTAACTTTCTCAGAGTTGGCTAATGCTTTTGGAAAGAGCTTGGAATATATCCTATCTGACTTGGAGCAACTTTCAGCCACCTTTATCCACATAGATAAAGACCTGCAATATGTAGAATATTTCTCTGCTGGAATGTATCCCACACTGGTCAAAAATGGAGATGAGATAATAGAGTTGAAGGCTAATAATATCCCTTTTATGAACTTCTTTTTAAGTATAAAAGTGGATAAAATTGAAACTCCAAATTTTGAGAAACTATTAGTATATAGTGATGGTATTACAGAAGATACCAATTACTATGTTGAAAAAAATGATATGCATATTATGCTAGATAAAGATATCTTAGCCAATTACTTTGAGGTTATCAAAGACAAAAAAATGGACGATGATGTTACCGCTGTCCTAATAGAGAAAAAGGAAAATAATGAGTAAGAAAGTTGAAATATTTGATAAAGATGGAAACAAGGTAGAAGAGCCGACCCTATTAGAGGAGATGCTCTATTTTGCCGATAGGTTCTATCACAAGAATAGAGGAAAAATTCTATTTGTTACCACCTCTCTTCTGGTTGGAGGAGCTATCTATTTTGCCAATAACTTTATTCAAGAATATAGAATAGAGGTCTCCAATCAAGCCTATTATAACTATCAGCAGGGGATAGAGAAGGAGAAAAATTTAGAAATTATCAAACTCAAAAATCCCGAACTATATAGACTTATCCAATTTTCTGAAAGCATAGAGAAAGAAGATATATCGAAACTAAAAGAGTTTGCTAATAGTAGCGATGAGGTGCTATCAGATTTGGCTCAATACCAAATATCATCATTACAAAAAGATACGAAAAAGTTGAATGAGTATAGCTATCGAGAACGGGCTATATTTAGAGAACTTGCTATTCTTTTAGAAGCTTATAAACTGATTGAAGATGGAGAGATTGAGAAGGCTCACAATAGGCTAAGTTTCATTAGTGCCACTTCTCAACTTAAAGACTTTGCAAATTTCCTTCTCCACTTTGGAGCTGTAAATAAAATATATGATGCTTCAAGAGATGTATATATCCGAACAGATAGCAATAGCAAAAGTGATAACAATAGTTCCCAAAGTAGTGATATATCCAAAATCCAAATAGATGACCTTAAAACTCCATAATCTCCTATTTCCAATCCTAATATTGGGAGGGTGTAGCTCTAAACCCTCCTACACTCCAAAACCTGAACACTATCAAGATAGACAACTCCACTTTATCTACCAACGAGGCAAATATATAGAGAGAGTCGAATTTCATAGAGCCATCTTCTCAACAGGAGAAATAGACAATTTTGGAAACTCTTCCGAAACCTCATCGAAACTATTCCCTGATAATGTAGTAGAGAGCAAAAGAGATAATTTGGTAGCTTTTGTAAAAGAGAACAATAGGATTGGTCTATTCGATTTGGAGAAAAACAGCACTATCTTTCAATACAAATTTCCAACAGTAGCTACAATAGATAGGAGATTGCCACCTCCTAAGTTTGAGGGGGAAAATATTCTTTATTTCACATTGGACGGAAAGGTAGTGATATTCTCCATTCCTCGAATTAGAATAGTGAAAGTTTTCTCCATTGGAACTGGTGAAGACTATCCAAATGTGGTAGATTACCAATTGCGACCCAACGACCTAACTCTAATCACCCATAGAAAAGCGATGGTGATTGGAGATGGATTCGATGAGGAGGTAAAACTAAATTTGAGAGGGGCTATCTTTGAATCTGATGCTATATATCTAATTACCAAAGATGGAGAAGTTCGGAAATATAGCAGAAAACTGGAATTGGAGAAAAAAATAAAATTTCCATTCGCCTACTTTGTAACTTGGGGCGAGGTTGAGGATAAGATATACCTCATCGAGTCGCAGGGATATATTATTGAACTTGATAGAGATTTGGAAAACTATCGAGTAATTCCAGCTCCTGAATTGGAGGATATAAATTGCTATATAAATTCCAAAAAGCTAGTTTGTGATGAGAGATTTTTGAGATTACCACTACAATGAAGAGAAGAGAGATAGAGATAAGTAAAAAACTTCTGAAAATTGTAGGTCGAACTAATGGAGAGTTTGGACTAATTGAGGAGGGGGATAGAATAGTTCTGGGGTTGAGCGGGGGAAAAGATTCCCTAATGTTAGCCCATATCTTAAAAAGAATGGAGAGACATGCCCCCTTCAAGTTCCAATTTACAGCGGTAACTATCGATTACGGCATGGGTGAAGATTTTTCGCAACTTACCCACCATCTGAAAGAGTATGAGATACCTCACCATATCTATAAAACCGATATATTTGAGATTGCTCAGGAAAAGATACGACGAAACAGCTCCTATTGTTCATTCTTTTCCAGAATGAGGCGAGGAGCTTTATATAGTGCTACTAAGGAGTTGGGATATAATAAATTGGCTTTGGGGCATCACCTTGATGATGCAGTTGAAAGCTTTTTCATGAACATCTTCTACAATAGCACCATGCGAACCCTCGCCCCTAAATATACCGCAGATAATGGAATTGTTGTAATTCGTCCTCTAATACAGGTTAGAGAGAGACAGCTACTAAATGGAGCTTTAAAAGCAAACTTACCTATTATAGGTGATGAAGCTTGTCCCTCGATGAGGTTTGATATAAAAGTTCCTTATGCGAGGTATGAGGTAAAAAGTCTCTTGAAAGATTTGGAGAAAAAATATCCAAATATCTTTTTTTCTCTAAATAGAGCATTCAAAAATATCCATGTAGATTCATTTTTTAATAAGGAGAAATAGTGGAACTTACACCAGAACAGCAAGAGATATTGCAGGAGGCAAAAAACTTAGAGATAGGAAATATCTTAGTTATCAATGCCTTAGCAGGGTGTGGAAAGACTTCAACCCTTCTAGAAATAGCAAAAGATAATCCAGATAAGAGATTTCTATATTTAGCATTTAATAAAAAAGTTGTTCAAGAAGCACAAAAGAAATTTCCAGAAAATACCAGAGCCTACACCCTTCACGGCTTTGCTAGGGGATATGTAGGTAGAAAAGAGATAAGGTATATAAATAACCACCTCATCGCAAATATAGTTGGAATCGATATTTCTGAAAGCAAAGAGAACTTTTATAAAGTAAATCATATTTATGATGCATATAGAAACTTTTGCAAATCTGCAATAGATTTGGACAACTTGGAGGAGTTGAAAAATGAGATTCGCCAAGAGTTGGAGGAGAGATATAAAAGAAAACCGGTAAAAAATTCAAAATGGGTAATCAAACAGCGATTAGAAGCAGTTGATTATGTTCCAAATATCCATAAAGAGATACTAAATTCCAACTTTACAACTTTCGATACATTTCTAAAAGAGTTTGTAACAACAGCCCATAAAAGGGTTTTCAACTACGACTATATAGTATTAGATGAAGCCCAAGATATATCTAAATTGTTATCAAGATTTATTATCTCGCTCGTAGAATCTGGAAGGTATCGAATTATTATAGTCGGAGACAACAACCAGAAAATATATGGATTTTTAGGAAATATCAACCTCTCCAAGCTCTTAGAAGATAGCTATCCTGATAGAGTAATTAAGAAACAACTTACTACCAGTTTCAGATTTGAACTAAATTCAGAAATGGAGATATTGGCTAATAAAATATTGAATTTGAGAGGTGAGAAGATAGTTGGAGGTGGTAAAGATATTCAAAGAGATGGGAGAACTGCCTATCTATCTAGGGGGACTTTTCCGCTTCTATCGATGGCTATCTTTCAAATAAGTAATAAAGATAGTTACTATCTCTATGGAGGAGTTGAAAACTTTGATACAGATGAGATAGGTGATATATATAAGCTCCTTACCTATACAATCGAGCTGTCCAAAACTATCCCCGGCTTCTCTTCTCTCAGTCAAGAGGAGAAGATTTCTCGACTTCAAGAGCATAGAGGAAAAATTCCATTTCCACAATTTCGGAACTCATATCTAAGGAATTTTTCATCATTTTTAGAACTTCTCGAATATGTAACTGCTCACGGCTTATCAGATATTGAAGATAAAATAAATATAGCCCTCTTCATATTCAAATATCGAGATGAGGTTATTTTTAACAGAGAGAATAGAGGTGAAAATATTGTTATTCGCTTCTTCAACACAATTGAAAAGTATTCAGACGAAAACAGCCCTAATATCCTATCAACTATTCATAAGTCAAAAGGGTTACAGTTTGAAAATGTTGTAATTCTTAGGTCTCTTACTGTGATATACAAAGATATAGATAAGATTTCTGTTAATGATGGAACTAGTTCAAATATATTGGGACTTACCAAAACGGATAGGAGCATATATGGATATACTTTGGATAATAGCGATTTCCAAAAACTATCCAAATATTTGAAGCAGTATGAAAAAGATGAAGGAAATATATTCTCCTTTCCGGAAAATGGAGAGAAACCAAAATTGGATATATCTATTAGAGATAGAAAACCTATCCTATCCGAATTAGTGCTAAATAACTCTATTCAAAATATCAAAGAGGAATACAATATTCTATATGTGGCTGTTACCAGAGCCACCCACTCCATCAAAATCTCCAACAGCTACTATAAAGCATCATTAGAATTTTTGGATTTTGTAAATGACAATATTGAAGAGCTGAAAAATATTCTCAATGGAAAATATTCCCCGCTTCTGATTAGAGTAGGAAATAGAATGGGGATAGAGTATAAAAATAGTTTTATCTCTCTTGAAACTCTAAAAGAGTTCCTGCCTAAGATATAGAAACCTTAATTTTTGTTTTACCTCTCTTCTTTCAGAAATACCCCCTAAATAGCGGTTGCTCGTATAGGGGGCAACCCTAATATTTACCTCCTCAAAATTCCCGTATATTGGAAAGTTTGAAAAATTTAAGTTTCAGCACCTTGATGAGGTGGTTTGCCCTCTTCTCCAAAATGGAAAAACTCCCAAATTTTTGGGGAATTTTTTAAGTTTCGCTAACATTTTACCGCTTTTCCATTCCAAAAATTCTAATGATGCCTTATAGTAGCTGTTGGAGATTTGTATAGA
>JYMV01034336.1_pt1 | contig 10683 bp, 8 predicted proteins | sample 338911 | NCBI WGS metagenome assembly JYMV01 (sample SAMN03354496, study PRJNA234377) | hydrothermal vent metagenome | biome: Deep sea; feature: Hydrothermal plumes at the Eastern Lau Spreading Center, Western Pacific Ocean; material: Seawater | place: Tonga | collected 2009 | depth 2000 m m
GGGGAAAGCCCCGAAAGGGGCTAGAAGAGGGGGAGGAGAGAGGAGCTATATAGCTTCTTCGTCAGTTTCGCCTGTTCTAATTCTGACTACTTTCTCAACATCAAATATGAAAATTTTTCCATCTCCGATTTTGCCAGTTCTTGCATTTTCGGTAATTACCTTAACTACATTATCAACCTCATCGGCAGATACGACAACTTCTAATTTTATTTTAGGGATAAACTCTACAACATATTCAGCCCCGCGATATAGTTCGCTATGTCCTTGTTGTCGTCCATACCCTTTAACTTCTGAGATGGTCATACCAGTAATTCCAATTTCAGCCAATCCATCTTTTACATCTTCAAGCTTAAAAGGTTTGATAATAGCTTCTACCTTTTTCATTCTCTACACCCTTTTTTATATATTCTATCGAAAATTTTTGGCAAATTCAGGGTAGGACTCAATTCCAGCTTCATGTTGGTCAAGCCCATCATATTCGACCTCATCACTAACTCTAATACCTATAGTAAGTTTTAGAGCATACCAAACAACAAAGGAGGTAACAAAGACAAAGAGACCTATTACAACAATACCCTTAATTTGAGCTACCATAGAGACCTCAGGGTTGAAGATAGCCACGGCGATAGTTCCCCAAATTCCGTTGATGAGGTGGACACTCAAAGCACCAACAGGGTCATCTATCTTCAATTTATCAAACATTGGAACGGCGACATAGATGAGAATAGCAGCAACGATACCCTCAATAGTAGCAGCCAACATACCATTATCAGGACCAGCAGTAACAGCAACCAGACCACCCAATGCACCATTAAGAACCATAGTCAAATCGATTCTACGATTCATAACATAAGTGATAATAGCCATAGTTACAGCCCCAACAGCAGCAGCCATATTAGTAGAAGCTACTACAAGAGCAACCCCATCTATATCGGCTTTTGTCCCCATAGCAAGTTGAGAACCTCCATTAAATCCGAACCAACCCATCCAGAGGATAAAAGTTCCCAAAGTGGCTAATGGCATACTTGAACCGTAGATAGCTCGAACTTGTCCATTCTTTCCATATTTTCCATTTCGTGGTCCTAAGAGCAATACCCCAGCGAGTGCAGCCCAACCACCAACAGCATGAACGATTGTAGAACCTGCAAAATCTGAAAACCCGGAAAGCAATCCGCCGAGTTCAGAACCTCCCCAAGTCCAATGCCCCTGGATAGGATAGATAATTGCAGATAGGATAGCCACAAAGATAAGGAATGGAATTAGTTTCATTCTCTCTGCAACCGTTCCAGAGATTACAGATGCAGCAGTAGCTACAAAGACGACTTGGAAAAAGAAATCAGCATATAGCGAATGGTCATCGTAGGAAATTCCACTAAGTGCGAAACCTGAACCTATAAAACTATTTCCATCTCCATACATCAAGTTATATCCTACAAAATAGTAGGCAATTACAGCGATTGAATAGAGAACTATATTTTTGAGAAGAACAACCGTATTGTTTTTAGTTCGAGTTAGTCCCGCTTCCAACATAGCAAAACCGGCCGCCATCCACATTACGAAAACAGCCATAATAATCATTAGGAAACTGTCTAGTATGTATTTTACATCGTTGAGATTTTCCAAAGATTCCTCCTGAAATATAAATTTATGTAAATTTTAAACTTTTCTTAATTAAAATTCTCTGAAAATCGAAAATAGCGAAATATGGTAGATATGTATAAATTCTATTTAAGCTCTCCCCACCTAAAACCACTTTTGCTATTGACAACTAGCGGAACATTGAGGGGATAAACATTTTCCATAATATCTCTAAACTTCTCACTATATACCTCTATATATTCTGTTTTAACTTCAAAAAGTAATTCATCATGAATTTGCAAAAGTAGTTTTGCTTCTAATCTCTCTTCTTTGATGAATTCATCAATTTGAACCATTGCTAATTTGACAATATCAGCAGTTGAACCTTGAAACAAGGTGTTGAAAGCTTCTCTGTAATTGATATTTTTCTCTTTCTTAGATGTTGGAGGTTGGAAATATCTTTTTCGCTTTAATAGAGTTTCAACATAGAGATTGCTATCAAACTCTTGAAAAAATTCATCTTTGAATTTCAACAAATTTGGAAACATTTGGAAATAGTTTCCCAATATCTCTTTGGCTTCTTGCTCCTTGATTTGAAGAGTTGAAGCTAACTTTTTATATCCCATTCCATAAATCAATCCAAAATTGACAACCTTCGAAACTCGTCTATCTACATGTAGTCGTTCAGCTACAATAGAATGTATATCCTTGTTTTGTTGAAACAAGTTGATAAAATCTTCATCATTTGAGAAATGGGCTAGTAGTCTCAACTCTATTTGAGAATAGTCCAGAGAAAGTAGGCTATATCCACTACTCGCGGTAAAAATATTTCGAATAGTGCTATCAACCGGTATATTTTGTAAATTTGGATTTTGACTACTAAATCTACCCGTAGCTGTTCCAGTTTGTTTAAATGTAGTGTGGATTTTGCCTACTGCTCCACGACTTTTCAAAGGTCGTATATAGGTCGATAGTAGTTTGGATAATTTTCTATATGTTAGTAATCTCTCTACTATTGGGTATTTATTTGCAAAACTACTCAATGTAACCTCATCGGTTTTCCTATTTCTATTGGGTATCTGCAATTTTCCATAAAAAATATCTGCTACCTGTTTTGGAGAGTTTAGGTTGAACTCCTCTCCTGCAAATTGGTAAATGGTCTCTTCAACCTCTTTAATATCTCTCTCTATCTCTTTTTCTAATTTGGATAGATATTCCATATCTACCGATATACCCTCTCTCTCCATTTGAAATAGGAGATTAGATATTTTGCTCTCGAACTCTATCCCCAATTTGAAAAGGTATTCAGGCAACCTGTTTTGCAACTCTAAAAATAGTCGCAAAGTGATTACTGCATCTTCAACCCCATATTTTGAAGCTACTCCAATATCTACATTTGAAAAGTTTTCACCTTTGGAAACTATATCCCTAAATTTGGTCTTTTTGTATTTCAAAAATTTATATGAAAGCTCATCGAGAGATAGCCGATTGGAGGGATTGAAAAGCCAAGCTAAAATCATTGTATCCCCAAAGATTGGCAATTCCAGTTGGAAAGAGTTGTATATCACATGTTTATCAAACTTTATATTATGTCCTATAACTTTGAACCTCTGAAACCTCTCTATTACTGGAATCAGTTCCTCTATCTCTATCTGTTTTCCAACACCTAAATAGTTATGATTTATTGGAATGTAATATCCCCTATCTATTTCATAGCTGAAACTAAATCCAACTATCTTACTATTCCATGTATCTATATCTGTGGTCTCTGTATCAAATGCAACTACTGCACCATCTTCAATATTGGAGACTATCTGTTCAAGCTCTTCTATATCTGTAATAGTAACTATCTGGAACTTGAAATTCTTCTCCTCTTTCGATTCTATATATTCCTTTGGTAAGACCCCTTTTTTGATTAGATATTTCAGAGCTGAATCTATCTCATACCGAACCAAGTCATCTACTATATCTAATAGTGGCTCTTTGGAAAGTGATGAGGTAGTAGGTATATTGGGGATTTCCAAATCTGTTCTAAGGGTAACCAAATCGAGAGATTGATAAGCAGATTCCCGACCTTGTTCCAATTTCTTTTGAATCTGTTTCGGTATTTTGTCTAAATTTTGGTAGATACTATCTAAGGAATGGAATTGGCTCAATAGCTTTACAGCCCATTTTGGACCTATTCCGGGAACTCCTGGAATATTATCAACCCTATCCCCGACCAAAGATTGGTAGTAGATAAATTGAGATGGCGGAACTCCAAATTTTTTCACAACCTCATCAGAGCTAAAAATATTCATTGTAGAGGGTTTGATAATATGGATAGAGCTACTCAAAAGTTGAATAAAATCTTTATCCTCTGAAAGAATATAGACCTGATAGCCCTTCTTAGAATATGCAACAGCGGTTGAAGCGATAACATCATCAGCCTCATAGTCTTCAAGTTGCAATATAGAAAAATTCATCTTTTCGAGCCATGAAATAATGGTATCTACCTGTTGGCGAAAATCTTCGGGTGCATCGCTTCTATTGGACTTGTAGTTTTCAGATATGGATTTTCTAAAATTGGTTTTACTTTCGAGAGCAAAGAGAAGATTTTGAATTGAAAAGACTTTTTGAAGTTGCTGAATGAGTTTAGTAAAACCTGTAAGTAGATTTGTTGGCTTTCCATCACGATTATAGAGAGGAGGGATAGCATAGTATGTTCTAAATAGAAAATTCATAGTATCGATGATATATATCTTTTTTGCTTCCATACATATTCCTTTTTGGAGTAAATATTATTACAAATTTCCATGTAGCTATTTCGTTATATTTCTAATCTTGAAAATTGATAGGAGTTATAAAGTGAGACTATTTGGGACTGATGGAGTTCGTGGAAAGGCTGGAAAGTTTCTAAATTCAGAAAAGGCACTAAGAATTGCAATGGCTGCTGGTATCTATTTTAAGAGGAGAGGAGGAAAGACTGGACGAATTCTACTCGGAAAAGATACAAGATTGAGCGGATATATGATTGAGACAGCGATAGTTAGTGGATTAACAGCAGTTGGATATGATGTAATTCAGATAGGACCTCTGCCAACTCCTGCCATCGCATTTCTTACAGAGGATATGCGGTGTGATGCTGGTATTATGATAAGTGCGAGTCATAACCATTTTAGCGACAACGGAATAAAGTTTTTCGATTCACAAGGGAATAAGTTATCTGAAAAGATAGAGAGAGAGATAGAGGAAATCTACTACAACGATGAACTAATTTCCAAATATCAACAGACAGACGATAAGATAGGTTCATCAGAGCGGATAGATGATGTAATTGGAAGATATATCGTTCAACTGAAACACTCTTTTCCTAAAAGAATTACACTAAAAGGGTTAAGGGTCGTTTTAGATACTGCTAACGGTGCAGGGTATAAAGTAGGTCCAACGGTTCTAAGAGAGTTAGGGGCAGAGGTGATTACTATCAATAACGAACCAAACGGAAAGAATATCAATGATAACTGCGGGGCTCTCTATCCAAAGAACCTAGCAAAAGAGGTTAGAAAATTTAGGGCTGATATAGGGGTAGCATTAGATGGAGATGCTGATAGAGTTGTGATAGTTGATGAAGAGGGTGAACCGGTTCACGGAGACCACCTCATCGGGGCATTAGCAAAATATCTAAATGATGAGGGGCAGTTGGTAAATGGTTGTATAGTAGTTACAACTATGAGCAATCAGGGATTGGAAAAGTTTCTAAATAGTCAAGGGTTGAAGCTATACCGTTCCAATGTTGGAGATAAATATGTATTAGAGATGATGAGGGATAAGAGGTGCAATTTTGGAGGCGAACAGAGTGGCCATATTGTAATATCAGATTTTGCAAAGACAGGGGACGGGCTAATTACAGCTCTACAAGTTTTAGCATATTTGAGAATATCGGGGAAAAAAGCTAGTGAAATTTTGCGACCATTCAAACTCTATCCACAACTCCAAACAAATATCCGGATATCTAAAAAGATTCCATTAGAGAAGATAGATGGATTTGCAAAGATAGAGAAGCAATTGGAGAAATTACAAATTAGAAAAGTTATCAGGTATTCAGGAACAGAGAACCTATTACGAGTTCTATTAGAGGGAGAGGATATAGCTAAACTTGAAAAGCAGATGAAAATAGTAGTTGAGTTTTTGAATAAGGCACTCAATGGCTAAATTCTACCTCTCCATATTTGGATTGCTCTTTGGGGTCATAGTTATAGACCAATATATAAAGTATCTATTTGTAGATGGATTTAGATTTGATGGAGAGTGTATATCCCTAACTTTGACCTACAATAGAGGGGTTGCATTCTCTATGTTCTCATTTTTGGAGGAAAATCTCAAATGGATACAACTTGTCCTATTGGGTGGGGTGATATTCTATATGTGGAAGTATGTAGAAAAGAGATACTATCTACCTGCTTCAATAATTATAGGAGGTGGCCTCTCCAATATCGCCGATAGGTTTCACTATGGTGGAGTTGTAGATTATGTTTATTGGCATTGTGGATTTGACTTTGCTATTTTCAATTTTGCTGATGTGATGATAGATATAGGAGTAGCTTGGATATTAGCTCTAAATTGGTTTGAACAAAAATAGGATATAAGGAGATGGATTTGGTGAAATCACTTAGAGGAATGAACGACCTCATCGGAACAGATAGCGAGAAGTTCAACTATATTATCCAAACAGCTTCAAAGATTGCGAAGCAGTATGGTTTTTCATATATCGAAACTCCTCTACTAGAAGAGACAGCACTATTTAAAAGGAGTGTTGGAGAGAGTAGCGATATAGTTGGTAAAGAGATGTATCAATTTATAGATAAGGGTAAAAATGATGTTTCACTCCGCCCAGAGGGGACTGCTGGGGTTGTTCGAAGCTATATAGAACATAAATTAGATAAAAGAGGCTCAAAAGAGAAATTTTTCTATTATGGAGCTATGTTCAGATATGAGAGACCTCAAAAAGGGAGACTAAGACTATTTCATCAGTTTGGTTGTGAAAGTTTTGGGGAAAGTTCTGTCTTTGAAGATGCTTCAATAATTTTGATGATTAGAGATATTTTCGAAGCTCTCGGAATTAGATATAGATTGAAAATAAATTCTCTCGGCTGTTCTCAATGTATGCCGAAATATAGAGAGTTGTTAATTACCGATTTGGAGGAGAAAAAAGAGCATTTATGCAATGATTGTAAAAGGAGGATAGAGACCAATCCTATTAGAACTCTTGATTGTAAGGTAGAGAGCTGTAAAGAGAAGTTGGAAAGTAGCCCTAAGATAACTGATAACCTCTGCGAAACTTGCGATAGAGACTTTACAAAGTTGCAAGAGATACTAATCCAAAACGGGTTGGAGTTTGAGATAGATAAAAATCTAGTTCGAGGGTTGGATTACTACACCAAAACAGCTTTTGAATTTGTATCTGATGAGGTTGGGTCTCAAAATGCTATTGCAGGGGGTGGTAGGTATGATAGATTAGTTGAGTTTTTAGGAGGTAAGCCTACCCCTGCGGTTGGATTTGCAATTGGGATAGAGAGAATTATGGATTTAGTCCAACTTGAAGAGAGAGATTTAGAAGGCTACTATTTTGGAGTGTTGGATAGTGAATATCTCGATACCCTTTTCAATTTGGCATCTCAAAAGAGACGATGGACAAAAGTCCATATTGAATATAAAAAGAGAAGTTTGAAATCACATCTAAAAAATTGTCTCAAAATGGGATATAGATATTGTGCTGTTTTGGGTAGTGATGAGGTGGAAAATGGGACTATTTGGGTAAAAGATTTGAAGAATAAAGATGAGGACATTTTTTCACAATCAGATTTTTAGTCTTGTAGCTATTGCAACAGTTTTTAACGGCTGTTTAGATAGCAATGGAAAAGATAGAGATATTCAAGTATTTGAGAGAAAAAAAGTAAGTTTTTCAACCCCCCAAACTAAGAGCCTCTATGCAGGAACACCAAACGACCCCATATATCCCTATCAATGGCATTTGGAAATATTGGAAATAGAAAATATATGGTCAAAATATACAGGTAAAGGGGTATCGGTAGCTGTGGTTGATAGTGGAGTAGAGGCTCTCCACCCCGACCTATACAACAATATAGATTTCAACAAAAGTTATCGATATTCCGACGGCTCTAATGACCCTTCACCAGATAGGAGACAACTTCAAAACGACCCATATACTAATGGACACGGAACAGCTTGTGCAGGAATTATAGGGGCTTCTGGTTGGAATGGGGAGGGGGTGATAGGAGTAGCTCCGTGTGTCGATATAGTAGGATTGAATCCATTCTCTACCGGGCTTGACGGAGACTTTGAAGATGCATTAGGTAGATTGGATATAGACATTTCTAACAATAGTTGGGGAGGGGATATTTCCAATGTCCTCTATGATGACCCGCCATCTATGAGAGGAATTGAGCAGGGGATAAAGTATGGACGACAAGGAAAGGGGATAATATATCTATTTGCATCAGGTAACGAGGGACATAATGCTAACTATTCCACCCTTCACGGCAGTCCATATGTCTTCAATATTGGAGCTGTTACAAGAGATGGAGAAGTTCCTCTATATTCCAACTTTGGAGACAATATCCTAGTCGTAGCTCCTGCTGGTGATGAATATAGGCTATTTCAGAATTGGGGTATCTTTACAACCGATTTGTTAGGAATGGATAAGGGGTTTGATAGTTATCGGATATATACCCCTGTTTTGAGAAAGTATCAGGGAGACTATACTGGATTTATGAACGGCACCTCATCGGCTGTCCCGGTAGCAAGTGGAGTTGTCGCCCTGATGTTAGAAGCAAATCCCAATCTGACATATAGAGATGTGAAATATATACTAATCCATACCGCTATCCCTTGGAATATATATAGACCTGAATATATGTGGAGTAGGAATGGAGCGGGTATTCTCTACTCTCCATATTACGGCTTTGGAATTATCAACCCTCCAAAGGCGGTAGAGATGGCTGAGAATTTCGAAACTCTTCCACCTCAACAGGAGGTAACCAAATCCCAAATATCCAATACTCCTATTCCCGACAATAGTGAAGAGGGTATCACTTCTGAAATAGAGATAGATGAAAGTTTGAAGATTGAACATGTCCAAATTGAGGTAGATATTGAAGCTGAAAATATCAGTGATATAGATATAGACCTCATTTCCCCAAGTGGAACAGTTAGCAAAATTCTGTTTGACCATCTTATTATAGATGGTAATTTGGAGGGGTGGATATTCAACTCTTTGAAATTTGTAGATGAAGATTCAAAAGGGATTTGGACAATCAGAGTTGCCGACACATTAGAAGGCTCTTTCAGCTATTTGAAAAGTTGGAAAATAAGAATTTTAGGACGAAAGGAGTAGATATGCGATTTCTGATATTTCTATTGCCAATAGTGTTGTTTGGAAATGTTTTACGAGTAGCAAATTACAATGTTGAGAATCTATTTGATTTGAAATATGATGGGACGGAATACAGAGAATATATTCCAAATACCCCTGCTGGTTGGAATGAGAAGACATATTTAGCAAAGTTGAACAATATCGCCCGGGTAATTTCTGCTGTCAATCCTGATGTGATTGGGCTTGAAGAGGTTGAATCAGAAGATGCATTAGATGACCTACGAGATATACTCAGACAATACCCATATAGAATCACCTACAAATATTCAGCATTTGCTGATAAGAAAAAGAGGAGTTTAGCAGTCTCCAATGCTCTATTGTCTAAATATCCTATAAAGTATGCTCGTGAAATAGAGGTCTCAAAAAATCCGAGAATGAGAAATATTTTAGAGGTTGGAATAGAGGTGGGCGATGAGGTAGTAATACTCTTTGTAAATCACTGGAAAGCAAAGAGCGGAAGTGAGAGCAAAAGGGTGGAAACAGCAAAACACCTTATGGCTCGGCTTCAAGAATTGGACAAAGACACTCCATATATTCTACTTGGAGACTTCAACAGCAATTACAACGAATTTCAAACCTTTATCAATACCAAATTGAACGATACAGATGGAATTACAGGGATAAACCACATTTTAGGAACTGTGATAGTAGATGATTGGAAAGTAACTCAATGGTTGAAAAATCTATTAGGGTTAGATTTGGATATAAGATTTGTAACGATAGAGGATTTGAAAAAGAGTAGAGATAACTCTATTCACTATAATCTATGGTTGGAACTTGAAGAAGATGAGAGATGGAGCCATAAAAGTGGTAAGAAAAAAGGGACTTTGGACAATATGATAATTTCTCGGGGCTTAGTCGATGGCAAAGGGATAGAGTATATAGAAGGGAGTTTTCAAGTATTTCGAGGTGCAGGCACTGTTAGAAATGGAAAAGTTTATAGATGGCAGAGGGATAGAAAGCGGAGACATATCGGAAAAGGATTTTCCGACCATCTCCTAATTTATGCAGATTTCCAATTTTGAGGAGGGGGATAGCCCCCCTTTGAGTATTAGGCAGGTTTATTGATAAGCAACTTTTCTAAATCACTTTCAGCATCAGAAGTTAGATGGAGGTTGAAATTCTCTACAAGGAAGTTAGTCAAATCCTCATTTAGGAATTGAGGAGCTTTCGGACCTAAATAGATATTTTTAATTCCAAGAGAGAAGAGAGCAAGAAGGATAATAACCGCTTTCTGCTCCATCCAAGAGAGAACAATAGAGACAGGTAAATCATTTACAGGGGTATTTAGAGCCTCACTCAATGCCATTGCAATATGGACTGCCCCATTGGAGTCGTTGCATTGTCCTAAGTCTAAATATCTTGGGATTTCAGTATTTGGAACTACTCCCAAATCCAAATCATTGAATCTAAATTTTCCACAACTTGAAGTAATTACCACAGTATCTTTTGGTAATTTCTGAACCAGTTCGCGATAGTAATCTCCACCTTTACCCGGAGCATCACAACCAGCCACAACGAAAAATTGGGAAATATGACCCTTTTCAATTGCATCTAGAATTTGAGGAGCAAGAGATATTACAGTTTTGTAGTGGTGTCCTGTTGTAAGCACCTCATCACTTTCAAAATTCACATCAGGCAATGAAAGAGTATGGGCTATCAACTCATCAAAG
>JYMV01019885.1_pt1 | contig 10681 bp, 3 predicted proteins | sample 338911 | NCBI WGS metagenome assembly JYMV01 (sample SAMN03354496, study PRJNA234377) | hydrothermal vent metagenome | biome: Deep sea; feature: Hydrothermal plumes at the Eastern Lau Spreading Center, Western Pacific Ocean; material: Seawater | place: Tonga | collected 2009 | depth 2000 m m
CCATCGCCATTATCATCCCTAAATGGTTCAGCATCATCCCAAACAGTATTATTATTTTTATCTTGGAAGGGTTCAGATCCATCCCACTTTCCGTTTCCACTGTCTGTAAAATCTTCTGCCATATCCCATATTCCATTTCCATTTATATCGGTGAAGACTTCGCTGTCATCCCAGGTTCCATTACTATTCCTATCCATTATGGGTTCGGGAACATTCCATTTACCATCGCCATTATCATCCCTAAATGGTTCAGCATCATCCCAGACACCATTATTATTTTTATCTTGGAAGGGTTCAGCTCCGTCCCATTTTCCATTCCCGAAGTCTGTAAATTCTTCGTCAGGATCATACGTGCCATTTGCACATGATTCTTCAATCCAGCAGCCCACACCTTCTGAATTTTGGGAATCAATACCCTCATCATAATTTTTATTTTCACCATCCCAAATTCTGTTTTTGTTAACATCGGTATATTGCTCGGCAGCATCCCATTTTCCATTGCCTTTATCCTCAAATTCATCCCATTCATCGAAAGCGCCATTCCCATCAAGATCAACAAAGGGCTCTCCCTCATCCCAAACACCATTCCCTGAATCAATAAAAGGTTCGCCTGAATCGTAATTCCCATTTTCATTTGAATCAGTGTATATTTCTTCATCATCCCATATACCATTCTGATTGGTATCAGTAAACGGTTCGGTTAAATCAATAAACCCTTCAGCCTGGGGTAATGCCGAATTTGATTCTGTCCCTGATATGGGTCCCCTAAGTTTCATTCTTAAATCATATAATTTTAATTCAAGGGTATTAAATGCACCAAAATAATGCAATAGATACACGAACAGAATAGATCCAATAGCAATTCCTACAGATGGCAGGATGGACTTAATAAATTTCATCACCTTACCCTCTGGTTTGACCTCTTTCTCTGCATCGTCTGAGTCTGAACCTGTATCAGTCTGCTTTGCCTGAATTTCTTCAGTTTCCGGTGTTACTTCTTCCGGTTTTTCTTCCTGACTATTTTTATTTTTGTCATTTGATTCTGCCATCTTAATTTGCCTTATTTTATGTCATAATTTATACTTGTCCTGAAGAAGAAATCATTAGCACTTTTTTCTGCAGTACCTAAATATTTTATTCTGTAATCTAAATACATCTTTAATTTGAGTTTATCAACTGGTTCAGCAGTTATTCCCAAATTAAAATTATATTGGGAATGGTAATTGGCACCTTTTCCTGTTGAATAATGAAATCCATAAATCAGTCTTTTGAAAAAGTTATTTGGGTGATTAATTATCTTTAATTGATAATTTGTTAATTCCTGTTCATGGAATTCTTCAAACTCCTTTTGCCCAAATTCATACTTGCTGGAGTTAAAATAAACGGTCGATTCCCAATAGTTATTATAAACAGTTTTCAGGCTTATTCCATAGGACTCACTTATAGCATTCCGGGGGAAATATCCAGTGGATTGAATACGGCTTTTTGCAATTAAATCTTCTTGATTGATACGCAATAAATTCACACTTACAATCTGATCCCCCCCAAATTGAAATTGATTTGTCATAGAAATATTGAACTGTTTTGAAAGCAAATCGACTCGACTATCAAGCGTATCTGTAATCACGGTACCGGACATAATTCCATCTGTGATTACAAAAATTGAATCGGAAATAATATTAAGTTTATTTAATCCATTAGATCGATGAGACGATAAAAATCCAAAATTAAAGGTGGGCAATCCTGATCCCGGGTATAATGATATATTGGACAAAAATTTCTGAGTTGTAATGGGAGATACTTGTTCAGCATAAAGTCCTTCGGTTATTTTACTCTTTTTGTAATACAATAATAATTTATTCTGAAACAAATTTACTCCATCAGAAATATAATTTTCCTGGTAATTTGTTCTGATAAATGGATTTAAAATGGAGTAATAATCTGGCCCGTGTCGTTTTTTACCCAATTCAATTCGATGTCCTAAATATCGTAATTGTAATTTACTATAGCGACTTAATGATGATAAATTTAAAAACTTTGTTACCGTTAAAGTGTCATTTTTTAAAAGAAAGGGAATTAAAGGTTGTCCATTTTCACCAAAATTAAAATATGATTCATACTGAGAAATATCTAAACTGGTATCCAAATTTATATATTCGAAGAATTGCCCATCATTAGGCACATCATAACTAAGACTATCTAATTCGCTTATATCCTCAATATTATTCCATTTATTTTGGTTTAATAGACTCAGTGAAAATCCACTTTTTATTAATATTCTTGAATCATCAAACCCAAATTGGATATTCGAGCCAAGTATATAATTCCCTTTAGGTTTTTCCCCCACCCAATTTTTGTTTGGAAAGATCACGGTATTAACATTATTAAATATAGTTTGATAATTATTCATTAGGCTGTCGAATCTGATGGTATAATTATTTCCCGTATTAATAAAATAATCATCCAGGGTTATATCAGGATTTATTCTTGATACCAAGCTATCGGGTATGGTCATCACAGCATTAGAAATTTCTCTTGAAACGGTAGTAATATTATCCTGCACTTTAATATAATTCAAATCCCATAATACTTTTTCTCCAAATTTCAATTTTAGTTTTGCAGCGGTCACATCCTGTTGAAATGTATAATTATCACGACTCACTCCAATCGTCCAGTCATCTAAGGTGGAATCAATATTTGAAATAATCATGGCATTTTTGGTGGGGCTCCCCTGAATGGCTCGATTGGTTTTTCCATTTACAATATTCAGGTAAAATGGACCTTTGTTAAAAATGAAATTGATTCCTCTGACATGTTTACCATTCCAACCATATTCATCAATATTCGGGTATGAATCTCCCAATTTTAATTTCATAAAATCATTTTTAAACTTTAAATAATATCGATCCATTGGTTGAGCATATTTATTTTCAAGGCTGGATTTTGAATACATCATATCCATCTGCAACCAGTCTAAATCAACATTGTAACTAAAATTTAATTCTCCAATATCTATGTTTGACCGATTAACCTCACCGCCTGTATAATTTGCCCATATTCTACTGGACTGTTTTTTAATGGTTCCAAAACCAACCACTTTACCCGGAACCACCGTAAAACTCCAGCTAAAATCGTTAAATTTTTGACCATATATGTTGGATATGTTCACACGGACAGTGTGTAATCCCGGTGTAATGGCATTGCTGGGAATAGATAAATATGACGAATCAATTTGGGCTTTTTCACTCACATCCTTATCATCCAAATACACCCTCACCCGTTCAGGATCAACATTCTTTACAGGGAAGTATGATAAAGCAATAAATAAATCCTGACGTAATACCCTCTCCCCGGGTTTTGGACTGATTATTACTACTTCAGGCGTTAATCCTTCAATATCAAAATCACGGATATCTTCAGATTGATTATTTTCTAATAATTGTCCATGGTCTGGGATATCAATTTGAATACGAATGGGGTTAGTTCGGGCATTAATTGATGGAAAATATTCCCTAGTTTGATTTGACATTTCCAAGAGCAGATAATATTCTAAAATATCTCTCTTTACAAAATCACCTGGAATTTCTGCCAAATACATAAATTTTCCCATTTGAATAAGAGGTGTTTCGATAAATTCTATGTTTCCTGTTGGTCGGTATAATAAGGAAAAACGATGAACATCAGTTTCATCTACATTTAAGAATGCCTTAACAGGAACAGAAATTCCATAAGGTACTGACAGTATTTTTTCATGAATAATAATATTTCCAACTACAGTGGAAAAAAGTAATAGATATAGAATTAAATATTTTTTCAAAAAGTACAATAAAAATTATTGAGTGTAAGTCAAGACTATTTTCCGTTCCACATTGGAGGCGTTTTTTAACTTTATCACCACAACATTAGTGGATTTTTCTGAAGTTAACTCTTCCTTATCATCTTTTTTATATTGAAGAACACGCTCATCAACTTCCAACATAAGCGACTCTAAGTATTTTAAATCTGTAACGGATGTTTCAAAATTTTGAAATTCTTCATTTATTAGTGAAATAAGTGTCGTATCCGAGACTAATTCTGACTTTCTATTCAAGGATGGATTCCAAATAGAAATATTACCGCTTTCTTTTATAAATTCGTCACCTGTTAATGGATTTGATAATATCCAAAACCCACATTCAGTGCAGGTAAGCTCAGAATTAGGGGTCACTAGTTTGAATTCTCCCAGTAACTGATTTGCCACATTTACGGAGATTATACCCGTAATTAATTCAATCTGTTTGGAGATCATCCGTTTGTCGATTTTACCTTTTATTATAATTTCACTCCCAGAATAGATTGAAATGTAGGTTCCATCATCTAAAAATACAACTTTTGAAAATGCTTTATCACCAGTTCGAATTTGAGTTTCTGAAAAAATGGGCGAATTCACCCGGGTTTTGGATTTATATTTATTATCGTCCATCAATTTGTGTTGGACATTGCCCCTGATTTTAGAAACAACCGCTATTGGTTCGTTCGCCAATATTAGATGAAGAATGATAATGATTGGAATAAGTTTATTCATTTAATGCGCACGCTTTCCAAGGTAGCATTTCCTGCTTTTATCTCAGATAATATGGAGTGCAATGCTTCAATATTAATTTCATCATCATTTATCCAGATTGCATCACCATCAGTGGTAAATCGTTCTAAATCACCGCCGGGACTAAACAGCAAATAAAATTGGTCAGTTCCAATTATGGATTCAATAACTGCTAAATATGGGTCAGAATAATCAAGCTGCAATTTATCAGGTGATCGCACCTCAAACACATTAATACCACTATAATCATGATTAACATCCAGTGCAGTACTGAACGAACGGCGGACTTGCCAAAGGTAATATTTTCCCACTTCCAAATCAACATGACCAACAGACGGATATTGAAATGAGTGTGCATTCCATCCCAGGGAATGATAATCTTGTGACTGATCCATTGGGACAAGCGACCACTCCACCAGGGCATCTTCCAAGGATTCGTGCTCATTTTGATTGTATTCACAAACTCTGATGGCATATTCACACGAAGGGCAGTAATCTGAAAACCAGGTGAATAATGGTACTGTGCTAAACGTATATGCGTTAGATAATTCTGATAATGTGCCACCCGGTGATAATAATTCTAAGGTTACTGGAGATTGAACTTCAATTATTTTTGGAGGAACGATAAATATTGGTTCGTCACTACTATTTAAGGTGAAGTGGATTAAGTATTTTCCATTTGGCATTTTCCCCGATTGACTTACATACGAAATAAGAGATTCCAATTTAGCATTCCCCTTTATGCTTGGTCCGGATGCAGATTGAATTTCATTATTCGTAAAATACTTTAAGGGGATTGCATCATTTAATATAATATTTCCTGTATAAAAAGTCTCATAGGAGCTAATGCCAATTTCAGGGGAAAATATTTTATATTCAACCTCGATGGATAGAAGATTGGAAGCGCAGCTCTCCGTATTAATTTCATATTGATACAATACTGGTTGATTTGCAGCAGTACCAGTATCAAAAAAACTAAATGGATAGCTTAATATATTTTCGTTAAAATATTGTTCTGTTAAACAGCAGGTACATTCGGCAGGAAGACCCCATGCAAGAAGGATGATATACAGAAAAGATTTGATCCGATGGATACCCATGATAAAATAGAATTTGATAGTTACTAGCTTGGATAAAAATTAGGCAGATTTCCCAAGGTTGACAAAGAGATTTAGATGTTTTAATAAAGCAATTATATAATTGGTTATTAAAATGAAAAAGCCCCCAACTTTCGTCAGGGGCTTTTAAAAAGACCGGCAACGTCCTACTCTTCCACACTGGTCTCCCGTGCAGTACCATCGGCGCTATAGAGCTTAACTTCCGAGTTCGGAATGGGATCGGGTGTGACCTCTATGCCATTGTCACCGGAAAAGATTTGTGAGTTTATAAACAGACTGTAATATCGTCTATCGGAAAAATAAAAATTGATTAAGTCTCACGACTAATTAGTATCACTCGACTGAGTACATTACTGCACTTACATCTGTGACCTATCAAACCAGTATTCTACTGGAAGTCTTCAGTCCCACCGAGGTGGGAAGGGAAATCTTATCTTGGGATGGGTTTCGCGCTTATATGCTTTCAGCGCTTATCCCTGCCGAACGTAGCTACCCTGCAATGCCGCTGATGCGACAACAGGCACACTAGAGGTTCGTCCACTTCGGTCCTCTCGTACTAGAAGCAGATTCCCTCAAATTTCCTACGACCATAGAGGATAGGGACCGAACTGTCTCACGACGTTCTAAACCCAGCTCGCGTGCCACTTTAATGGGCGAACAGCCCAACCCTTGGGACCTTCTCCAGCCCCAGGATGCGACGAGCCGACATCGAGGTGCCAAACCTCCCCGTCGATATGAGCTCTTGGGGGAGATAAGCCTGTTATCCCCGGAGTACCTTTTATCCGATTAGCGACGGCCCTTCCACACGGGACCGCCGGATCACTAACCCCTGCTTTCGCATCTGCTTGACCTGTCGGTCTCGCAGTTAAGCCACCTTATGCGTTTGCACTCTACGCACGATTACCGACCGTGCTGAGGTGACCTTTGGGCTCCTCCGTTACATTTTGGGAGGAGACCGCCCCAGTCAAACTACCCACCAGACACTGTTCCGAATCCGGATAACGGATCACGGTTAGACTTCCAATGATGCAAGGGTGGTATTTCAAGGTTGACTCCACCCTGATTAGCATCAGGGCTTCAAAGTCTCCCACCTATCCTACACATACAGAATCAAAAGCCAATATCAAGCTATAGTAAAGGTTCACGGGGTCTTTCCGTCCTTCTATGGTTAGCCGGTATCTTCACCGACATTACAATTTCGCTGAGTTTCTGGTCGAGACAGTGGGGAAGTCGTTACACCATTCGTGCAGGTCGGAACTTACCCGACAAGGAATTTCGCTACCTTAGGACCGTTATAGTTACGGCCGCCGTTTACTGGGGCTCAGACAAGTCTGAATGACAAAGTATCTTAACCTTCCAGCACCGGGCAGGTGTCAGTCCATATATTTCCACTTACGTGTTAGCATAGACCTATGTTTTTAGTAAACAGTCGCTACCCCCATTTCACTGCGGCCCTGCCGAAGCAGGGCACCCCTTCTCCCGAAGTTACGGGGCTATTTTGCCGAGTTCCTTGACCAGAATTCTCTCAAGCACCTTAGGATTCTCTCCTCGCCTACCTGTGTCGGTTTACGGTACGGTCTCCTTAGCATACACCGGGCTTTTTCTTGCCACCTCTTACTCCTGAAAGTCAAATCAATAAGACAGACAGGTCTGGAAGATGGGTGTCCCGGTTTAAGGGTCGGAGGTTCAGGAATATTCAGAAGTTACCTGATTTCCATCGACTACGCCTTTCGGCCTCGCCTTAGGGGCCGACTAACCCTGATCTGATTTGCATTGATCAGGAAACCTTGGGCTTACGGTGAACACGAATTTAACGTGTTTTATCGCGTACTCATGCCAGCATCCTCATTTCCATTTCCTCCAGATGCCCTCCCGGGTCATCCTTCGACGGTTGATGGAACGCTCTCCTACCACTTCCGATAAATCGGAAATCCTAAGCTTCGGCATTTTACTTGAGTCCCGGAGATTATCGGCGCAGATTACCTTGACTAGTGAGCTGTTACGCTTTCTTTAAAGGAATGGCTGCTTCTAAGCCAACCTCCTAGCTGTCTGTGCTAATCTACATCCTTTATCACTTAGTAAAAATTTAGGGGCCTTAGCTGTAGGTCTGGGTTGTTTCCCTCTCGGCATTGAATCTTATCACACAATGCCTCACTGCTACGAAACATATCGATGGAATTCGGAGTTTGATAGGGGTTGGTATCCTGATAAGGACCCGAGCCCATTCAGTGCTCTACCTCCATGATACTATGTCGTAACGCTGCACCTAGATGCATTTCGGAGAGAACGAGATATCACCGAGTTTGATTGGCCTTTCACCCCTTACCACAGGTCATCCGCTCGGTTTTCAACCCAAGTCGGTTCGGTCCTCCACTCCATTTTACTGGAGCTTCAACCTGCCCATGGTAAGATCACTCGGTTTCGCGTCTACCGCACCTAACTATACGCCCTATTCAGACTTGGTTTCCCTACGGCTCCATCCCTATAGATTTAACCTCGCTAGATACGAGTAACTTGCTGGCTCATTATGCAAAAGGCACGCCGTCGTCCTTGCGGACTTCGACAGCTTGTAGACATTCGGTTTCAGGTTCTATTTCACTCCCCTCTCGGGGTACTTTTCACCTTTCCCTCACGGTACTGTTACACTATCGGTCATATGAGAGTATTTAGCCTTACCAGGTGGTCCTGGCAGATTCAAACGGAATTTCTCGTGTTCCGCCCTACTTGAGAAAATGACCCAACGAGACCAATGCTTTTCGGATACGGGGCTATCACCCTCTATGGCTGAACCTTTCCTGATTCAATTCTCCTAAGCAAAAGTTTTCTGACTCGCCGAAGGTTCTGTCACACCCTCTGGTCATTCCACACAACCCCAATATAGCTAAAATGACAGTCATGACACTATATTGGTTTAGGCTGTTCCCAGTTCGCTCGCCGCTACTACGGGAATCACTTTTGTTTTCTTTTCCTGCAGGTACTGAGATGTTTCACTTCCCTGCGTTGACTCTTACCACCCTATATATTCAGGTGGCAGTTTTCCGGCATTACCCGGAAAGGGTTCTCCCATTCGGAAATCCCCGGATTAAAGGTTGTTTGCACCTACCCGAGGCTTATCGCAGCTTACCACGCCCTTCATCGTCTTCATATGCCAAGGCATCCACCGAACGCCCTTACTAACTTAATCAAAGCCTTTTACTTTTCCAGATAGACATTTATTACAGTTAATTTGGATATAAACTCACAATTTCAAAAAACAGATTCTTTACTTCTTGAGTAAAGATTTTTGCAATCCATCCAAAAGATGGATTTCAAATTTATTAAGATATTCCATCGGAAGATGGAAGATAATTTTTTGTTGAGCTAATCCGGAAACCGCCGAACAACCCTCCGAAATATTGTGGAGCTGACAGGGATCGAACCTGCGACCCTCGCGTTGCAAACGCGATGCTCTCCCAGCTGAGCTACAGCCCCTGAATTGGCAGGGTCTGAAATAACACATAACTCTCAAAGTGGGTCTGGGTAGACTCGAACTACCGACCCCCGCCTTATCAGAGCGGTGCTCTAACCGACTGAGCTACAAACCCCAAAATATGAGAACGTGTGCGTAAGTTGCCGAAACATTGAGGTTCGACCGTATTCCGACACTAGGTCGGAATTACTCCCTAGAAAGGAGGTAATCCAGCCGCACCTTCCGGTACGGCTACCTTGTTACGACTTCGCCCCAGTTACCAATCTCACCTTAAGCAGCTCCTCCCCGAAGGTTAGGACACTGACATTGGGTGCTACCGGCTTCCATGGCGTGACGGGCGGTGTGTACAAGACCCGGGAACGTATTCACCGCGCCATGCTGATGCGCGATTACTAGCGATTCCTGCTTCATGCAGTCGAGTTGCAGACTGCAATCCGAACTTGGGGAAGTTTTTTGGGATTGGCTCCACTTCGCAGTATTGCTACCCTCTGTACTCCCCATTGTATTACGTGTGTAGCCCTGAACGTAAGGGACATACTGACTTGACGTCGACCCCACCTTCCTTCCGGTTATCCCGGGCAGTTTCCCTAGAGTCCCCACCATTACGTGCTGGCAACTAAGGATAGGGGTTGCGCTCGTTATCGGACTTAACCGAACATCTCACGACACGAGCTGACGACAGCCATGCATCACCTGTGATAGTGTCCTTGAGCAAGCTCGCAGAAGCTCTGGCTTTCACCAGAGTTTCACTAACATGTCAAGTCCAGGTAAGGTTCTTCGCGTTGCATCGAATTAAACCACATAATCCACCGCTTGTGCGGGTCCCCGTCAATTCCTTTGAGTTTCAACCTTGCGGTCGTAGTTCCCAGGCGGAGTACTTAACGCGTTAGCTCCGACAGTGAAGGGGTCGAATCCCCCACCACCAAGTACTCATCGTTTACGGCGTGGACTACCAGGGTCTCTAATCCTGTTTGCTCCCCACGCTTTCGTTCCTCAGCGTCAGTATAGGTCCAGTAAGCTGCCTTCGCCTTTGGTGTTCCTCCTGATATCTACGCATTTCACCGCTACACCAGGAATTCCGCTTACCTCTACCTCACTCAAGATTGGCAGTATCGAAACCGGATCCACGGTTAAGCCGTGGGATTTCAATTTCGACTGACCAACCAGCCTACGAACTCTTTACGCCCAATAAATCCGGACAACGCTTGCCCCCCTCGTATTACCGCGGCTGCTGGCACGAAGTTAGCCGGGGCTTTCTTATAGGGTACCGTCACATCCCGATGGTGTTAATAACGGGACTTATCTTCCCCTATGACAGATCTTTACACTCCGCAGAGCTTCTTCGATCACGCGGCGTTGCTGCGTCAAGCTTTCGCTCATTGCGCAAAATTCCCCACTGCTGCCTCCCGTAGGAGTCTGGGCCGTATCTCAGTCCCAATGTGGCTGATCGCCCTCTCAGACCAGCTACTGATCATTGCCTTGGTAGGCCGTTACCCTACCAACTAGCTAATC